>WNFV01009540.1_pt1 | contig 19247 bp, 16 predicted proteins | sample 5400101 | NCBI WGS metagenome assembly WNFV01 (sample SAMN13153361, study PRJNA577476) | soil metagenome | isolation source: 115 cm soil or saprolite under grassland replicate 1 | place: USA:California | collected 2016-06-15 | reverse complement strand
CTTAACTCAACATTAACAGCGGGCCGATGAGATTCTCTGATACAATGAGCAAGAAGGAGGCCTGCGTGGCCTCTTTGCATGTTAGAACCCTGTACAAAACCAGAAAGGCATAGGCTTACACTGTAAATGACGTATAACTTCCGGCTGTTCTGGCGCATGGCTTATCGCTCATTCTTTGGATCAAAGAATACACCTGCAAGACTCACCCGTAAACGCCTCATTTTCCTTTTACTCTTTTATCTGGTTTGGCCAATCGGTTCAGTTTTTATGTGGCTGAGCTTTTTGCTCGATGATATTTTCTTCCCTGCATACAAAAAACACCCAATAGATAAACCGCTATTTATCCTCGGTAACTTCCGCAGCGGATCCACGTTTTTACATCGCCTGCTCTCACGCGATACCGAAAACTTCACCAGCCTGACTACATGGGATATTTATCTTTCACCGTCCATTACGATAAAGAAAATAATACAGGCCATAGGGCGAGTTGACCGTTTATTTGGCAGTCCGCTCAAACGTGCTGCTCTGGCATTGGACCGTCGCTCACTTGGGCAAGTGCAGATCCATCGCATCTCGTTCTTCCAACCCGAAGAGGACGAGAATATTTTGATGCACATCTGGTCGACATATTTTGTCTCATTCCTCTTTCCCTTGATGGATGAGATGCCGCCCTATCAATTTTTCGATGAGGCCCTCGCCACCAAAGAAAAACATCGCATCATGACGTTTTACAAGTCTATGCTTCAACGGCATTTATATGCAACCGGTAAAAAACATTTCGTTGCCAAGAACCCTGCTTTCTGCGCAAAAGTTGAAACACTTATGGAATTCTTTCCTGATGCACGGATCATCTACCTTGTTCGTAATCCGTTGGATATGCTGCCTTCTACTGTTTCGTGGATCAACTACGCACGCGGGGTATTTACACAGCCTGAGGAAAAATATCTCTATCTCGATGAAATTGTGAAGATGACCCAGTTCTGGTACCGCCATCCCTTGAATTATCTGGACACGCATCCTTCTCCTAACCACCTGATCTTTAAGTACGATGACCTGATCTGTGACCCTGAGCGCATTATCCGGTATTTTTACCGGCAGTTCGGTTATGCTGAACAGCCATGGTTGGACCAAATCGTGACTAAAAGCGTGGAGGAAACGCTTTCATTCAAAACTGATCACATTTATTCTTATGAAGAGATGGGCTTTACACGGGATCAAATCATCACGCTGTATCCTGAGATCTTCGAAAGATTCAAGTTTGATAAACGCGAATGGACAGTTTCGAAAGTTGAGAATCGTGCGAAAATTTCGGCTGCGGACTAACACTTGCAGTTCGAGAAGAAGCCCTGATGATCTCCTCGCCGCCGTCCCACAGGGATGCTCTGCGAAGGACGGCGGTTCGAGCAAGCTTATGAATAAAGCCGCCTGGATTTTTCCAAGCGGCTTTTGATTTTACAGACTCTCTTATTTTGATGAGACAGGTTTAGTCTTTGGTTTCGCTTTTTTTACAACTCTTTTCTTCGGCACATCCCTTTCTTCCTCTTCCTCAGTTTCATCACTAGCCTTGACTGTTTTGCGCGTACGTAGTTTCTTTTCGGGTTCGGAAATTTTATATTCTTCTTCCCAATCTTCAGCAAAGTTCAAGTGCAATTTGCCATAGCGAACGAGAAGAAAAATCACACCGGCAACTGCCATCAATGCTGCGACAAGAGCAGAGTAACTGAAATTCGTGCCGGGAATACGAGGCTGATCAGGGCGGAAGAATTCAATGATTACACGTCCGATTCCAGCCAAAACCAGCCACCCACCGAAAATCGCGCCGGGTTTAATCTTCTCTTTGTATTGGCGCGCATACCATATCAAAAATAGAGCTGCTAAGAAGTTCCAAACCATCTCATAAGCAAAAGTCGGGTGAAAACGAGTCGATTCAACGGGATACAGGTTCAAGTCAGCGTATGGGGCGATACGGTGTTGCGCATCAATGGGGATACCCCATGGGAGGTGAGTCGGTTGGCCATAGAGTTCCTGGTTGATGAAATTGGCAGGGCGCGCGATTGCCTGACCAATTAAAGCTGCAGGGGCAATGGCATCAAAAAAGAGCCAAGCATCCATTTTCCTCCGGCGAAGGAAGATTAGTAACCCTATTGCGCCAAAAAGTAGGCCACCGAAAAAGTGCAGGCCGCCTTCAGAAATATACAAGATTCTGATTGGCTCTTCAATATAATATCGGCTACCTCCCAGAATTGAATTCATTACATACCAGAGCCGCGCACCCACAATGCCAATAGGCAACACCCAGACGAGCGCGTCCCACACGACTTCGCCGTTTTCGCCACGGCGTCTGATCTCCTTTTCGGCCAGCCAAGTACCAACTACTGCACCCAGCATGACCAGAACACCATACCAGCGTAGAGTAAGTGTGAGACCGCCAAACAGTTTTATCGAAAAAATCACGGGATTTATCATAAATAACCTCAATTGAGTTGATTGAGCGATTATAACATTTCAAATACGCTCACAAGAATGTCACAAATTATTAGCATACAAGAAGTATAAATGACGATTGTCATAATGCATTTGTGATATTATACACATTACATCTAGGAACCAAATCCTTACAATAAGAGTAATCGTTTACTATTTTTATCATGGTTAGGATATAGAGATGCTCCAGATCAAACGCCAAACAGATTATGCCGTACGAGTAGTACTAGCACTCGCAAAACGCCCAGAAGGGACACGCTTGGCATCCAGCGAAATCCGAACTGAGATGCTCATTCCGAAGGCATTTATGGCGCGTATCGTCGCGAAGCTGGCTGCACACAGTTTGGTGGTAACGTTTGCCGGTCGCGATGGAGGCCTGCAACTCCCCTGCCCGGCAAGCGAATTGACGCTTAAGGATGTTGTGGAAGCGTTCGAGGGCCCAATCCTCTTGTCAGAGTGTATGCATGCGAAGGGCAGTGAGGAAGATTGTCCTTTTCGCGTGAATTGCCCGGTTCGTTCAAAATGGGGACGAGCGCAGGCTGCAATGCTGCATGAACTGGCTTCCATCACATTCGAAGATTTAGCAAAGGAAGCACTTGGCATCACAGCGCTGATGCCAAGTATGGTTTAAGGAATTCAGTATGTGCCAACAGGCGCATACACAAATTTTTGGAGAGGAGATGCTATGGATCCAATTACACTTTCACGTTGGCAGTTCGGCCTGACGACTGTCTATCACTTTTTGTTTGTCCCGCTTACACTAGGATTGGGGTGGTTTGTAGCATACATGCAGACCCGTTACTACCAAACGAAGGATGAAATCTTCCATAAGATGGCAAAGTTCTGGGGAAAGCTGTTCTTGATCAACTTTGCCATTGGGGTTGTAACAGGCATTGTCCAGGAATTCCAATTTGGTATGAACTGGTCGGAATATTCCCGCTATGTCGGCGATATCTTTGGCGCCCCACTAGCAATCGAAGCTCTGCTGGCCTTCTTCATGGAATCGACCTTCCTGGGCATCTGGGTCTTTGGTGAAGGCAAAGTCCCTGAAAAAGTACATCTGGCCGCGATCTGGCTGGTCGCGATCGGCTCAAACCTTTCGGCACTATGGATATTACTGGCCAATGGCTGGATGCAACACCCAGTAGGCTATGTGATCAACCAGGTCAACGGCCGTGCCGAGTTGGTGGATTTCTTCGCCCTGGTCAGCAATCCGAAGGGTTGGCTGTTCTTCTGGCACACGATCGCTGCAGGCATGGCCACTGCGTCATTCCTGATCCTGGGTGTCAGTGCCTATCACCTCTTACGCAAGCAGAACGTGGACTTGTTCAAGCGCTCGTTCCAGATGGCGGTGCTCGTTGGCTTGATTGCCAGCGTGCTTGTTTTCCTCGGTGGTCACACCAATGGACAGTATATGTACGAAACCCAACCGATGAAGTTCGCCTCCATCGAGGCCCATTGGGAAACATCCAAGCCAGCCTCCTTCTCGATCCTGACTATCGGTGACCTGAGCGGCAAGCGCGAGGTGTGGTCGATCCGCGTTCCGTATATATTGAGCTTCCTGGCTTGCAACAATTTCACCTGCGAAGTACGCGGTGTTAATGACATCCAGGCTGAATATGCAGCGACCTATGGTCCAGGCGATTACATCCCACTAATGGTCGTCACATATTGGACCTTCCGCTTCATGATGACCATAGGTATTGTGATGATCTTGTTATCGGCTTTCTTCCTCTGGTCGCTTCGCAAACCAATCGAGAACGCAAAATGGATGAAATGGGTACCGTGGGTCATCGTTCTTCCATACATTGCCAATATGAGTGGTTGGTTTCTGACAGAAATGGGCCGGCAACCATGGATCGTGCAGGGATTGCTTACAGTCGAGAAAGCGGTTTCGCCAAATCTGACCACGTTAGATCTGCTTATCTCGCTAATTGGTTACGTTGGCGTTTATGGCACACTAGCCGGGGCAATGTTCTATCTTATGAAAAAATATGCAATCGCCGGTCCTGATGCGACTTTGAACGAATCTGTTGATGTAGATGTCGCACCCTCGGACAGTGTCGCCCAACTTGTAGGCTCGCAAGATTAACAATGAGGAATGCGACGACTCCTGTTGTCGCATAAGGAGAAAAATTATGTCTTACGAATTTCTTCAAATACTCTGGTTCATTCTGATCGCCGTATTGTGGATTGGATTCTTCTTCCTTGAAGGTTTCGACTTCGGCGTGGGCATGTTGCTACCCTTCCTCGGCAAAAAGGACGAAGAACGACGCGCGATTATCAACACCATCGGTTCGGTTTGGGATGGCAACGAAGTTTGGTTGCTCACCGCGGGTGGTGCAACCTTTGCAGCGTTCCCGCATTGGTATGCCACCATGTTCAGTGGATTCTACCTGGCTCTATTCCTGCTCCTCATTGGGTTGATCATTCGGGGTGTTTCTTTCGAATACCGCTCAAAGAATCCTGATCCCAAATGGCGTAACCGCTTCGACTGGATGATCGCGGTTGGCTCTTTCCTCCCTTCGATCCTGCTTGGCACTGCATTTGCCAATCTTGTGCGAGGTGTTCCTATCAATGCAAACATGACGTACACAGGCAACTTGTTCACATTGCTCAATCCTTTCGGGCTGATTGGCGGCCTGACTATGGTCTCTGTGTTTCTTCTACATGGAGCAAACTTCCTCACCCTGAAACTGGACGGTGATCTGCACGAGCGCGTCCATGCCTTATCTAAGAAACTCTACATCTTCGCGGCAGTCATGGTTGTCCTACTTGCCATCACCACCTACATTTTTACGGATATCACTAACAAGATCGGCATCAATCCCGGCATCACGCCGATTGCCTCGGTGGTTGTCCTGCTGGTAACCATCTATTTCATCAATCGCAAGATGGAAGGCTGGGCGTTCTTTTCCACTGGTATCCACATTGTGTTGATACAGATTACCTTCTTCACGCTCATGTTTCCGCGCGTGATGATCTCCAGCACAAACCCAGCGTATTCACTCACCATTTACAATGCTTCCTCTTCACAATATACGCTGACAGTCATGAGCATCATCGCCCTGATCTTCGTTCCGATTGTGCTCGCTTACCAGGGCTGGACGTACTACATGTTCCGCAAGCGCATCTCAACCGAGAAGAAGGCGCTAGTCTACTAAAACATCGTCGTTTGTACATTGGAAAGTTGTGGTATACAATCCTCAACCTTCCAACTCTTTTAACCTGACACGTGACACTTAGCAACTGATACCTTATCATGCACCGCAGACTTCTGACTCTTACCAGCGACACCCGTCCCGGTTTGATCCTTACGATTCTTTCTGGATTTTTGTCTGGTCTCCTGACCATTTGGCAAGCTTGGCTCCTCAGCAAGGTCATCAACGGAGTATTCCTAGAGGGACAATCCATTGCCCAGGTGAAAGGACTCCTCGCCCTCATCCTGCTCGCTATTGGCGGGCGCACGCTTCTCACATGGGTTAACGAAGTATCATCAAATGCGGTAGCTGTCAAAATTAAAACCAATTTACGCAACCGTGTCTTTGCACATATCCTCAAACTCGGTCCTGCATATTCACGCGGACAGCGTACCGGTGAACTGACTGCCGCCGCGGTCGAAGGCATCGAAGCGTTGGATGCATACTTTAGCCAATATTTGCCGCAACTAGTAATCACCGCGCTTGTTCCACTCTCGATCTTATTTGTTGTCTTTCCCATTGATTTACTTTCTGGAATTATCTTCCTGGTCACTGCTCCACTGATTCCATTTTTTATGATTATGATTGGTAAGGGCGCGGAAATTGTCACCAAACGACAGTATGAAACCTTACGCTTGCTGAGTGCCCACTTCCTCGATAGCCTGCAAGGACTCACTACTCTAAAGCTATTCGGCCAATCCAAAGCACAAGCGCGCAACATAGCACAAGTCAGCGACAAATTCCGCGACACCACGCTCAGTGTATTACGTATCACATTCCTCTCCGCCCTCGCCCTCGAATTGCTTGCTACCCTTAGCACTGCCATCATCGCCGTCGAAATCGGTTTCCGTCTCCTATACGCCAAAATGGACTTTCAGTCTGCGCTCTTTTTGCTCGTGCTGGCCCCTGAGTTTTACATGCCTCTGCGTGCATTGGGCGCGCGTTTCCACGCAGGTATGTCTGGCACCACTGCCGCGAAACGCATTTATGAAATTTTGGATACTCCAGCAATCAGTAATCAGTCATCAGTGTTCAGTGAACAGCCAGAGGGAGAAGTATCATCCATCAGGTTGATAAACGTTTCATACACATATCCAAATGAAACTTCACCCACGCTTGAAAACATCAGCCTAACTATCAAAAAGGGCCAGCACATCGCCCTCGTTGGCAGAACGGGAGCAGGAAAATCAACACTCGTTAATCTTCTCCTTGGCTTCCTTCACCCCACCGAAGGCCAAATAATTACCAATTACCAATCTCAAATCTCCAGTCGCCAATCATCTGCCCCTCATTACTCATCACTCATCACTCGTCACTCTATTGCCTGGGTTCCTCAAAAACCTTATCTTTTCCATGACACCGTTGCCTCTAATATCCGCCTCGGCAAAGCGGACGCGACACAGGAAGAAATCGTCGATGCTGCAAGTGCGGCGCATTTGAATGAGTTTATTGAGTCGCTTCCACAAAAATATGAAACTGTCATCGGCGAGAGCGGCGCGCGTCTCTCCAGTGGTCAAGCCCAGCGCCTCGCCCTCGCCCGTGCTTTTGTCAAAAACGCACCTATGCTTATCCTCGACGAACCTACCTCCAGCCTTGACCCGGAGACCGAGTCCCTGCTTGAAGAGTCCACACGCAAACTGATTCAGGGACGTACTGTCATCACCATCGCCCATCGCCTTAACACCGTCTTCCAAGCTGACCAAATCGTCGTTCTCGACTCAGGCTGCGTTGTCCAACAGGGAACGCATCGCGAATTGCTTGCAAAAAATGGCATGTATTCGAACATGGTTAGAGCTTATGAAACAAGCAGCGAAATGATCGAATCAAGTAACGAGAAATGGGTAATAAGAAATCAGAGTGAAATCACCAAAACGCCACTGATTACACATAGCTCGTCACTCGTTGCTTCAGAGTCACTCGCTAATCGCCAATCATCAACCGTGGATCAACAATCCCTAATCTCCAATTACCAATCTCCGGTATTTCTCCGCCTCCTCTCCTTTCTCCACGGCAATTGGCCTCGCGTAGCCTTCTCTACCTTCATCGGTTCACTCACCATCGGTTCCAGTATCGCACTGATGGGAACATCTGCCTGGCTCATTTCCACTGCCGCGCTTCATCCGTCTGTTGCCGACCTGGGTGTATCAGTTGTCGGCGTACGATTCTTCGGCATCGCTCGTGGTGTCTTCCGTTATCTCGAACGCCTTGTCTCCCACGATGTAACCTTTCGCCTGCTGGCCCGCCTGCGAATCTGGTTTTATGAAAGGCTTGAACCCCTTGCTCCTGCCCGCCTAATCGATTTTCGCGCGGGCGATCTGCTCTCACATATCGTCGGCGATGTGGAAACTTTAGAGAATTTCTACGTTCGAGTGGTCTCGCCTCCTTTGACAGCCATCGTCGTTGGACTTTTCACTTCGATTTTCATCGCCTCTTTCTACCCGTTACTTGCTCCCGTTTTCCTGATCTTTTTCCTCAGCCTTGGTCTGGCTCTACCACTCCTCTCGCAAGTACTTAGTCGCCACCCCGCGGCAGAGACCATCACTCTGCGCGCTGACCTGCATACTTACCTCGTAGATGGAATCCAAGGAATGGCCGATTTACTTGCATACGGCCGCGCCGACGAACGTCTGAACCAAATCGTCGCCAATGGACTTGACTATGGAAACGCACAACGCCGTATGTCGCGTGTGACAGGCTTTCACTCCAGCCTTTCTACCCTCCTTACCAACCTCGGCTTATGGACAATCCTAATCCTGTGTATTCCACAGGTAAACGCAGGAAATCTTGCTGGCCCTATGCTGGCCTCGCTCGCACTGCTCACCTTCGCTTCATTTGAAGCTGTTACTCCGCTTCCTCTCGCTGCACAGATGTGGAACGCATCCCGAGAAGCTGCGCGGCGGTTGTTTGAAGTTGTGGATACGGAGCCAGAGGTAAGGGACGAGTTACGAGTAACAAGTAACGTGAGACAAGAAATGAGCACTCATTACTCATTACAAATTGCTGGTCTCTCATTTACCTATCCAGGCCAAACTGCTCCCGCTTTACAGAATATCAACTTTGATGTGCCGGCTGGCAAATCCATTGCCATCATTGGTCCAAGTGGTGCTGGAAAAAGTACACTCGCTAATTTAATGCTTCGTTTTTGGGATTACAGCTCGGGAGAGATCTGTTTGGGTGGCAAGTCGCTCAAGATGTACGCGCAGGATGAAGTCCGCGCGCGACTCGGGCTTGTCTCACAGAACACCTATTTCTTCAATACGACCGTCCTTGAGAACTTGCGGTTTGCGCGTCGCCATGTCACGGAAGAGGAGATTGAGGGCGCCACAAGAGCCGCGCAAATTCACAACTTCATCCTTGGCTTACCAAAAGGGTATAACACGATGATCGGCGAACAGGGACTGCGTCTCTCTGGCGGTGAACGCCAGCGGCTGGCAATTGCGCGTGTGCTCATCAAAGACGCTCCGATTTTAATTTTGGATGAACCTACCGCCAACCTTGACCCTCTGACAGAGGAACAAGTGCTCAAGACCTTGTTTGACGTTATGAAGCATAAGACGAGCCTGCTTTTCACCCACCGCTTGGTTGGTTTGGAAAACATGGACGAAATCCTCGTGATGAAAAACGGTCATATCACCGAACGTGGGACGCATGATGAGTTAATCAAGGCGGAGGGGCTGTATTTTAGTCTATTGAGTTTACAAAATCGTATACTTGAACAGGAGATTTAATAATTTAGAAGCTTGCGTCACATCCGTGTGCGTGCTATAATATTGGCACTTCCCCTGATTTTTGATAATCGACTGAGTCCGCTGACCAAGTGTGAGGACAATGGGCACGGACGTGTAACGAGAAAATTGAGCAAACTCCCAACTCCACCAACAAAATAAGAAAACCACCAGCCCACTACGGGGGAGCTGGTAAGTTGTGCATTCTATTCCAAATTTTTTTTCAACGGAACATATCATGAAAATACTAGAATTAGAGAACGAACCGCTTGTAAAACTGCGCGGCATGGCCAAAAGCCTCAATATTCAGAACGCCAATCGCTTAAAGAAAGAGGCTCTCGCGATGATGATACGCGAAGCCGAAGCCCAAAGAGAAGGCATTGAATTACGTGGCGGCGTTTTGGAAATTATGAGCGAAGGGATCGGTTTCCTGCGTGCTCCTAATTATCGCATTAGCGACCAGGATGTATACGTATCGCAGGCGCAATTGAGGCGTTACGATCTTCGTGCAGGCGATCTGGTCATAGGACAGGTGCGCCCACCACGCGAAAGTGAGCGCCATTATGGATTACTCAAAGTCGAATCCATAAACGGGCAGGATCCCGAAGAAGCGACTCGTAGAGTTTATTTTGAAAACCTCACCCCGATCTTCCCAGATACGCGGTTTGACCTCGAAACAGAGCACGATCGGCTAGCACCAAGATTGATCAACTTGATCGCTCCAATTGGCCGGGGCCAGCGTGGACTGATCGTTTCACCTCCCAAGGCGGGAAAAACCACAATCCTCAAGCAACTTGCGAACTCAATCTCAACCAAATATCCAGATGTCCACCTCATTATTGCCCTGATCGGCGAACGTCCTGAAGAAGTGACCGACATGGATCGTTCTGTGGATGCCGAAGTGGTGGCTTCCACCTTCGACGAGCCAGTTACTTCACACGTCCGGACGGCGGAACTTGCCTTGGACCGCGCGAAGAGACTGGTTGAAATTGGACGTAATGTGGTAATCTTAATGGACTCGATCACCCGCTTGGCGCGTGCCTACAACCTTGTTGTCAACCCCTCCGGCCGCACTCTTTCCGGCGGTATGGATCCCTCTGCGCTCTACCCGCCCAAACGCTTCTTCGGTGCTGCTCGTAACGTCGAAGAAGGCGGCTCTTTGACCATTCTCGCGCAAACTCCAGGAACGCCGTATCTATCCAGCAGTGGACATCGAACGCTCGTCCACGCGCCGCGAAGACCTGCTTCTTGGCCCAGATATCTTACAGCGTGTCTGGCTCATGCGCCGTATGTTCATCCAGATGATCTCTTCACCGCCACAAGGCGCAGGAATGGACAACGCCGTTGCCACTGAAGCCATTATCACACGGCTGGATCGAGCCAGAACCAATCAGGAATTCCTTGAGAATTTGACGCAAGAAGCGTAAAATCTTCCGTCATTGCCCTGCCGAAAATGCTGCGGGGCAATGATGAGCCTCGCCTTATGAAAAACCTTCAGGAAAAAATCCGTTCCTTTTTCGCCTCGCTCAGCTCAAAAATCAAACGCAAACTTAATAGCGTAAAGGCTCAAGCGCAAAACGATGCAGCAGCTTCCTCTTCGCGCATTAAAGGCAAAATGGACCGCTTCACGATTGTCAGTTGGAGCGTGACCGCGTTCGTTGTTTTTGCATTGCTTGGTTCGACTTTATGGTGGAAGAGTGCTAGCGCCTCTCCGCAACCGATGCCCGAGGCCACTGCTGCGTTGGATTCGAACCAGCCTTCGGTTGGGCTGTCGGATTCAGGGTCCGGTAAGAGCGGCATGGACTCTATTCATCGAGAATTGAAGTTAAAAACAAAAATTCCGGAACGACCGCGCTATAAATCGGTCACTTATCGCGTTACGCGCGGAGACGCAATGTATGCAATTGCCGAGGAGTTTAAGATCAAGCCAGAAACGATCCTGTATGTTAATAAAACTGTTCTGGATGACAATCCACATAGCCTGCGGCCGGGCATGGAATTGCTGATTCCGCCTGTGGATGGTCTGTATTATGAATGGAAAGAGGGTGACACGCTTGAAGCAGTTGCCGAAGAATTCGACGCGAATGCCGATGACATCCTGAATTTCCCTGGAAATGAAATTGATTTGACAAATCCTGAGATCAAGCCAGGGACGCTGGTTATGATCCCTGGCGGTTCACGCGAGTTACGCGATTGGACACAAGATCTTGTTACTGCTTCACGTAGTAATAATGGCAGCACGGGCACATCCGATTTCGGCACGAACGTCTGTGGCGGCGGTCCCGTCGCAAGTGGTTTTGGCTGGCCTGCCAGTTCACATGTCATTTCAGGCAATGGATACGGACCCGGACATCTCGGCCTTGACATTCAGGCGAATGAAGGCGACCCAATATATGCCGCAGGTTCTGGCGTGGTTACTATGGCACAGGGCGGTTATAATTATGGCTACGGCAACGTTGTGCAAATTGATCATGGCAATGGCTACGTCACGGTTTATGCTCACTTGAGCCAGATCAATGTCGGTCAGTGTACGCCTGTTGGTCAGGGCACTCTCATTGGCTATGCCGGTAGCACAGGCAACGCATTCGGTGCACACCTTCACTTTGAAGTGCGCTTAGGGGGATCGAATATCAATCCGTATGATATCGTTCAGTAATATTAGACCTGACAGTTTTTAGAAACCTGTCAGGTCTTTTTAATTCCATGAACCAACAGCAACTTTCAAAGATCCTGGCAGATCTACAGCTAGGTGGATTGAGATACTTTGATTCCATTGGTTCTACTAACGACGAAGCGCTCGCTTGGGCGATGGACGGCGCGGCTGATCTTTCTCTTGTAGTCGCAGACGAACAGACACAAGGCCGCGGCAGACTCGACCGGAAATGGTTTACACCTAAAGGGACTGCCCTCGCTTTCAGCTTGATCTTGCGCCCTTCTGCGGCTACACATCCGCATCTCTCGCGGACTGTTGGCCTGGCCGCGCTAGCCATAACAGAATCCACACTCAAGCATGGCGTGAACGTGCAAATCAAATGGCCCAACGATATTCTCTTGAATGGACGAAAGGCTGCCGGAATATTGGTTGAAACTGTGTGGTCCGGCAATCAGGCTGAATTGCTTGTGATCGGAATCGGCATCAATGTTATGAAAGCTGCTGTGCCTCCCCTTGAAACTTTACTTTTCCCCGCCACAAGCCTGGAAGAAGCTCTTGGATATGCGCCCAATCGCGAAGACCTGTTGCATGATATTCTCGCGGGATTAATTAAGTGGCGTCCACAAATGGGGTCGGATGAGTTCCTAAAAGCATGGGAGCAGAAATTAGCATTTCGTCATGAGCGGGTTCAGGTTACCACTGGTCTAAGTCAAAATATCGAGGCCAGAAACGAAGAGATAATGATTGGTGAATTGCTCGGCCTCGAGCCAGATGGCAGCCTCCGCCTGCTAAGCCTAGATGGCAAACTCGAGATAGTCCAATTCGGGGATGTCAGCTTGCGTACGGTTGCATGATACAATCTACAGAGTGCCGCATAATAATCTAAACTAGAATTTTGGATTTCATCCTGCAAATTGTCCCCAAAAGTTTAGTAATTGAGACAAGCGGCAGGAAAAGATCAAAGGATTTCCCATGTTTGACAATCTCCGTGAAGATGCCAATTCATCTCCCTACTTTGAAGACAGAGCCAAATTACAACCTGCCGCAGAGACAAGCTCTGATCTTATTGCGAGAAAACCAAGAAAATTTCTTGGTATGACGCCAGTACAGCGATTCATCGTCACTGTAATGCTTCTGATCGTGGTTTGCAATTTAGGGTTGATGTTCCTACTGATCACGGGACGGATAGGGTTATTCTAGAATCCTCGAAAGGGTGGAACCTAGAGGGAAAAGAATTCCTCAGCCTCATCATTTAAGTCTCTATAATTCTTTCATAGCTGAAACGTGGTTGACAGGGGTAATCTTATTCGTGTACAACAAAATAAAGTAGCCTGGGAGGTTCTATGCTAAAGCGTCTTTTACCGTTTGTGCCTATTATTTTTTTAATCGCTTGTTTTCCACCTACAGAAGGGATTGATCCTGCCTATTCAACCGCGGTCATACAAACCCTGACCGCCACAATGTGGACTCCCACTCCGGTTACACCAACAGTGACCCCAATACCGAATACGGGAAAAATCGTTGACATCCTCAATGACGGCATAGTCAGAATTGATCCCTTGGCTGAATCTATCGAGGCAAAATTCAATGTAATAGACGCACAAATAACATATGACTCTCCCACAAACACGGCGGGCACCTTGAGCATTCACATCGAATGCGAATGGATATTTTCCAACAGTTGCACACTTGAGAGGGCGTTCATTGTTCTAATGCACGCATTCACAGCGAATGACAAAACGTTTGGAAAAATCACAGAGCAGGTTCCAATAACAGTCCATACACTGCAAGTGGTTAATTACAACCATATGACGAAGATAGGAATGATTATCGTCCCCTGGACTGATATTGTGGAGTATGCAAATGGCAACATCAATGGAAGTCAGTTGGGATTGCGAATTACAAGACTTGTGCCATGATGAAAACCAGATGATAAAAAATCAGCCAGCGATTTCTGCTGGCTGATTTTTTATATCAATATAGGCTGTTGTTCCTCTTCCTTCTCTTCCCCATCCCCATTGACATTCGCTCCTGCCTTCTTTAAGTCTTCCGCGGCAATGCGCGCCACAGAGGCCACATAATCACCATCTTGTGGCTTAATGAGGTGAACACCGCGCGTAGACCTACCAGATTTCTTCACCGCTTTCACTTTCAAGCGGATCGCGACTCCATTGGCCGTAATGATGGTCAAATCATCGTCTTTGTGAACCACGCGTGCCGCGGCGATCTTGCCGATTTCCTTCAAAGCCCTTTGGTCAATCGTGGAGATGCCACCTGTCGCTCGTCCCTTCGGGGTGTACTCCTGCAATGGCGTTTGTTTGCCGAGCCCGCCCGTTGTGACGACCAGCAACGAACCTTCCTTATCCACTACGTCCATACTTGTGACCAGGTCGCCATTCTTCAGGCGAATGCCCCGCACGCCAGCGGCCCTTACCAGAGGTTAACCGCACCCAGCCCAGGTAGTCGCCCTCATCCAAAGACATGGCGATTAAGCCTGAGGGGCGAACAGAGGCGAATTCTTCCAGGATTACACGTTTAACCCTGCCATGTGCTGTTGCCATCATACAATAGCCGTGATTGGAGAAGTTTGAGACCGCGATCGCAGCAGTCACACGCTCATTTGGATCAAGCGAAAGCACATTGACGAGCGGGATGCCTTTTGCAGCACGGTCTGCATCTGGGATTTGATAGACCTTTTCCGAATACACCTTGCCTTTATCGGAGAAGAACAACATCGTGTCGAGACTACGAGCCGGGATCAGGGCAACAATCTCGTCTTCCTCCTTCATCGTATGACCCATCACCCCGCGTCCGCCGCGACTCTGCGAGCGGAATGCGGCCGCAGCGACGCGCTTGATATACCCACGCTCAGTTAGGCTAATGAGCACAGCCTCATCAGCAACCAGGTCCTCCTCATGAATATCTTCTTTTGCGTCGCCAGCGATGTGCGTACGGCGGTCATCGCCATATTTCTCTGCCAAATCCTTCAGATCGGTTTGGATGAGGGAAAGGATTTTCTTCGGGTGTGCAAGCAAGTCTTCAAGGTATTCAATCGAACCCCTAATTTGCTTGTGTTCTTCTTCAATCTTCCAGCGTTCTAACGCGGCCAAGCGGCGTAACTGCATATCGAGGATCGCTTGGGCTTGTAGTTCGCTCAACTTGAAGCGACTCATCAAATTGGTCTTTGCCACATCGACATCTGCTGCTTCACGGATCGTGCGAATTACCGCGTCAATGTTGTTTAACGCGATCAGCAAACCATCAAGGATATGCAGGCGGGCGCGTGCCTTGGCAAGCTCAAAGTTCGAACGGCGGACAATTACAGTCTGTCGGTGCTCGATAAATATCTGCAGTGCTTTTTTGAGCGGAAGCATGCGCGGTTCGCCTTCCACAAGCGCGAGCATCTGCACCGCAAACGTAGACTGCAATGCTGTATATTTATAAAGTTGGTTAAGAACTTTCTTGGGTTGGGCACCGCGTTTAAGCTCGATCACAATGCTCATGCCGCGCTGGTCGGATTCATCGCGCATGTCTGAGATCATGTCAATCCTGTCCTCGCGCACAAGTTCAGCGATGCGTTCAATCAAAGAGGACTTATTGACTTGATAGGGGATCTCGGTAATGATGATCTCATACCTCCCAGCTTTTCCCTCCTCAATATGTGCCAATCCGCGTACAACAAGACGACCTCGTCCTGTTGCGTACGCGGAGTCAATTCCTTCACGTCCCACAATAATGCCGCCCGTTGGGAAATCAGGCCCTGGAACGAGCTTCATTAATTCCTCTACAGGAATATCATCCATCCTATCAAAGTTATCAATCAGATAGCTAATAGCGTTCGTCAGCTCGCGCAGGTTTTGTGGAGGGACGTTCGTTGCCATACCAACGGCAATACCTGAAGCGCCATTCAAGAGTAAATTCGGTAGACGTGAAGGAAGGACAAGTGGCTCTTCGAGCGAGTCATCAAAGTTCGGGCCGAACTCAACCGTGTCTTTGTCAATGTCGGCCAGCATTTCCTCGGCCATCTTATGCAGGCGAGCCTCGGTATAGCGCATTGCCGCTGGAGCATCGCCATCCACCGAACCGAAATTACCTTGCCCATCAATGAGCAAATAACGCATGGAGAAGTCCTGGGCCATGCGTGCCATGGACTCATATACTGCCGAATCACCATGAGGGTGATATTTTCCGAGTACTTCACCTACAATACGAGCAGACTTTTTGAAAGCTGTATTCGAGCGGATACCCATTTCGTTCATCGCGTACAAAATACGGCGATGGACTGGTTTAAGGCCATCTCTGGCATCCGGTAGGGCACGTGCCACAATCACGCTCATGGCATAATCAAGGAACGCAGAGCGAACCTGCTGGTCTATATCAACTTGTTGGACGTTCCCTGAAAGAACAATTTCTTCGGTCATAAACTATCCTGGTTTTGTCAGATAAAGTATGTAATTTCGTGTAATTTTCAATAAAATCGCCTGTTTCATAGCGGGCTTTAGGCATTAAAAGACACGAAAGTCATTTTTTCGTGGCAACTTCGTGTCTTTTTAATTAAATGAAGTACACGACTTAGTAAGGCTAATTATACCACCCATGCCTCCCTTCCGCCGCTACGCGACACCCAACCAAATAAGGTTTAATTTTTGAAAGTGTTGCCAGACAGCAAAAACCCGCCTTTGAGGCGGGTTTCAATCTATTTTGTGTGCCGAAGGTGGGACTTGAACCCACATGAGGGAACCCTCACTACGCCCTGAACGTAGCGCGTCTGCCAATTCCGCCACTTCGGCTTGAGTGCCTGCCTATTTTATCTCAAATGAATAGATTGTCAACCTGAAGCGCAAAACATAACTTTTTCATTCTGTTTGAACACTATGTATAAAGAATCGTGGAATTAAATTTCTTAAGAAACATTTGATAACCATCCCTTTCAAAACTATATGGCCTTCTCATTACAGTAATGATTGGGATGTATTGTGCAAATGCAAACATCGGAAGAAGAAGCTATTGGCTTATAACCCTGCTACGGGCAAGATCATTCGGCCGCCTCCATACACAGTTCGATTAATTTAGACGGTATAAAATCTTGCTCGAGCTTATCATAAAGCTCCCAGGTCTCGGTAAAATAAACAGAATTTCCAGGAGCAAGTTTAGTAAGCGGAGCCAGGCTTTCCAGTTCAATAAAGTGGGAGTCGCAATAAATTTCAGCATTGCAGTCATAATCTGGATGGATAAAACCAGTGTAGACCTTAAAAGTTTTACGAAATAAAATACCATCCAGCCAGTAAGCTATCCAACCCAGAGGGTTAAATGCACCAACCTTGAATGGTGGTAAATCGGTTTTAGCTTTAATTACGATAAATTTATCTTCAAAATGCAAGCGTGGGTCGTTGATTTGGCTATATGACCAAAGCGAAAAATGGCGATCAGGCAGCAGTTCATCCATGTTGGTGTTTTCAACCTGGATTGGCAAAATGGCAGTGCCACCGAGGCGGAACATTGTCAACGCCCACGGGGCCAGCTCTACATCCCAAAGTCCCTCGTTGGTAAGAGTATGAGTCAGTGTGATCTGAGGTTGATCTGGATTCAGATGTACTTCGATACGTTTATGAATGCCAGTAGCAGTCTCAGTTTTACCGTCGAGGATCAAACTATCCGGCAGCTCAGATATCGTTAATCCGGCATTATCAGGGAGATAGGATCTGGGCATGGCTTCCGGTGCATACCACAAGCGATGTCCGCCAAAATAGTGATACTGTCCATACGTCGTTGGAGTGGAAATTTCCGGTACCTCTGCAAACAGGTTGGAGGACCCTTTATATTTAAGTCGCACAATGCGTGGGCCAGCCGTTGCCAGGCAGTCTAATTCCAGGAAATTCGAAGATAGATGTTGAATAGGGTAACCGTGGAAATCGCCCATTGAGAAACTCCGTGATTTATTCTCCAAGGATCTGAACCATTACAGTTCTTTCCCGGGCGCGTGTCTGATCAAAATCAGCAAAATAGATGCGTCCGAATTCACCCAATTCCATCCTGCCATCGACAACGGGAATTGTCTGTGATCGTCCCATAATGACGGAGCGAAGATGTGCGTCGGTGTTCAAACTCCAGACAGGCAATTCATTCCTCGTCTTCGCCATTTCGATATGCTTAGGGCCCGGATGCAGGTACTGGCCCTCCGTTCGACAAGTCGGTATGATGTTCTCGAATACATTCACTAGGTCCTGCAGCAGGAACTTTGTGCCCCAATAATTTATATCATCCGCATCCTCCTGGATTAGAACGCTGCAGGTCGTATGTTGGGAGTACACAACCAATATTCCGTTCTTTATGCCCGAGGCTTGCAATGCGGACTGTACCTGATCGTTCACATCATGGAACGTAGGTAACCGGTCTGATTGGATTGAAAAGGTTTGATGGTAGACAGTCATTATCTATTCTCCACTACTATGAATTTCATTCCATGCCTTGCGCATGGCGCTGATCATTTCTTCCAGCTTATTCAGCGGATCCTCTGCCAGGATAACTCCACTGGTCGATCCGGTTCCCTGGGCTCCGCACTTCACAATGTTGTAGACATCGTCGGCTATGCTGATGCCGCCTCCGTGAAGCACAAGGATGTTAGGATTGATCTCCGATACCATCCTGTTGACTTTATTGATTTCCACTTGATCATCCGTCACGCGCTTGCCCGCCTCGATCGAATTCGGCGCTTCAGCCAAAATGACGTTTGGGCCCATTCTAGCAATTTCAACTGCCTCTTCTGCATTATCGGCGCTGACTAATGTAGCCAATCCTACCTCATCGGCGCGCTGGATGGTGCGCTCGATTTCAGACATAGTAAGTTTCTTCTCTGCATGATTTAATAAAGTCCCCAAGGCGCCAGCTTCTTTGATTGCCTCAGGCAAGACCGAGCCGACACCCCGCCCCACCTTCAATGAATCCATGTGTTGGGCGAAGACGAGGATGTGTTCGGTCTCATGGACAAGCAAGGGGATATCAACACATTGGGGCGTAAAAATGATGCGTACATCGTATTTAACGCTTAACTTGTCAGCGTGCTGGCCCAGTTTCAATAGCGCCCTACCATATAGGTACGCTTTCGGCCCGATCTCAAAAAAAGGTGGTTCGATTCTTACTGCGGAGTACATCTTTTCCTTTTGTGTTTCCCAAGCAGTGGGACTG
>WNFV01010067.1_pt1 | contig 19252 bp, 17 predicted proteins | sample 5400101 | NCBI WGS metagenome assembly WNFV01 (sample SAMN13153361, study PRJNA577476) | soil metagenome | isolation source: 115 cm soil or saprolite under grassland replicate 1 | place: USA:California | collected 2016-06-15 | reverse complement strand
AAGATCGTTCGTAACAATGCATCTTCTGTACGAAAGCCCCGCAAACGGCTGAGCGCCCCGCAAGCTGCCGCTTGCTTCTCCCACTGCCTCGGCAGCAACTGCAAAACCAACTGCCAATCTTCGTCTAAGATTGAATAGGGCTCCATTCAGAGCCATGATAACTGCAAAATTCGGGTTTGCAAGCCTTAAGTTAGCGCTTATGAGGGCATAGCCCCAATGTAAGAAGCATGGCAACGGCGAGGCAGAGCCGTCGCCTCACATCAGGAGGCAAAGCCGTTATGAGAAAAGTTGCTCAAAAAACAAGAAGTTGCGAACTTGCTACGCAGAGAAACACCAAAATTAGGACACGACCGACGGATTGCTGAGATTGACTCAGGCACCGTGGAATTGATTTTATGGGAAGAACCACGAACTAGGGCCCACGCATGACCAAAGAAACCCTTTCCAAACCCCGACTCGAGCGCCTGCATCAGGTGCTTTCGGGCTCTATCCATCGCGGTGATTTGCCAGGGCTGGTTGCACTCGTGAGTTGTCACGACGACGTGCACATCGAAACGCTTGGCAGGATGTCTGTCGGTCATCCCGCGGCAATGAAGCGCGACACGATCTTTCGTATCGCTTCGATCACGAAGCCCATTGCTGCAGTTGCGGCAATGATTCTGGTGGAAGAATGCAAATTACGTCTCGACGAATCGATCGAGCCGTGGCTGCCGGAACTCGCAAATCGTCGCGTGCTCAAGTCCCTCTCCTCGCAGCTCGATGACACGGTGCCTGCGCAGCGTGCGATCACCCTTCGCGACCTGCTCACGTACCGCATGGGCTTCGGCAGTGTAATGGCCAGGCCGGATACGTATCCGATTCAGAAGTTCATCCGGGAATACAGGATTGGCGGCGACGGTCCAATGCTGCCCTCGCAAGCGCCTGGCACGGATGGTTGGCTGCAAAAACTCGGCTCGCTGCCGTTGCTGGCGCAACCGGGCGAGCGGTGGATGTATCATGTGAGCGGCGATGTGCTCGGGGCCTTGATCGCGCGGGTTTCGGGACAATCGCTTGGTACCTTCATGCGCGAGCGCATCTTCGATCCGCTCGGCATGAAAGACACGGCATTCCACGTGCCTTCCGAGAAAATCGAGCGTCTACCTGGGTTGTACTTCTTCAATCGTCAGACGAACAAGCTGGATTTTTTTGACGACCCGGCAAACAGTGCCTGGCGGTCTGAGCCGGCGTTCGAATCGGGCGCAGGCGGGCTCGTCTCAACAATCGATGACTACTTTGCCTTCAGCCGCATGATGCTGAACAAAGGCCGGTACGGTCGCGAGCAAATTCTTTCCCGAGCCAGCGTGGAGTTGATGACTTCAGATCAACTCACGCCTGAGGAGCGCGCAGGCTCCGAAGTCTTCTTCGGTGCGCATTCCAGCTGGGGCCTGGGAATGGCGGTTGATATTCGGCGCAAGGAGATCTTCCACACCCCGGGCCGATTCGGTTGGAACGGCGGCTTCGGCACAACGGCCTACACCGATCCTGCAGCGGCAATGATTGGCATCCTCTTCACGCAGCGCATGATGGATTCGCCGAAACCGCCACGCGTGTTCGTCGATTTCTGGACGCTCGCGTATGCGGCGATAGAATGAAGTCAAGCAACGGGTAGTGGCTACAGGCTAAAGACATTGTGTGAAAAGGACGACTGCGAGGGCAAGAGAGATCAGCTGTAACCTATCCCCCTGATGACGCCGTGATCTAAACACTCAGGGCCAATGATCGCTGTCCGTCACGTCATGAATCGCAGCTGCCTTCACTGAATCTCACCTCGCGGCTAATGTCTCTACGAGTCTCTTCAGTGCCACGGAGACGAGGAAGTAATCGATTCTCCATCCCACATTCCGTGCATGTGCATTCGCTAAGTGGCTCCACCAGCTGTAATGCCCGTTGCCTTCTGAAGATGCGAAACGTGTCGATGAAGCCGTCATCGATGAAGTTCTGGGTGTGACGGCCAAAACGGGCGACCTGGAGTCGCCCGTAACTTGCTGGAAAAAATTGGTGCCCGCTAGAAGATTCGAACTTCTGACCCCTCGCGTGTGAAGCGAGTGCTCTACCACTGAGCCAAGCGGGCCTCGATTTTATCGTAAGTTTATCCTAAACCGATAGTTACTGAAAGGACAGTGGTTTAACCAACTAAGAATTCGTTCCCTCTGTTCCCTGTATTCCCGTCGTTACCGAAAAACTCCCCAAGAAGTCCCCAACGCTGTTCATGCGTTGGTTAGAAAGTAAACTGCCTTGTTACGTTTGGTGGAGGCAGATCTTAAAGGATTTCATTTGAGCGCTATTCGCTGAAGGGACATGTAGGGCGGTTGATTCCCACATGTCATTGACGAAGGTATAAGATCGCAATTCTCGCTGCGAGTGTGCGCATCTTAAATGATCTGCACGCTTGCGCCAGCAATAGTGCCAACACTAGGCAAATTCGGTACTCGGGCGGGATGCGCTAACATATCGTGGCCTTAACTCTCAGCCTCGCTCACGGCTCAAGACCCATCCGCCGGACAAGGTCAGCGTAACGCGGGTCCGAGCGAAAGTCGTCCCAAAGAGGGGTCTACATTCAGGGTAGTTATGCTCCATCCGCGTTTCTCAGATGCCTTCTCCAGCCAGGCGAAGGCTTGATCCTTCTCTCCAAGCCGCGCATAAATCTCCGCGAACGAGTACGCGCTAAAAACATTCGTTTGCTTTGCCTGTGCCTTTTCCAAATTAAGCGCCTTCTGCCAAAAACCTTTCCAACCTGACGCGGCGTAGGTCTCTTTTAACGCCGCTTCTGCTTCCGGGCCAAGACTGGAGAATTCGCCGGCCTTTAGATACGCTTCGATGGCTTGCTCATAAAGCCCTTTCTGCTCATAAGACTTTGCAGGCCAGCCGTACGCTGTAAACATGTTCGGATCCAATTCGAGCGTCTTCTGACATTGCTCAATCGCTTCATCGTACCGGCCCGCGTAATAGAGATCAGAGCTACATTTCTGTTGTAGAGGACTGAGGTGGGCTCAAGTTCGACGGCTCGTTTGCTCTCGGCGAACGGCCTCGTCAAAACGCCTCATGAATATGAAATAAGTCACCGAGATTCAGGCAAATCGATCAGGATGATATTTGAATTCTCCTTCAGGCGGCTGAAGATGATTTCTTTTCCGTCAGGAGAAACATCGAAGTCGTTGATCAGAAACTCACGACTGAAGTTTGTAAGCTGACGCTGCAGTCCAGTGATGAGGTCGACTGACCAGAAATTCTTATGCCAGACATCTCCTTTGAGCACCAGCAGGACTGGCTGCCCCGGCAGGAACGAAAAACGGTTTGCGCCGCGCGAAAGGGTCAGTTCAGGGATGCTGTACGGTTTGCCGTCTGCGGTCATGGCCTTCAAGGGAAAGGTCGTACCCACTTCTACGCCGGAATAGACCAGGAAGCGACCATCGGGGGACCAGACGGGATTTGCGGCTTGTTCTGAGACCATCTGAATTGGCTGTCCTCCATTCAAGGGGACACTGAAAAGACCCACGCTATTGCCTTGGTCGGCTGCCACCGTAATCCATTCTCCAACTGGTGGCCACGCTGGCGCGCCCAGAATATTGAGAGAGTTCGCGAGTTCGATGACGCTGGTTCCGTTTGAATTCATCAGATACAGTCTGTTTCGACCGCCCTTTTGTGCCGTGAAAGCGATGCGGCGACCGTCAGGTGAAATGGTCGCGCCTTCGAGAACTCGCCCGTGCAACCCACTCCACAATTCAACAGCAGTTTCGTCAGCAAACTTCCAGATTCCGTCCTGTCCGCCCTTGGAGGAGAGATACAGCAGATAGCCCGGACCAACCCGCGGAGAAAGCCCTCGCACTGTCGGAAGTACTATGCGCTGCGCCGCAGATTCTTCGACCGGCCCATTCGAAATCCGGACGCGCCACAGTGTCGCTTCCGGATTCGCCACGGTCGCCACTAACCTTCGGCCGTCAGCGCTGACGGCGATGGACGTGTATCGCTCGACTCCAAGACTGATGCGGTGAGGGATACGCCGCTCCACATCCATCCCATAGAGCCAGGGGCCGGTGCCATCCTCAGCCCTGGCGATGTAAAGCAAAGTCCGCTCATTTAGGAAAGTGGGGTAGGCGACCCGCGAGTTATGAGAAGTGATCTGTTCGGCTGCTCCACCGGTCGGGCGTATGCGCCAGATGTCCATCTCATCAGGCGGAAAGCCTCGGACAAAGTAAATGAACGCACCATCGGGCGACCACGTGAGATAGTGGCAATGAATTCCAGGCTCAGCCGCATAAATCTGTGTCCCGATCTTTTCGTCGGTGGAGCTGACGAAAATAGGATCGCCAGGGGTATCTGCGTGGTAGGCAATGCGTGTCCCGTCAGGCGACCATGCAAGCTCTTTCCCATCCATGAACGGACGCACCGCCCCACCCATAGTGGGCACAGCCGACGAGTGCGACCGACCCGCGATTCGAACTTCAAAAGCCACCTGCGAGCCATCTGGCGAAAATGTCAAATTCCGAACCCTGGGGTTACCGATATCCGGCGCTCGCCCTTTAGTTAGGTTCTGAAATTCGCCAGTGCCGATCTGACCTGCCCAGACGTCAAAAGGTCCATCGCGGTCGGAAATGAAGGCCACGAACTTCCCGTCTCGCGAGATCACGGCGTCTCCCTCCATTCCGGGGAAGTCAGTAACCGGCGTGAATTGCGCGTCCGTGAGCGGATTATGCCACCAATAATCCGCTCGACCGACACGCCAGGCGAGAACTCCAGCAACCACCAAGACCGCAATGAGAGCTATCCACCCGAACCTGTGCCTCGACACCGATGTGACAACAGTCTTAAGAGCACCCTTAGGCGGCGCCGAGGTTAAGGTCAACGCTTCAAGCGCGAACCCGAGATCACTCGCGGATTGAAACCGTTGCTCCGGCTTCTTCTCCAGGCAGTGCCGCATTATGCGCACAAGCTGAGGCGGCAGCTTGCCGTCCGCTTGGGTAAGCTCGTCCGGCTCATCTCTCAAGATCGCGCTCATCACCTCACCTACCGACCCGGCCCCGAACGCCTGCTTCCCCGTAAGCATTTCGTAAAGCACCGCACCGAATGAAAAGATGTCCGTGCGGTAATCAACTTCCAGGCCGCGCGCCTGCTCTGGCGACATGTACTGCACGGTGCCCATGATCATGCCCGGGTTCGTCTTGACCATTGATCTGGCCGACGTTTGCGCGCCCACCGCTGCTTGGTTCGGCGCGAGCTTGGCGAGGCCGAAGTCCAGCACCTTCACGATCCGGTCACGCCGCAGCATGATGTTCTCGGGCTTCACGTCCCGATGGACGATACCCGCCTCGTGCGCCGCTTGAAGTGCGGAGGCGATCTGAGCGGCGACGTCCAGTACTTCACCTACTGTCATGCGCGTGTTCGTCATGTGCTCTCTGAGGGTCTGGCCGTCAACAAACTCGGTGGCGATGAAGTGAAGAGAATCCACCTGCCCGATCTCGTGGATGGTGACGATGTTCGGGTGGTTGAGTGCGGAGGCGGCGCGCGCCTCCCGGTCGAAGCGACGGACACGATCTGCGTCGCCCGTGTAGGATGAGGGCAAAAGCTTGAGCGCGACCTTGCGTCCCAGCCGCGTATCCACGGCCAGATAAACTTGGCCCATGCCGCCTTCGCTTAGGGGCGAAATCTGTTCGTATGGTCCGAAGTGCTGCCCGGGCGCCAGAATTGGCTTATCGCGAACCAGGAGATTGCCGACGGGTGTATTCATGAAGCCGGAGTCTCCATCGTGAGCAGCGAGAAGCGACTCTACTTCCTGCAGGGTGGCCTCGTCGCCCGCGCAGGCTTGCGTAAGAAACGCAGCTCGCTCCGCAGGGCCGCGCTCTAACGCCGCCTCGAAAAGCTCCTTAACCCGTTGCCAACGTTCGGAAGTCACTTTCGCTCTATCCGCCAATTTCACGGCGCAGCCAGGCCCGCGCCACACTCCAGTCGCGTTTGACCGTCTTCGGCGAGACGCCCAGCGCCGCGGCCGTCTCTTCGACACTCAAGCCGCTGAAGAATCGTAGTTCGACGACGCGCGCCTGCTGAGGATCGATGACCGCCAATCTGTCTAACGCCTCGTCGATGGCCAACAAGTCGACGTCAGCCTCGTCCGCAACTGCCAACGCCTCATCGAGCTGCACCCGGACGTGAGAGCCGCCACGCTTGTGTGCGTCGCGCCGCCGCGCGTGATCGACTAGGATGCGGCGCATCAGGTTGGCGGCGATGGCAAAGAAGTGGGCGCGGCTCTGCCAGTGCACGTCTTTGGCATCAATTAGTCGCAGGTACGCCTCGTGGATCAGGGCCGTCGTCTGCAAGGTGTGGCTGCGGCGCTCTCGCCGTAGGTAGCGGGCCGCTTGGTGGCGCAGCTCCTCGTAAACTAGTGGGGTGAGCCTGTCCAGCGCCTGCGGGTCGCCGGCACTCCACTCCTTAAGTAAATGCGTAATGTTGTGCGACAAGGGGTCACAACGGCGCTCCCTTCTTCAGGGAGGAAATGGATTCGGTACGAGGTGAGGATAGTCCCGGCCCGTTCTCCGGTCAATAAAAACTGTTTCTCAGTAAGTCCGGCGGACGAGGCTGTAAGGCGGAAGAATTTTTTTCGGCTTGTGACCCCACTTTACTCACCGCTACGCATTAGTTGAGTGGAGGCAGCAAAGTTTCCAGTCCCAACACTCTCGCCAGCGGCTTCAACAGCGCTCAGCCGCTTGGCTAAATGCGAGAGGGAGGCGGGGCTCAACCTCAACTAAGCTCAGGCGCAACGCAAGTTAAAGGCGAGGGGAGACTTTTTCCCACATGCGTTGTTGCGAAAGGAGAATACTCAAATGATCAAGCATTCAAGAATTGTAGCGACCATGACCAAGAGGCGCCTGACGGTTCTGTTGGTAGCGGCGGCGGCGGTCTCCACGGCGACGGCTCTGGCCGGTGCGGCTCTGACGACCCCGAACTCGGGGGTCCTGGTCTCGTCCGTCGTGGCAAGGGCGGGCTTCGCCGACCCGGTCGACATCAAGTTCAAGGTCGGGCCGGGAGACCAGGACGTCATCCACGTGTCTAACGCACAGGAGACGGTCATGCAGCAGGTCGTCATCGCGCCCGGAGGTTACACCGGCTGGCACACTCACCCGGGCCCGGTGCTCGTGCTGGTCAAGGCCGGTGCGCTGACCCTGTATTCCAGCGAGGATCCGACGTGCATGGGCCGCACCTATACGGCCGGGCAGGCGTTCGTCGATAGGGGCCAGGGCCACGTCCACATCGGTCGCAATGAGGGCAGCGAAAACCTCGAGATATGGTCCGCCTATTTCGACGTCCCACCCGGCGCGCCGTTCCGGATAGACGCCCCCAGCCCTGGGAACTGCGCCTTCTAGTCCCGACCCACCGGCTCGGACAGGTTCGCGTTCACGTCGAAGGGCAGCCCAACACGTCCGAGACGCGACAGGTGAGTCCGGTCTCGGACTTGTTCGGTAAGCGGGGTCGCTGACCCGCGGCTGCGAGATCAACAACTCGGTCGGCGCGGAGAATGACACGCGGGCGTCGCTCTCTTGGGACGGCACGATGATGGTCTTTGGCTCGACCTATCGGCAGCTTCGGGCAGCCGTAGCACTACTCGGATTTCATCCCGCGAAGAAGGAGAGTCGCAGTCGAGGAGATTTCAATGGGGCAGATAGAGTGCGGGTTCGATAAGCACTAAGCCCCAAGAAGCGCACAACGCATTTTTTTGCGTGCCTGTAAACATAAGAAAAGGCGACACTTGCGAGTGTCGCCTCTATCACTGAGCCAAGCGGGCGTAAATCTTTACTATCAATGAGTTGCGCGAATTATTGGACCACGGAATTGCTGCGAATTCACCGGCGAACGTCGGCATCTTATACGATCCCTGCCCGCTTGCGCCAGTGGTAGGGGCATTACCTCAATTTTGGCTTTTCACCCCTTTTGCGTTCGCACCCAAAGGAGCCGAGCGCGTCGCCGGCTGAATGCGGATGGGGTCATGTGTCGAGAAAGGCTTCGGCGCTTAGCATTGCTTACCCCCAGACAGAGTACAAATACGCCACATACGAAAGCAGTAAAAAGCGCATATCAGACTGAGAGCCATTAATAAACTCCGTGGTCTAGATAGCTCTTGGGCGTCTGGGAACTGCTAACCCATTCCTTTTGACGACACCCCTCACTGTTGCCTGTGCCCTTTCGAAAGAGTATTTTGAATCTGGCAAGTTTGCGATGACAGTCATATGGTTGAGACAAATGATCGTCTCATTCGATCGTCGAATCCGCCAGGCGCGGATGATCGAAGCGCAGATTATTCCCGTACGTCGCTGCAATCTCTCCTGCACTTACTGCAACGAATTCGATAGCTCCTCCCCACCGGTTCCAACGGAAGAGATACTTCACCGAATCGACCTGCTGGCAGCATTAGGCACGGCGGTCATTACGATTAGTGGCGGGGAACCACTGCTGCATCCCGAACTCGATGAGATCATCAGAAGGATTCGCGGTCACGGAATGCTCGCCGGGCTAATTACCAACGGATACCTGCTAACACCCGAACGAATCGAGCGTTTGAACCGCGCCGGACTCGATCACCTTCAGATCAGCGTCGACAACGTATTACCGGATGACGTATCAAAGAAGAGTCTCAAGGTAGTAAATAAGAAGCTTCGCTCTCTTGCCAAATACGCGGAGTTTGACGTGAACGTTAATTCTGTAGTCGGCAGCTCGATTCGCAACTCCGCAGATGCTCTTGTAATCTCTCGCCGCGCGTCGGATCTTGGTTTCTCAAGCACTGTTGGTCTCATCCATAATGTTTCCGGCCGGCTTGAGCCCTTGAGTGAGGAGCAACGAAGTACCTACGAACAGATACAGAGATTGAAAACGCCGTTCCACACTTCGGCGCTCTACAACCGCTTCCATGAGAACCTTGCTCGTGGCTTACCCAACGACTGGCACTGTAGAGCTGGAAGCCGTTATCTCTACATCTGCGAGGACGGGCTTGTGCACTACTGCTCGCAGCAACGGGGCTATCCCGGCATTCCGCTCGAAAAGTACACGCGAGAGCATCTCAAACGGGAATACCACACTGTGAAACGGTGCGCACCTTATTGCACCATTTCTTGTGTTCAGCGGATCTCGATGATCGATGAGTTGCGTGAGAAGCCACTCGAAGCGATCACGCGATTCTTTCCTTCGAAAGAGCATGATGATATGCCAGTGGCCGTTCGGATTCTCACCTGGCTTTTCTTACCAACGAAACAGGGCGGACGACGTTTCTTTAGAAGCGCCGCGCTCCGCCTCTTAGGCGTGAGGTAAATGTCGATCTGCTGTTAAGTAAACAATCTTTCCAGCGAATACACCGCAACGGCTAGCGCAACCCCAAGAACTACGTCCACTGCATAGTGATAACGGCCGGTCACAGCACCGAGTGCAATCCCAATCGACACCAACAGGAACACGAAGCCAACACCAGGCAGATGACGCAGCAGCACGAGTGAACCTCCGAATGTCGCGGTAACGTGCCCGCTGGGAAACGTGTTGAAGCGCGTGGTGACGCGGCGAACGATCCAGAGGTTAAGTGTGCGAATCTTGCTGGGAACTGCGTGGATTGGATCTGTTTCGAGTAGGCGTGGAGGTAACGTCTGAACGAAAGCGGTAAAGACATAGCACGGATATGTGGCGGATAACACTACCAACCAATATTCGGCCGCATAGCGTCGCATGTGAGCAAGGTAGAGGACGCCGAGCCCCAAAGGAACCAGCGGATAACATGAGAAGTATGCCAGTTCGAGACATTTGAAAATCCACCTATAACTCCGTTGCGTCGTCAGCCTCTGCATCCAGTTCCCGAGAAACCTGTTGTCGAGCTTCTGGAGCGTTCTCTGAAATCTGTCATTCAGTGTGGCTGCGAAGCAGCCAGCTTGCCAATACATCACTGGGATCAGCGCCGCAGGTAACCAGTCATGGACCACCGATACCGAGGCCGATGCCAAGAAGCGATCTGCAAAATCTGCTACGACAATTAGAATGATCCCTATTGCTCCAATGACGGCAATCGCTATGCGGGCACGCACCGTCAGCGGTCGCAGCCATGACACCACCATAAAGAAAGAAAAGAAGACCAGATTTATCCATTCGGCTGTGGGCATCTTGAACGCCGATTTTCGCGGCTTTCTCCCAAAGGCCTTATAACGAGTTAGGCACTTTCTTCTAGAAGGTCCACCGTAGCATTAGCCCGTAACTTCGTGTACTCCTGTTGTAAGCCGGCGCGATGAATGGGAAGAGATTTGAAGCGTCCATGGCCACCCTCCGCGCGTGGTACGAGCAGGCGCTGGCCCACGGAGAAGCGACTGTAATTCAAGGAATCCTCGAAGAAAGCAATGAACAAACTATAACTGCAACTTCAAAGACTTTTGCATGGTGCGTGGCCCACCGACTTGATAGATGCAGTTCAAGCCGACACTGCCGACGTTGCTTGCCAGACTTCTCCCCGAACATCCTAATCCCACTTCATTCGTCTAGAAGCGGCGCAGCAGGTATATATCGGTAGGGCATGGCTACGAACTTGGACGAAGACTAGATGCCTGACAAGATTATCTCGTCCTTCAGACATCGGTCAGATTGTTCGGGTCGTAAATGAAAGCGAGGCGCGGTCGGGGAAATGCCTGACGGCAAGTCCCCAAGGACCTTTGCCTCGCTACCTCCAATCCCGATTTGCGGCCGAGTCTGGGCTCATGAATCATAGTGTTCTCATGTTTGAAGGTCAAAGCCCTTATCGTGTTTGCGATCGTTCTAAGCGAAGCTAATCCGTAGGGTACATGCCACTCTCATGCTTCCTACTAAGAACGAATCGCCAGTCGGAATACAGGGCCATCAACGTCGCTTGAGATCGCAGCTTCACCAACACTCAATCACGTAATCTGCAATAACCTCAGATTTTGTAAATTTCTTCGGCTCCGCCTTGGGGTTCCTTTGGCACTGGACTATTGTCATTCGCTTCTCAGTAGGGTTTGACCCGAGATAAAGAAGCGAAGCAATTAGCTGCCGAGTGCCGGGGCTTGGAGAAAGTTTAATTTCAACTGGGCATACTAAAAAATAGTACACGCAGCTGTTAGAAATTAGGACCATCCTCGCTCAGATGGCACAGCTTATGCGGTCATAAGCTTTGCTACAGAGATTGTGTAGCAAAAGAAGTCATGCGCTGAAGAGGTGCGGATAAGGTAAAGAGAAACTTTAGATGCTCTTGATCGAAACCGACGAGGAGCGAAGTATGCCAAGTCGCAGTAATCGTCTACTAGCGTTCATTGCCTTTAGCGCAATAGTCTGGCTTGGTACAAACATAACCTTGGCCCAAAATTCAGTCTCGGAGTTTCACAATATCCTTCATGAAAAGGCAGCTTTCAATGAGACCGATTTCGCTGCACTGGGGCAGGGCCAGGCCGTTGTACGACTTTTGCCTGTAAGGGATAAAAGAGAAGTGGCAGTGTGTGGACTGGTCAAGCTTCAAGTGGCCGCTGATGTATTTCTCAAATCTTTTCGGGAGAGCATGACACAGAAGAGCAATCCCGCAATCCTTGAGATCGGTAGATTCAATGATACGCCAACTGCTAATGACTTGCAGACGCTTACCATTGAAGATCGTGATCTCGAAGATTTGAAAGAATGTGTCGTCGGAGATTGCAAGCTGAAACTGTCGGCAATGATGATTGAGCGTCTTCGCAAAGAGATAGATTGGGAAGGGCCGGACTATCGGATTCAAGCAACTCAACTTCTCAAACAAATACTTCTGGATTACGTGCGTGATTACCTGGCGCGAGGAGACGCCGCACTTATTGAATACAATGATAAATCGAAAGAGGTTCGTCTGGCTGAAGAGCAGCGAGCCCTTATGGCCGGGTCAACTTACATTAACAATGTTCTCCCTGAGTTTCGGCAGCATCTGAGGGGCTCTAGAAAATCAGAGTTATCCATAGTTGAGAGTGCAATCGTATGGTCGAAGATCAAGTTTGGTTTAAAGCCAGTTATTGCCATCAATCACATCACGGTCTACGAGCGTGAGCAGGAAACAGGCCCACAAGTAGTGGTTACCTCGAAGCAAATCTACGCTAACCATTACTTTGATTCTTCACTAGCGTTGACGGCATTCGTAAATATTGCTGATGCGAGTCCCGGATCTTATCTATTCTACGAGAATCGCTCGAGGGCTGATGGACTAGGCGGCATCTTCAGCAAGATGAAGCGCGGCATTGTCGAGGACAAAGCCATTGATGGTTTGAAGAATATTCTTGAAAGTTCAAAAGCAAACCTCAACGCGGAGACTCTCAGTCAAATTGAGTCTGCCTCGCCTGCCGATAGCGAACGTAGCTGGCGAGGATGGAAGATCCGTCGTGTTCACGTGTTCTTGTCGTTCTTATTAATCACTACACTCGTTGGGTTGTTCACCCTGGGTAGTTACAACTGGAAAAGCAGCCCCAGCGGAGGAGCGCCCCACTGACATTCACGATCGGTAGATTTATCAAAATTCGAATTGCAATTTCATGGGTATAGCATAACAACAGATCCATCTTCCCGCTGCGGTGCAATGCTACTGCGAAGCAGCCATTTGGCAGCAGCGATAAACATCTGTTGTCATAGTCGCATCACGGACGGCCTAATCTCACCAAGGTGCTTACTTTAAGGCTTTCCTGAGAGCTTTTCGAGCCGCATGATATCCGCACATCCCGTGAACTCCACCGCCGGGAGGAGTTGACGACGAGCAGATGTACAGCCATTTCACCGGAGTAGAATAGGTTCGAATTGTGGGGCGCGTGAAAGTTGTCTCAGATCCTGGAGACCGCCGTTAATATCGCCGCCGATGAGATTGGCGTTGTGCTTCTCGAGCTTAGCCGGAGACATTACAGTTTTTGCAAGTATTTGGTCGCGAAAGCCGGGTGCAAAACGCTCTATCTAATTTTCAATACGTTCTGTCGCATCGAAAGTTGAGCCATTTGGAACATGACAATAAGCCCAGAGGGTATGTTGTCCCTGTGGCGCACGAGTGAGATCAAAGAGCGACGGTTGACAAACGATGACGAAAGGTCTGTCAGCATGGTTGGCCGCGCCAAGGTGCAGATTGAGACGCTGAGATTTCTTCAAACGATCCGCCCAGATGAACCGTCGCAGCATGAAAGTATTCTGTAGCTTTCCACGGAACCGGGCCTTTAAGCGCCCAATCGATTTTGAAAGCTCCTGGCCCATATCGATATCGTTGCAGTGACATAGCTTTAACCCTTTGGATTTTTAGCAATGCTGCTTCACATAGTGGCCGAGCCTTGAGCGAACAAACTTTCCACACTCGAGGCGTCAGGATTAGGACGCGTGTCTTCGCCATCAGTCTCGCGACCATCATCTAATCTGGCCAGGCGCTTGAATTCAGTGTTCGTTATCCCTCGCGTTAGAAGCAGAAGACCGGCCGCCCCCAATCCCGCGCCTAATGCATCTCGCCGCGTGCCGCCATAGACGGCAAGCGACGCCCCTGCTACACCCGCAAGCAAGCGAGCAGCCGGCGACCAATTCTCTTGGAGGAACTCGAATTGATAACCCTGCCGCTCGCGCCCTCCCTGAAGCGCCGGGTGATTGCCAGCTTCTTTGTGAACCTCAAGGTTGTTAGCAACCCCGTTGACTCCCTGAATCTGTTTTACACAAGTCAAGAGGTTATCGACTTCTGCCTCGAGTATTGGGCCGCTGAGGGAGACGTTGCCATTTTCCGAAGCCACTTCAATAGCGCCTGGATGCGAGACTATTCTGCCGAGCTTGGAGCGCACGCGATCAACGAGTACCGCGTCGTCAGTTTCAGCCGAACTAAGTCTTGATTGAATGTTTGCCGCAATCCCCTGTGCACGGTTGCTAAAGTCACGAGCGGTAATCTCAATTCCTTCACCAGCCTTCCTGGTTGCGGACGCGAGCTTATCTCGCAAAAGCGCGCGTCGTCTTTTTCCTCGGTCCGGGTCAAGCAGATACATCAATCCGGTTCCAATTCCCAATCCTGCGCCAAACGCCAGTCCTTTGTTCATGGCTTTACCCTCTTTCTTCTTTGAACAACCGAGCAGAACTCATCTGTTTCTATCTTTAAACAGGCAGTATGCGGATTCTTGTCGCAATCGAAATGCCAACTGAGCAGTATTTCGGTAGCGAATCTTATACATGGACCAGGCAATGCAAATGCAAGCGATGGAGATATGACAGCCGGCATGCATCTTGCCTTTTCACAACCATGAAACGGCCTTTGATCAGGCAAAGAAAAAATCAGGGGATAGTTGACGAGCGTGCGGCGCGACCTTTCGGGTCGCTCGCTCATAACTAAGCTCTATATCTCGCTGTGTGTTACTGGTACGGAAATAAATAGCGATGTTCCGATTTCATGCGACTACTAGCGAGCGACTTGTAAGAATACCTTTGAACGGAAGTTGACAAAGGAAGCTGGCTCGTCATGAGGCTTTACCATCGACTGGGATGAAGGTTGAATGCGTGACATAGGAGACTGCACATGAGCCGTGAGCAAAATATCGATCCACCGCAGCCGGGCGATGAGCCCGAGCTGCCGCCGCCGCCACGTGATCCTATCGAACCGGATCCGATGAACCCAAAGTCTGCACCACTGCCTGACGCGGAACCGGAGCCTGGGGAGCTTCCGAAGGAAGATTGGGAATGGGCTGAGCATGAAGATTGATGAGCGGAGTGCGATCCCACCGATCTCGTGTCCCAAGAATTACTATGCAACGCATAGAAACCCTGGTAATCGTATTCTCACTGCTGTTTGTGCTTGTAGGATGCAGCGTCGCAAAGCGAGCTTCCCGCAGTCCGGAAACGGATGCCTTGTTGCGCGCTGCGAGCGTGGGAAATGCCGACACCGTTAGGACACTATTGGCCTCTCCGAACGTTGACGTTAATGGCATCGATGATCACGGCAATACAGCCTTAATCCAGGCAGCGCGGTTCGGACACGATGAGGTAGTAACAGCGTTGCTCATCGCCAAAGCGGATGTGAAGACAAAGAATGATGAAGGCAAGACGGCTCTGATGCTGGCAGCCGAAGGCGGACATGATGAAACTGTTCGAGCGCTTACACAAGCCGGAGCTGGCCAGTAAACGCATGAGAAATTGAGTGGGCGGATGTTCCGGACGGGACGCAGCATTTCGCGCTGATCTGTGAAGATCCGGACGCCCCGAGCGGAGTGTTTACGCATTGGTTGCTGTATAACCTGCCTGCGGGCAGCCGAGAATTGGGAGAAGATGTTCCCAGGGATGCGGCGCTTTCGATCGGGGCGCGGCAGGGGACTAACAGCTTTGGCGATATAGGTTATGGTGGAGCTTGCCCGCCAGCCGGCAACCGTGAGCATCGTTATGTCTTTAAGCTCTACGCGCTAGATAGTTACTTGGCAGTTCAGCCGAGCGCAAGGAAAGAATGGGCCGATACTTATCTGGAATTTGATGGAGAGATCCATCGAGAGCTATTGGAATTTACGAAATTCTGACGCCACAAAATGCGAGGGTAACTGATCGGACAAGCGAGAGGAGCAAACTATTAATGACGACCCACGAGAAACATGAAGAAAACGTGAGAAAGCTCAGAGAGATGATTAAGGGTATCGAGTTCGCGATGCTGACTACCATCGAGGACGATGGGAGCTTGCGTAGCCGTCCGATGGCGACACAAAGGATTGAGTTCGACGGAGATCTGTACTTCTTCACCAAAGTCAGCGCGCCCAAAGTCGACGAAGTCGTACGTGACCGTAACGTCTGCGTCTCTTATGCCGCCCGGGAAGATCAACGCTATGTCTCAATATCCGGACTGGCACGCCTTCTGTACGACCGCGCAAAGATGGAAGAGCTTTGGTTCCCAGACTTGGAAACATGGTTCCCTGACGGCCTCGAAGATCCAGAGCTGGCGCTGCTCTGGATCAGCGTCACACAAGCCGAGTATTGGGAAGGGCCGTTCGGTACGTTAGTGTACTTGTCGCGGATAAAGAAAATGGCTGCGGGAGCGCGTTTTGAAAGCGACGAGAACGAGAAACTCGAGCTGAAAGGTGAGAGGTGATGTAAATTGTGAAGTTGATAACCGGCACGTTCGTATTGCCTATTTGCTCGTTTTGCCGGACTAGATAGCCAGAGGAATTATAGAATCCAAAAACAAGAAGAGGTAGGTTATGCCGGGAAAAGGTGACGGTGATTTCCTCATCTTCGCTGGCACAGCCAGCGCTGACTTGGCCGCATCTATCGCACGCCATTTCGGCGTTGGGCTCGGCGCATCTTCGGTCGATCATTTTCCCGATGGTGAAGTGTCTGTGAAGCTGGACGAGCCCGTACGAGGGCGCGAGGTTTTCATCGTGCAAGCTACGTCTCCTCCGGTCAATGATCACCTTGTTGAACTGTTAGCATTCGCCGATGCCTGCCGTCGTGCGTCCGCCAAGGGCATCACCGCCATCGTACCCTACTTCGGTTATGCGCGCGCCGACAAGCGGCACGGTCGCCGCGAATCGATCTCTGCGAGTATGGTCGCCGATCTGTTGCAGGCAGTGGGCATTACTCACGTGGTCACAGTTGACGTGCACACGCAGCAACTTGAAGGCTTCTTCCGGATTCCCGTGGACAGCCTGACTGCAGTGCCAATACTTGTGGATGCCTTACGTGACCGGTTGCAGAAAGGAGCCGTCGTGGTTTCGCCAGATGCGGGTCGCGTGCGGATGGCGACTGAATTTGCGCACAGGCTTCAGACTTCAGTGGTCGTCTTGCACAAGAGGCGTGAGAGTGGGACTGAAACGAAGGTCACGCATCTGGTGGGTGAGGTCCGGGGGCGTGCGTGTTTGATTATTGACGACATGATTTCGACCGGCGGCACAATGGCGGAAAGTATTGAAGCATTGCTTAATGCTGATGCATCTCCGGAGATCATCGTTGCAGCAACGCACGGCCTGCTGCTGGACGGGGCGCGCGAGCACCTCTCTCACAAGAGTGTGCGTAAAGTCTTCGTCACTGATACGGTCGCCTCGATAGAAAAAGATTGGCCTCAGTTGCAAATCATCTCGGTTGCACCGTTGATTGCGGGAGCGATCCAGCGATTCATGACCGATGGATCGCTTAGCGACCTGTGCTGAAGGAGTAGGGGATATCCGTTTGGCAACCGATGATAATCCTACTGATGAAGAGGTTCATAACCAGCTGGAACAAACCGCGGGTGCGATGCACGCGCCGCGCGAATGAACCACAATAGAGGACGGGAGGCGATGAAAGTAGCAGAAGTGATGACTCGAAACGTTCAGTCCTGCACGCCCGAAACTAACCTTAGCCGCCGCGGCGATGCAGATGTGGAACGGCGACTGCAGGACACTGCCCGCGTAGCTAAAGAGTCACATGAAGCTTGAAACAGTGTGAAGAGGTGATAGATATGGGAAAAGGAAAGAAACGAAGCGCGGATGACAAAGTGAGAAATGCCGAAGCTGAGCGGAAACGCGAAAGTGGAATCCCCGGTGGCGGGCAAGGCCGTAAGGATAAGATAGAAAGGTCTGGTGTATATCCAGTCTCTGCTCTGGAAGGAGCTAGCTCGGATGCAATGGTCCATGGTGAAGCTTCATGGGGTCAGGGCGAGCGAGGCGCTGCCGGCTATGAAGACTCTGGCGGTTCTGAGTTGATCTACTTAGGGGAGGAGTTGGGTGTAATTGGCGGCGGCACAGAAGGAGAAAGTGGCGCATATAAGCGAGAGAATGAGTCAAAGGGAGATACGAACATGAAGTGTAAAGAGATAATGACAAAAGACCCCGTCTGCTGTTTACCGGGTGATACAGTTGACCGGGCGGCTCAGTTGATGGATGACGAAAACGTTGGTTCCATTCCTGTAGTAGCGGACCAAAAAACCAAAAGGCTTCTCGGAATTGTTACCGACCGCGATCTGGCGCTAAAAGTGGTCGCCCCGGCACGCCACATTCCATCGGTCACGATCGAGGATGTGATGTCACGCGATCCAGTGACCTGCCATGCGGATGATGATCTGCAGAAAGTGGTAGATGATATGGAAAAGCACCAGGTCCGGCGCATTCCAGTAGTGAACGACAATAACCAGATCATCGGGATCATCGCCCAAGCCGACATCGCAACGCGCGCGAGAGAGCCTGAAACGACTGCTGAGGTAGTTGAGGAGATCTCAAAGTCAGTAGGTGCTTGAAGATTCGGAAGCGTTGTTTGGTTTCGCCTTTCATGCGCCGCAATCATCAAAGGAGTAATCTGGAAGCTCAACAGATTTTGCCTCAAGGCCCGGCTCAACGTCGCGCAGATTGGCAAAGGCAGAGCCTGCGCCCATTCCAAACATCGCGTGCCGAAATTCCGGACGGTTCACAATTGCCGAAGTCTTTGCATCGAGGGGTTGGACAGTCTGTCCGTGCGCACAAAGAATGGCAATGCGCCTGAGCAGCCACCAGCAAAATCGCTCTCAATTTCATGTGGTTTGCCAGCGCGCTGCGATTGGTAGTTCGTCACGGTCGACGTCTCGAATCGTGAGTTTTCTGGTTGGGGGCACTTTTCCTTCCTTCCATAGAAAATCGCCCAACAGGCGTTGGGCCTGACTGGTCCAGAAGGAGTTTTCAGCTGACAGTCGCCTTTTTATCATACGCTCCACGTATCCGACTGCTTCTTCGTCAATTTGCACGAGCACCTCATGCTCGCTTCCACCGGGAGTCTTCACTCTGAAGCGGCGCTCGTTGGGTTCTTGTCGGGCACCTTCCAAATCCAGGATCGTGAAACCGTTCATCGTGATGATTTGAATCAGCGGCTCCGCTGAAACCTCTGCCGACGAAGGAGCAGTTGTCGCGGGTACTCGTGGTTGTTTTGAAAGGGCCGCGGCCACTGCATTGCGCAAGATTTCCGGGGTCATGGGCTTGCGCACGAAGTCGGTAGCGCCAAGTTTCATCGCATCGACCGCCAGTTCAATCGAGGCATATGCTGTCGCCATGATGACGCGCGCAGTCGCGTCGCGTTCATTGATTTGGCGCAGCGTTTCGAGGCCGTCCATGCCGGGCATTCTCTGATCCAGCAACACCGCATCCCAGCCTGACCCGTCGCCAAAGGCTTCCAGGCCTCGCTCACCGTCGCCCGCCTCGGCAACTTCGTACCCCGCCGCCTGTAGGGTTAGGCGCGTTACGCGCCGAATGTTTTCTTCGTCGTCGATAATCAAAATGCGCTTGCTCATTTACTAACTTCCTTTCGTGCG
>WNFV01004524.1_pt1 | contig 19252 bp, 19 predicted proteins | sample 5400101 | NCBI WGS metagenome assembly WNFV01 (sample SAMN13153361, study PRJNA577476) | soil metagenome | isolation source: 115 cm soil or saprolite under grassland replicate 1 | place: USA:California | collected 2016-06-15 | reverse complement strand
CGCTCAGTGGCTCGCACCAGGGCCCCGCTCGTCCCCGTCGACTCCTGCGCCCCCGTCGCCTGCCGATCCGGACCGCCTCCGATCGCACATGCGGTCGCCATGAGAAGGACGAGGGCAGCGGCTCCGGCGACGACCAGGGTGTGGGGTGCGTAAATTCAATTTCACCTGCAAATCAAGACGTTGATCCACGCGGACCGAATTTGCGCACCCCACAGGCGTCGACACCCTCTTTGTCGCGGCAGTCGTGACAGAGGACGGAGCCGAACCGAGTGAGCCCGTCCGCGATCGGGCCGCCGCACTGGAGGCAGGCGTATTCCGGTTCCTTCCACGAGTGTCCCGCCATAGCGCCGCCCCTCTCCCCTTCATCGCCGCAGTTGCGTCCCGCCGAAGTTGCCGCAGCGGCGGATCCGTACTTCTCAGTCTCGTCAGCGCGATGAAGCCGTCAAGAGCTGGCTACGAATGCGCTGTCGGATTTGCTGGGGCCGGAAGGGCTCGCCGGGCCTGCGGGGAGCCACGGCGGAGAACGCCGGCCGGCGTTCTTCTGGGGCTTGCGGCCGGTCACTGTCGCTGGCCGCCGTCCCAGTAGAACTCCTCCCGCGCCAGCACGGGAGTCCCCTCGAGAAGCGGTGCCCAGATGCTGAACGCGGCCGAGCGGGTGGGGTCGTCGACGAGGTCGCGGACAAGTCCTTCGATACCCGGGCCTTCGAACAACGAAGACCACGGGCTCCTCCGCAAGAAAGACGCTGTGCCTTCAAAGCCTGCCAGTGCGAGGCCGTAAGGCGCGCCCTTGGCGAGGATCTCAGCTGCTCGCTCGCGCGAGCCTGGCAGGAGCTTGGCAACGACCGCCACGCCCTGGTTCATGTCGCGGTTCTCAATACCCGACGTTCGGGGCTTCCCACCGAGCAGCCCCGCTACAACCTTTCTGAGCAGCTTGCGCGGCGAGCGTTGGCCGTTGTCGAGGGCGGTCGGCATCTACCGGAAGATTTCGGCCGATAGGGCGAGCAGGTCACCGGCATCGAGGCCAAGCGCCTGTGCTACCTCACCCTTTGCCTCTGAGTCATCCGGCGCCGACACGCGGACGAACGTCCGCAGGGTCTCCCATTCAATCGGAGGCTCGCCCCAGCCCCCAGCCGTCCTCCGGAGGTCATAGACAACAATCCCGGCCGCTTTCAAGGCTTCGATCTGCTCTGCCGTGAGGTCGCCCCTAACTCCCACCCAGAAGTCACCCATTGCGGCAAGGCTACTTCTCCCGGAGACAACACACTCACGACCCGAGTATCCAAGCGGGGAGTAGCGCGCTCTTGTCTACTCGGGCGAACGGCGACGAGCCCCAGCCTCAGCGGTCGGCTTATCGTTTTCTGTGACCTCGGTCGCGTCAGCTTCGCCTGCTGTCCCAGATTGCAGGTTCCCTTCCTCCGCCTGCTCGGCCGCCTCCGGAGGCGGGAACCGTGCATCCGCCGCGCTGGCTACCTCTTCGACCCGTGTCGTGATCTCACGGATGTCGTCCAGTAGCTGACTGCGCTCCTGCTGGATGGCCTCGGTGTCTGCGTGGAGCTCGCGCATCCGTGCCTCCGCCTCTTCCCGCAGAGCAGCGACCTCTTCCTGTGAGCGCTGAAGGTGCTCCGCAGCCTCCTTCTGCGCTTGCGCCACTGTGGCCTCCGCCTCGGCCCTTGAGCTCGCGAGGATCTCGGCCGCCCCGGCCTTCGCGTTGGCAACGACGTCCTCTGCCTCGTGTTTCGCGCGGGCGGTGCTCTCTTCCGCACCCTGGCGGGCGGCGATGGTGATCTGTTCGGCCGTCTCCCCGGCTTGCCCGAGGATGCCTTTCGTCTGTTCGCCAACCTGCTCGAGCGCGTGCTTGACCGCTGCCTCCGGCGACCGGGTCACCTCGAGCTCCGCGACCAGGTGCTGGACGCGGCTCACAAAGGCATCGACGGCTCCGCGATCGTAACCGCGAATGGAAACGGGGAAGGAGACGTCGTCGATCTCCCTCGGAGCGCCTCGCCGTTCGCTCGAGTCTCCGCCCTCCTCGGGCGAGGCGGGCGACCCTCCGCTATCAGTCTGGGCTGGCTCCGGGGGCTGCCCACTGGCCACGGTCCGAGTATGACTCGAAGTCAGTGAATTTGTCGGGCGGTTGCAGCGAAGGCTTGCTGGTCAAACAGATGAATCGTCGGGGGAGCCCGCTCGGGCAGCAGAGTGCGAGGCTGCCTTCTGAAGTTGCGCTGTGATGTCGCGGAGATCGCCGAGCAGGTCACGGCGCTCGCCCCAGATGGCATTCGTGTCGATGCGGAGCGCACGTACCCATGTCTCCGCCTCTTCGCGCAGGGCCGCGATCTCTGCCTGCGCGCGCTGGAGCCGGTCCGCCGCCTCTGAGCGCGAGTCGGCGAGGATCTTCTCCGCCTCAATTCTTGCCTCCGCGACGTGCTCGTCGGCTTCGGTCTTCGTGCGGTCGGCCTCGTCGCTGGCGTTGACGACGATATCCACCGCTTCCGACCTCGCCCTGGCGGTCATTTCTTCGGCTTCGTGCTGCGCTGCGGCGGTGATCTTTTCCGCCGTATCGAGGGCCAGCTCGAGGATGCCGCTCCTCTCTTCCTCGGCGCGCTCGAGCGCGTGTTCGACCGCACTCTGCGGTGAGCGTGTCGCCTCGAGCTCCGCGATGATGCGATTAACCCGGGTGACGTAGGCATCGACCGCCCGGCGGTCGTAGCCACGAACCGCGACCGGGAAGGCGACACCGCGGAGCTCCGCCGGAACGCGTCGGGGCTCACTCACGCCTCGACCCTACTCCGGCGAGTGCGATGCGTGCCGTCGTCGATTGTAGGCACACCGTAATCCTAGGCTGGCGCAGCTCGCGGAGTCACAGCTCGGCGCGGGCAGACCCAGACGGAGTCGAGCCTGAGCGCCTCGGCTTGCGTGGCGAGGCGAGCATCTCCGGCCAGGAGGGCATCCCACCGGCTCCGTCGGAGAAGGACAGGGGGATGACGCGGATCCTCAGGGCCCGCTCACTCTAGGCGGGACCGTCTCGCCGCATCGCAATGAGCGTTCTGGGCACTGCAACACCGCTTAGCGTGGATGCAAGGGCCAGAACAGAGGGTGAAGGCTTGTCACGACGATGAACCCCGGGCGTGCGTGCGCCGCCGCAGACCCTAGTCGTCTCAGGTCGAGGCGAGGGAGGCGAGTACGAAGAACTCGTAGCGGGGTTGCCCGAATCGACCGATTTGCAGACGGTTCGACTTTACGCACCCCACACCCTCTTTCCGCGGGTCAGTATGTAGTGGCGGAGCGACCCGTTCGCGGCCATCCAGTTCGCTCGGTATTCCTCGCACGCGGGCGTGGAGGCCGTTCCGTTCGCATGGCGCCGCATGGCTTCGCGATGGATGGCGAAGTCGTCCATCGGCAGGATGAACGCCCACCACTCGAAGAGCTTTCGTTCCTCGAACAGCGCTCGGTTGACCTCACTGACGTCATAGGCCGGCCGGCTCCCCAGCACGAGCCGCTCCGACCGCGCGACGGCGCTGGTGGGGTCGATCTGAAGCCCGCCCGTGATGTTCGATGACGTCCATCATCGACGTCGGCCGCGGCGCCGACAGCAGTTGCGCGGTCACCGCACCCCGGCGTGCCAGTTCCAGCGAGAGGTGGTCACGAGACGATGCTACGGGGTGAGCGGCCTCAGTCCGTCCAATCGGGCAGCGAGGTCTCGCCGACTCCCGGGGTGTGGAGCGCTCTCACGTCGCTGCCGTCGGGGTCCATGATGAAGAGCCCCGGCGCCGAGAACACGATGTGCTCGCCATCCGGTGACCACGCCGGAGTGTACGCACGGTTGTGCGTCAACCTGCGGACGGCCGAGCCGTCGGGGCGCATCACATAAACGTCGTGGGTGCCCGGCTGGCCCAGGTGGTCGCGACTCGACGCGAACAGGATGGAACGACCGTCGGGCGACCAGGCGACCTGCCACCCCTCGCCCACGAACGAAAGGTCGACGACATTCGAGCCGTCGACGTCGACGATGTACATCAAGTGATCGCCGGTCAGAAGGGAGTTGAAGACGATCCGTTTCCCGTCGGGGGACCACGACGGGTATTCGCCCACGTCGGTGTTGGGCACGCGGTGCTGTCCGGAGCCATCCGCGTTCATGATCGAGATCCCTGTGCACAGGGGTCCACCGGTGGGCGGACACGGGGGGTCCCCGGGGCCCGCGTACGCGATCCTCGAGCCGTCGGGGGACCAGGCCGGAGAGATGCCACGACCCAGCCGGTGCGGTTCGGATCCGTCAGCGTTCATTACCCAAATCTCCGACTCGTTGCCTTCGTCGTGTCGATACGCGATCTGCGTGCCGTCGGGCGACCACGACGGGTCGAAGTCGAGTCCGGTGGAATCCGTCAGCCGCGTCAGGTCCGTGCCGTCGGCGTTGATGGACCAGACGTCGTCATGGTTGTCGAAGACGATGCGGCCGGTGAGCGAGGACCGATCTCCGCCGCTCGGCCCCCGCGCGTCAGAAGCTGCCGTGGACGGAGAGGGGCGATCCTGCGGCTGCTTGCTAGCGGACCCCCCGCTGCACGCCCCCAGTACCAGGGCCCCCACCAGAGCCATCGAGAGGATGCGGCCCCTCCTCATGCCATTTGTACTCCCCGGCCGGCCCCACGGTTCCCAGTCGATCGAGGGCAGTCGGCGCTGTCAAACGACCTGGTCAGCGTGCCCCCGGGCAGGATTCGAACCTGCGCTCCTGCCTCCGGAGGGAGTTGGTCGAAGCCGGCGACTCAAGCAGCGCAGAGCGCGGCGAGGATCGAGGGGCGGACCTTCATCGTGCACCTCCTCCGTGAGACCGCGTGAACCCAGCCATCGTTCAGAGCAGGTCCACCCATCATCAGTTCGTGCGACGAGCTCAATCGAGGTGTGCCGACCCGAAGCCGTGAGCGCCCGCCCGCTCGGCGACCGTCCCGAAACGATGCGGGCCGTGAGCTGACCGCATCACCCAGCTAGGCTGACCCCCTCAACTCCTTCGCACCAGAACCGACATCGCCAGCGGAGTGGCCGTCAAGCTCGAGGTGAGTATCGCGTGGCCGAGCCAGCGGCAGCAGCCTGGTGTGATCCTCGGGCGTCGAGAGAAGCGAACACGACATAGGCTTCGGTGGAGGCACGGGATCATCGCCTGATGAGATTCAGAGCGGCTGCGCCTTATCAACGACGAGGTCGTCTAACTATCCGCTGATGCACGTGTCATGAAGACCTCTTCGCCAGATGTCGATCTTGAGCGCGTCCGACGCCTGAAGGAGCGCGAGGATGCCCGCTTCCTGGCGGAGCATCCTCGTTCGATGGAGCATCTTCGGCGGGCCCGGAGCTCTATGCCGCTCGGCGTTCCTGTCGCCTGGATGAAATTCCTGTACGACCACCCGCCGATGGTCGTGGCCGACGCCGAAGGCGCCTCCTTTACCGACCTCGACGGACGCTCCTACCTGGATTTCAATTTCGCCATCACGGCCGCCTTCTGCGGCCACACACCCGAGCCGGTGATCGACGCTGTCAGTGAGCGGATCCGCCGGGGAACGGTCTTCCAGCTTCCAACAGAGGATGCGATCTGGGTCGCCGAGGAGCTGGCCCGCCGTTTCGGGGTGCCCTTCTGGCAGTTCACGCTCTCCGCGAGCCAGGCCAACGCGGAGGTCATCCGCCTCGCCCGCCTCGCGACAGGACGCGAGAAGGTGCTCGTCTTCGGGGGCAAATACCACGGCCATCTCGATGACACCCTCGGCGTCCTCAGTCGCGGGGAGGTTCAACCGGAGTACCTCGGAATCTCGGCGCGGAATCTCGACCGCACCCTCATCGTGCCGTTCAACGACATCGAATCCGTCAAGGCCGCCCTGCTAAGCGAGGACGTCGCGCTCGTGCTTGCCGAGCCTGCGCTGACGAACGTGGGCATCGTCCTACCCGACCCGAATTTTCACGCAGCGCTCAGGGAGCTATGTCGCGCGACCGGGACGCTTCTCGCGATCGACGAGACACAAACGCAGGCGTGCGCATTCGGTGGGTTGACACGCGCGTGGAGCCTTGATCCCGACGTGATCGTCCTCGGAAAATCGCTCGGCGGCGGCGTGCCCGTCGCCGCCTATGGCATGGGTCCCGTGCTCTCAGAGCTCATCGATCGGCCTGCGAGGGCGTACGAGGTCGTCGGGGAGGTTGTCGACGAGCCGGCGATTGGAGGAACCCTCTTCGCGAACGCGCTTTCCCTGGCGGCTTGTCGAGCGGCACTCGAAGGTGTGATGACCGAGGCCTCGTACAAGAGGGCCGTCGAGCTCGGCGGACGTCTGGCCGACGGCATCGACGGAACAATTCGCCGGGCCGGCCTGGCGTGGACGACGTACCGCCTCTTCACTCGTTCCGGCTACACGTTCGCGCCGACGCTGCCGCGAAACGCGGCGGATTCGAGCGCGGCAGACATTCCCTCCGTTCGTCACCTGGCTCGCGTGTACATGGTTAACCGGGGCATATGGGAGTTCGGCTGGTGGGCCGGACCCATGGTCTCCCTCGCTACCGGCGAGGAGGACGTCGACGCCTACCTCGGCGTGTTCGAGGAGTTCCTCGCCGACCTCCTCGACACGCCCGCGCTGGTATCGGCATAGGCACACGAAGGCAACGGCTCAGGGTACAAAACGGGTACGTGAGCCCGGGCACGGGCGGGCACGCGCGTCCCCTTATCGGGCCGAGAAACAGCCGAGTTTCTAGCGAGAACCTGCCCGCATGTGCCCGCGTGTGGACGCGCGTCCCTCACTCGTCTTTCCCTCGTAATGAAGGGGTCCCCGGTTCGAGTCCGGGCGTCGGCTCTAAGAGTCCCGCTTAGCGGCCATAGGCGAAAGTGGGCACTTCGCAGTGACTGGAGAGAAGATCTGGCGCACCGGTTGTCAGACACGATCGGTTTGAGTGCAGCGCCAAAGTGGGACTGGTCTGCGAGGTCGGTGGGTCAGATTCGCCACTCAATAGGGACGCGCGGGTCCGGTGTGTACGAGCAGAACGTCCCCGTGTGGATCGTCCGTTCGAGGTGGTCGCCGAGCGTAGCACTGTTCTCGCCTATCCGAGCGAGCGCGGAGCGGATGGCCCGAGTGACGCTGACGCGCGCCCGTTCAGAGGGTGATCCCATCCGACGATCGCGACCGCCGAGGCCAATCGCGCCAGCCAGCTCGCGCACGAGGAAGTCCCGCTCCTCCTCAGCCCGCGCGGCCCGCTCCGGGTCGCCGAAGGCCCGCGCCTCGTCGAGCTCGCCCGCCAACTCTTCCAGCCGGCGGCGGTACTCTGCCTTCGCCTGGGCGTCCAGGGCTTCGCCCGCGTCGCCGATCGACGAAGACACGAGTCCGGGCTCGTCCATCCGCGCGGCGGGCTCGGGGGCGCGCTCACCAGTCGCGAGATCGAGCACGTGGAGCTCGCGACCGGGCTCCCCGAGCAGGCGCGCGAGATAGCGGAGGCCCTTGGTGTCCCTGAGCCGGAAGGCGTCGCGCTCATACGCGATCGACCAATACTCGCCGTCGAGGCGGAAGACGGAGGGAGTGGCCGCCGGCGTGTCTTCTCCTCTCTTGCTGAGCGCCGCTGCTCGTTCGAGGAGCGGCCTCATGCCAAGCTGATTAGCCGTCGCCTCGGCTTCCGCGAGCAGTCCTGCCGCTCGGTAGCCGTCTCCGGGGCCGTCGCGGCGGAGCAGCATCTCTGCCCAGTGACAGGCCGTCCAAGCGACCCACGGTCGGGCCCCCATCCTCAAGTTCACGTCGATCGCGTCCTCGAAGTGGCGCTCGGCCTCTGCCCAGCGAGAAGCGGCCGCCGCCGCGACACCTAACGGGCGCGACACCGAACCGGTGGCGATGTAATCCGCCGTGCAGGCGTTGAGCTTGGCGTGGGGGTGTAGCAGCTCGTAGAGAACGCTTGCACGCTCGCCATCGTCGAGACGGTGCGCGACATCGACGAGGAAGCCGAGGCTGAAGAGCCATTCGTTCGTCATCGGTAGTACAGCGAACCGGTCCGCCGCAAGCTCGTCGAAGAGGACGCGCGCTTCCGCTTCGCGCCCGCTCACGGCCAAGAGGTAAGCGAGCATGCAGCGGAACATCGGACGCGCGGGGTATTCGATGATCGAGCTTCTGAGTGTTTCCTCTACCTCCTCGAGCCCGCCACGGTGGAGGCGCAGGCTGAAGACCTGGACGCGGTACGAGAGGATGGCGTCGCTCGCTTGGGCACGGCGGCCGAGGGCCAGGGCGTCGTCGATCAACGTCTCAGCCTCGTCGAGCCTCCCTTCGAACAGCGCGAGGGTTGCGCGGGTGACGACGAGCAACCAACGCCAAGCCGGCTGCTTCAGCTGGGCCGTGATGGTCGCATACTCCTCGAGGCTGGAACGCACCGTGGCCATGTCGCCGAGCTCGAGTGACGCGAACACTCGAGTGTAAAGGGCGTGGGCCGCGCGCTCGGTCTCTCCGGACTTTTCGGCGGCGCGCAACAACTCGCCCGCCAGCGCGATCCGCTCCTCGCCGTTGTCGGGCCACATGATCGCGCAGATCCTCCCGTCCAGTGCATTCGCGATGGCCGCGGGGTCCTTCAACCGCCGCGCCATCTCAAGTGCGTCCCGGCTCAACGCATCCCTCGGCTGCGGATCGTGTTGGTCGCGGAGAGCGCCGGCAAGGCGGGCCATCACTCTCACGCGCAGCGGACTGTCCTCGGATCTGACGACCGCAAGCGCCTCCTCGAGCAGCGGGACGAGGTGCCGGTCGGTGCCTGCGCGGGCCCAAAGGAACCGTCCGCCGTAGCCGATGGCTGCCTCCGCAAGAAGCTCGCGGGCGTCAGCTCGGCGCGCGGCGTCAGCTGCGTGGAGGAACGTCTCCTTCGCGCTCACCCCGTCGCCCGCCCGAGCCTGAGCCTGCCCAAGTGCCAGCAGAAGCTCTCCGCGTCTGCGCTCGTCCGCGGGCTCCCTCAGCTCCAGCACGGCGAGGGCCGTCTGGAAGAGCCTCGCCGCCTCCTCGTAGGCGAGTAGGCGTGCTGCTCGCTGGCCTGCGCACTGGGCGTAGTGGGTTGCCTTCTCAACCTCGCCCGCGGGAGCGGCCGCGACGAAATGATGTGCGAGCTCAGCGAGGTGAGGCTCCGGATCCTCGTATGCCCGTTCGAGCGCCTCGCCCATCTCGCGATGGAGCCTGATTCGGCGGGCTGGCGGCAACTGCTCGTAGAGGACATCGCGGATAAGGGTGTGCGAGAAGCGGAGCCGTCCGGGCGTGGCTGGAATCACGACTCGCTCGCCGATCGCATCCGCAATGAGCTCGAGGATCCCGGTCGGCGAGGAGCGGCTGACGAGCCCAAGCGCCTCTAGGCTGAACTCACGACCGAGCACGGCGGCGAGCAACAGAATGCTCCGGCACTTCTCGGACAGGCGCCCAAGCCGATGGTCGATTACCGCGCGAATGCCGTGGGGGATCTCGAGTCGCGGGAAGGGAGCGAGCGGGACGTCCGCAAGCCTTCCCTCCGAGACGAGGAGCTGTATCACCTCGCCGAGGAAGAGCGGATTCCCCTCAGTTTCGTCATAGATGGCGGCGACCAGACCCTCGTCCGGGTCGATTCCGGCGCTCTCTCCGACGAATGTCGCGACCTCCGGTCTTTCGAGGCCGGAGAGCGCGAGCTTGCTCGTCACCGGCAGTCGGGCGAGCTCGGCGAGGGTTGACGAAAGGGGGTCGTCGAGCTTGGGGTCGACGTCCCGGTAGGTGCCGACGACCAAAAGCCGCGTGCTGGCGAGTTCGGCGGCCAGGAACTGCAGGAGAAGAAGCGAGGGCGTATCCGCTGCGTGGAGGTCGTCGAGAACGAGTAACAGAGGCGCGGTCTCTCCTGCGTTGTGGAGGAACTCGGCAGCAGCCTCGAAGAGCCGGAAGCGCGCGGTCTCCGAGTCGACGGCGACGTACCGGGAAGGACGAGACACGACATAGCCCGCTTCGGGAATCAGCTGCGCAAGGTCGGCGGCGCCGCGCCCGAGCTGGGACCGGAGCGTCTCCGCGTCGAGCTCGCGGATGTACGAGCGAAGCGACTGGACCCACGGCCAGTAGGCGGGCGCGCCGCCGGCCTCCCAACAGCGTCCCCAAAGCACCTGCGCCTCCCGCCCCCGCGCCTTCGCAGCGAGCTCGTCAGCCAGGCGGCTTTTGCCGATTCCCGGCTCGCCCGAGACGAGGAAGAGCCCGCCGCGACCGTCGAGTGCCTCGTCCAGCCCGGCTGTGAGGGCAGCCAGCTCGCGCTCCCGCCCGACAAAGACCGCCCTCGCCGATAGGGAACCGACCTGGTTCACCGTCGAAGTGCCTGAGCTTCCCTTGCCACGAGCAACCTGAGGAATGCTCCCACGAGCCGCGCGTCTCGTCCAGATTGTACGAGCGGCGTGTTACCGCCGTAACGCCGGCCGTTACGCCTTCCAGACGAAGGCAATGAACGGCGGCGAAAGGAATGAGCTCACGCGCAGACAGGCTTTAGCCGCTGCCCTGTTGCTCGCAGTGCTGGTTTTCGTCGCATCGTGCGCAACGAACGACAAATCCGTGCAGACGCCCGAACCGGTCGCTGCAAAGAAGACAGTCAATTGCGCAGAGCGTCCGTACCGAAACACGATTAGCGGCACGCTCACGGCGAATCTCGAGATCAGCGCATACCCGGGGGTCTGTGTCGTGAAAGGGAGGGTCACGGGGAACGTGACCGTTCGAAGCACCGATCGGCGCTGCGCCACGGCCTCTGAGTATGTCGCGCTTTCCCTCGAGGGCGGGAGGATCGATGGCAATGTCCACGCCGCCGGGAAGCGGTGCGTCATGGTCTGGCTCTTCGACGGCGCGGTGGTCGATGGCGGCATCGTCTACGCCGCCGCGGGAAACCTCGGCTTCCTCGGTGACCGCGGAGGCGCCCGCGTTGACGGCGACGTACTCCTCGAGAATGGGTACCTCTGGGCGACGGGCGCCTCGACGACAAATCGCATCGACGGCAAGCTCGCTTGTAACGGTGGTCGTCCGGCCGGACCTGCCTGGCTCGCCACCCCAACGAACTGGGACGGAGCCGGCAGCGACGAGAAGGACACCGGTGTCGACACGGACGGAAGCACTGGCGCCGGGTATCTCGGCTGCCCGAGGAGCGGATAGTGGCGAGGTTCATCGAGCTAGCCCACGTCCTCGACAAGAACCCACCCCTCGTGAACGCCCGAGGTCACGTGGCCACGTGTCTTCATGCTCCGTTCGATCGCTTTGAGGACGGAGACGATCTGAGCCGGATCCCGCTCGCCGCCGTTGCCGGCATCCCCGGGATCGTGGTGGACGGCTCCGGTCAACCGGGTGCGCTCATGCTCGAACTCGACAAGGAGGCGGTCCGGGATAGGGCGGTCATCATCCGGACCGGATGGGACGCGCGCTGGCGGACGGCCCGGTATTGGGAGCCCGGGCCGTACCTGGAAAAGGAAATGCTCGACGTCCTTGTCGGCGGCGGTGCCGCGCTGGTCGGTGTCGATTTCTGGAGCGTCGACGACACGGCCGACCTTGCGGCGCCGGCTCGGACGCGCCTCCTCCGAGCTGGAGTCCTCGTCATCGAGCACCTCTGCAATCTCCGCGGACTTCCGCGCGAAGGGTTTCGCTTCTTTGCCGTGCCGCTCCGGATCGCGGGCGGTGCGTCCTTTCCGGTGCGCGCGTTCGCCGAGTTCGGCCCGGGCAACGGTGGTCTCTCGGTTGCCAGTCACGGTGCGAGCGCGCCGTGATCGCCATGCTCCGGGACACCTGGTGGTGGCCGTGGTGGGTCAGCTCGCTGATCGACCTCGCGGCCGCCCTCGCCGCCCTCGTCGTCTTCCGCCTCAGCGGGCACCGCGCGGTAAGGGCGCTTGCGGCGGCGTTTGTCGTAGCGGGGCTAGTTGCTGCGGTCTTGGCGCCGATCGTGATGACCGACCAATCCGACCGGCGCATGCGGAACGAGCCCGTGATGCCGGACGGGACGCGATGAGCGGGCCACTGGCCCATTCCAGCCGGATGGCGGTCGAGCAGCCGAGCAGTCACCCGGAAGGAATACCGCCGATGAGCGCGCGCTGGGCGGGGATCCTGCTCGGGCAGCACCCCCTCGCGTTGCCGTATCGCGCAGGTCGGCGGCTGTTCGGCCTCTTGCCGAGCCCGTGGCGCTGCAAGTTCTGCAACGCCCCGTTCCGGGGTCCTTATGCGGGAGCCGTAAAGCGGATCGGCTATTCCCCCTCGCGAAAGAATCCGCAAGTCTGCGCGCGCTGCATCGAGCGCGCACCCGAAGGCGGCGCAATCGTGCCCCTGGCGATCCTCTTTGCCGACGTTCGCGGATACACGTCGATCTGCGAGCAGCTCGCCGCGGCGGAGGTGCAGACGTTTCTGGAGCGCTTTTATCAGACGGCCTCAGCGGCGCTCCTGGCGCACGAGGGGCTGCTCGGCCAGATCGCGGGTGATGAGGTTATGGGCCTGTTCGTCCCGGGGATTGCTGGCGGCCATTACAGGCGAAAGGCCGTCGAGGCTTCTCGTTCTCTCGCGCGGGCAGTCCGCTACACAGACTGTGCCGCAGGCTGCCCCGCGGTCGGGATCGGCGTCGCCAGCGGTGAGGAATTCGTGGGCAATGTGGGCGGTGGAGGCTACAAGGACTTCACGGCGGTCGGCGACGTCACGAATACGGCGGCGCGCCTTACGTCGGTCGCCCGCGACGGCGAGATAATCGTCGACGCGCCCACGTACGAAGCGGTCGCGCGCGCGTACCCCGACGCGGAGCGGGAACAGCTGCGGTTGAAGGGAAAGCGCGCGCCGCTCGACGTCTTCCGGATACCACCGTAAGCCCTCGCGGCGGGCGGTCGCGAGCGGCTAGCCGGAGTGACCATAGACTGCGACACGCCTGATTTGTGCCCGGGCCTACTGCCCACCTTCGTCGGCAATTCGCGCGTCCGCTCACGGAGTAAGCTCGCTGCGATGAGGATGCGATTGACAGTGGCACGGGTTCACGCTTGTCCTGCTAACCGATGGGCAGGGCAGCGAGGAGGGCGACCCAGCCGCTCTGTACGAATGGCCAGCGGCGGACCCGTCACGAAAGGGAGAGCGCTGGCGGCATTCGGATTGGCCGCCGCCCGCGACAAAGCGCGCAGCCTGCGACCGTCGAACTAGGGATACCGACGCAGCCTCCGTGAACAAGCCGCTCGAGGTCACCGAAGTCGCACGCAAGCAAATGCACGGGACGTCCGGTGGGCGTGGCCCGTTCTCTACCACGACAACGTCCCGGACGTCCACCAGCCGTCCACCAGGTTGTCCGCTCCAGTCACCTCCAGTCCGCTCCAGTCCGGTGGTAGGGGTATGGAAAGAGGCCTGAGGTGACTGGAGCGGACTGGAGTGGACATCGGTTCATCACTCGTAATGAAGGGGTCCCCGGTTCGAGTCCGGGCGTCGGCTCTCTCGTCGAGGTGGAAGCATTCGCAGCGCATGCCGACCATCCCGAGACGGTCCCGCATATCTGCGGTCACCTCACCCGCGTGCCGCCGCAGCGGCCCGAACGTCGCCGATCGGAACGCGAGCCTGTTCGCAAAGAGTCGCGAGATCGAAGTAAATGATCTCGCCGGCCATGAGCTCGTCGCGAAAGGGAACGATATTCGCAAAGGGAACGCTCAAGCTGCCGCCGCCTGGGGGGACCCCGAGCCACTCCCCGCGGCTCGTTCCGCGCAACGTGCCCCACACGGCGATAACGTCGTCACCGAGCGCCATGCCCTCGTCCTCCGGAGCGAGGTCGGGGAATGCTGTGAAGAACTGCATCTCGTAGGCCGCTCGCACCGCGTCCCTGCCCTCACTGCGAAGGCTAAGCGGCATCGTCTCGAGGAAACAGTCCGTCGCGAAGGTCTCGAGGATGGCATCAATGTCCCGAGCGGCCTCCGCTTCGCGGTGAGCTTCGAAGAGCCGGAGCATCTCATTACGGTCCATTTCTCCTCCTTGAGTCGCGGATCGGAAGACGGCGGCGAGGTCTACGCTGCTTGCGCCCGCGCGACAAGCGTCTCGGACCAACGTTCGCCAACCTGAACTGGTAGATGGATCAAGGGGGCTTTCCGAGCCCTCGACGCCGCGACGCGCGGAACGTTGGTAAGTCGATCGACGCGGCTTCAATGCGTCGCTCAAAGAAGAGCCAGTACTCGTGAAGGTGCGCAGGAATCTCGGTGCCTTCGTAGGCCGGTCCCTCAACGAAGCCTCTCGATCGGTAGAGGCGCTGCGCCTCGATCATGAATCGACACGTGTCCAGGCGGATGACATTCGCGCCCAAGCCAACCGCGCTATCGATCAACTGGTCGAGCATTCGGGAGCCAATGTGCAGCGAGCGCGCCTCGGGAACGACATACATCCGTTTGACCTCAGCCGCTCCGTCGGGAAGCCGGCGAAGCGCCCCCACGCCCACGGGACGGCCCGACCAGTCCGCGAGCAGGAGCACGCCAGAGGGGCGTCGGTAGGCGCCCATACTCGCCGCTACCTGCGAGGGATCGGCCGGCCTTTCGTCGACACCGTATTCCTCGCGAAGTCGGTCGTGCGCCCACGTGAGGTACGCCGCCATGAGTGTGGCAGCGGCCGCTTCATCAGCTTCCGACCGCGCTTCCCGAATCGCAGCTTCGAAGACGCCCATAGCGCAAGAGTTCTACGCCTCACGCGCCCAAGCCACAAGCGGAGGGCCGCTCGAGCCGGGCGATCTGCGCGAAGCTCTTTCTCAGCACCAAGAATGGGACCTACACGTCGTTCGAGGGGGTCGTGAGCTCACGGACTCTGAGCCCGCTCGGGTTGGTCGTGCACTGTGGCCGCTGGTACCTCGCTGCACACGACCACACCCGCGAGGCGCTGCGCACGTTCCGGGTCGACCGCATGCAGGCCGTTCGCATCGACGACACGGGCGTCGCTGTCGAGCCGCCCGCCGGCTTCGACGCGGTCGCCTACACCGGCCGCTCGCTCGCCGCCGTGCCGTGGACACACGACGTATCGGTCGTCCTCGATCTCCCGCTCGAGACTGCGACCGCACGGCTCTCGTCGAGGCCCGGGGTGCTATCTGCGACCGAACGCGGTACCCGGTTGGAGATGCGCGTCGAGTCGCTCGACTGGATGGCGCGGGTGCTCGCAGGTTTCGGCTGTGCCTTCTCGATCGAGCGGCCGCTCGAACTCCGCGCACACGTCGCGGCGCTCGCGGATCTACTCGAGACCTCCGCTCGTTAGCGGCAACCGCCGAAACGAGGAGTTGTTGGCAAGTCATACGTGAGCTTCGGGGCGACCTCGAGTTCGGTGACAGAGGATTCGCGGTTTGCGAGGCTGGGTGATTTGCCGTTGATTGCCGCTGGTTGCAACCACGGGGCTCCATAAAGGCTCCATCAACGGGTGTGCGTGTCTCGAGCCCTTCTCGTTCTCGACGAGCTCGGCCTCATGACTGAGGTTCCCTTCCCGCGCGTACTTCTGAGCCCCGACGAGATCGACGCCTACTTGGCCCGGCGCTGACGATCGAAGCGAGAAGCCTTGCCGAAGGCGGTGGCGGCGAGTGGGCGGAACAGAAGCAGATTCGCCCGCTGAGGCGCTGGACGCCTGCGCGCGACAACGAGGCAGCGACCCGCACAACCACTCAGCGAGACTGTTCGCGGTGCGATCGGAGTCTCAATCCTCGATGAGACCGACGCGGCTTGCAGCGCTCTCCCTCCTGGCCGCGTTCGCAGCGACGGGCCTAACGGGCTGCGCTTCCTCGTCGGCTCCGCAGGCGTCCCGGTCGCCTCCGCCGGTTCCTGAGGGGCGCTCACTTCCCTCGTCGGTGGCGTTCTGGGATGGGGAGCGCGGCCTCTTGGGCGCGGGGCGCTGCTGGGACTGTCCCGGGGGCACGATCTCGACCACGGACGACGGCGGGCGAACCTGGACCGTGCGAAAGAAGACGATCGGCCCGGTGACGTGGGTGACGACCCTCGGCGAGCGCAACGCGTGGGCGCTCGCTGGGCGTGCGCTGCTGCAGAGCGCCGACGGGGGTCGCAGCTGGCAGGCGGTGTCGAAGGCGCCGCTGCTCTCGATCGTCTTCACGAGCGAGTCCGAAGGCTGGGGCGTCAGCGAGAGCCAGGAATCGGCGTTCGAGTCCCGGCTCGTGCATACCCGCGACGGCGGCCGCGACTGGCAGAAGGAGGCTTCGCCCTGCCCACGAGTCGTCGGCGGCGTTCGGGGCGTCTCATTCCCGACTCGGGCGCGCGGCTGGCTCCTCTGCGTCGGCGAGCCCGGGGCCGGCCAACAGCAGAAGGCCGTGTTCGCGACGCGCGACGGCGGGGAAACGTGGACCGCCGTCTCGGGCGCGATCTGGGGGAACGAGTCGCTCGCCGGGGGCCTCGGCGGCTACGGCTATCCCCAGGGAATCTCCTTCGTGGCCGCTGGGAGAGGGATCCTCTGGGAGAGCCGCGGGCTGCTCTTCCTGACGCGCAACGGCGCTCGGAGCTGGATCAGCGCCGAAGTGGTCGAGCCGGAGATCGACTTCGGCCGCTCCGCGTCGGTGGCGGACGACCGCGTCGCCTATGTCCTGCTCGAGCGCGGCTCGTTCCGGCTGCTCAGGAGCGAGGACGGAGGCCGGACCTGGTCGGTCGCGCACCGCTGGGAGCCGCCGCAGACCTGACGCTCGACGCTCACGATCGTCCGTGAGCCCGGCCCCTATCCTGAGCCCGCTGACGTGACCCGCTACGGGCGGCCTTCTCCCCGCACAATCACGCGAAGATCGGGCTAATGCCGGCGAGCCAACATCAGCGAGTTGTGGTGTTGATGAGCACAGAAACTCCCTCGATCCCTTCGTCCTTGGTCGCATGGGAGCGGTCGCCGAGGGCGTAGCCGGCCTCTTGGGCTGAGCGTGGATACAAGGGACAGAACCGGTTTGGAGTCCTGAGGCGTCTCCCTTCATCGTTTTCGGCGGACTCGGCAGCTAGCGGGTGATCGTGACTCCGCCCCCGCGCAGGGGTTTGTTCGGCGTGCCGAGCGCGCACCAAAACTTGGCCAAACCTGCCGGTACGTCTGTGGGGATGGGCAGTTATTGGTGTCGCGTCTCACGCGGCCGCTTGGTAGTACTCGTGCAGGAGACCGCCGAGCCGGTCACGGCGTCGGATATCACCGATGGCTGCTGGTGCTGGCGGAGTCGGGTCGGGATCTGGTCGGTCGAGGTCGAGGCCGCGACGGGGCCTCTCGGTGTTGTAGTGGTCGACATAGACGTGCAAGACGCGTTCGAGGTGGCTGCGGTTGAGGATCAGGAGCGAGTCGAGGCACTCGACACGCACGGTGCGGACGAAGCGCTCGGCAATCGCGTTTGCTTTCGGAGCTCGGACCGGCGTGCGTAGGATCCGGATCCGTTCGCTACGGAAAACGTCGTCGAACGGGCCTGAGTACTTGCTGTCGCGGTCGCGGATCAGGAATCGGATCTGCTGCTCGGCTAAGTAGAGGCTGAGGTTGCGCGCCTGCCGGGTCACCCAGCCGCCGGCAGGGTTGCTGGTGCAGCCGGCGAGCCAGACGCGCCGGCTTGCGTGCTCGATGAAGAACAGCACGTAGTAGCGGCGCAGGAACACTGTCTCGACGGTGAAGAAATCGCACGCCACGATGCTCGCGGCCTGAGCTCGGAGGAACTTGCCCCAGCTCGGCCCCGCCCGTCGCGGCGCGGGACCCAGCAGGCCCGGGCAAGCAGGCGGCGGATGCTTGTCGGGGACGCCTGCACGCCAAGCTTGACCAGCTCGCCGCAGATCCGCCGATGCCCCCAACGTGGGTTCTCGCGCGCGACCCGCAGCACAAGCTCTCGGATCTCCGGTGAAAGTCGCGGCCGCCCCGGCCTCGCCCCTGGCTGCCGCCACTTCCGGCGCACGAGCGACCGATGCCAGCGCAGAAGCGTCCGCGGCGTGACCAGGAGCGAACGGCGCGATGACCGCGGCAGGTAACAAGCGGCGGCGGCGAGCAGGGCGCGATCAACTGGCCGAGGCTTCGGCCGGCCAACCTGACGGCGCAGAATCGCGAGCTCGTGGCGAAGGACCATCAGCTCGATGTCCTTGACATCCGGGCCACGGCCGCTGCGAACGAGCAGGCCGAGCAGAGCCCGAACAGCGAGGTAGAGGAACGAGAAGAACATGCCAGCGATCCTCGCAGTCCTCACCCGAAGAAGACGCGACCGGAGTAATGGCACCCTTCAACAGCGACGCGACGTCCAGCGATTTGCGGATGACCTACTCGCCGACGGCCGAGACCCATCGACCATTCGGAACGCGCTGATGCCTCTTCGAGTCATCTATCGCCGAGCGATCGAAGATGGCGATGTGGCAGTGAATCCGTGCGACACGATCGTTTCCCCCGAGACAGCAGCCGCCCTCTTAGCCGCGCTCGAGCCGCGCGATCGCGTCCTTTGGGCTCTCGCGCTCTATGCCGGTCTGCGGCGGGGCGAGCTCATGGGCCTCCGGTGGTCTGATGTCGATCTCGCTGCCGGGATCATCCGCGTGGAGAGATCGTGGGATGCGAGCGCGCGTACGTTCGTCGAGCCAAAGAGCAGGGCTGGCCGGCGCAAGGTACCGGTTGCGGCCGCTCTGCGCGACATCCTCGTCGAGCACAAGATCACTGCGACTGGGGAACTCGTCGTCGGGCGCGCCGGTGGCTACCGCCCCTTCAACGACACCAGCGTCGCGCAGCGAGCGCTCAAGGCGTGGCGGCGGGCGGGCCTCGAACCGATCACCCTTCACGACGCGCGACATACGTTCGCGAGCCTGATGATCGCGGCCGGGGTGAACGCCCGGGCGCTAACCGCCTACATGGGCCACGCCTCAGTGACGACAACGTATGACCGCTACGGGCATCTGATGCCCGGAAACGAGGACGAAGCTGCCGCCCTCCTCGACGCCTACCTCGAGCGCGCGAACACTCGCGCCCGTCTCGCCACCCTGGATCAGTAAGCGTCGGGAGACTTCGCCGCGGCGGCGGCGTCTCTTGAAGCTGCCGGATGGTTCTCTCGCTGTGCGCCAGTTGTGCGCCAGTCAGCACGCAAATCAGTGGACTTCCATGGACTTCTGTGGACTGCGAGGCGTGGAGAGGGGCGGTGCGCAAACCGGCATGGTTAGGCGGAAAGGCGGAGGGGGAGGGATTCGAACCCTCGACGGGCCTAACGACCCGTAACGGTTTTCGAGACCGAACTAAAAGTGCCTGTTTGCAGGGAACTTGTGCCGTATTCGCCAGTAAATTCGCCAATCAGCGGATATCCCGGAAGACTCGTTGCAGACAGCCCTGCCCAGGCGGTTCGAGCCCCA
>WNFV01017521.1_pt1 | contig 19265 bp, 19 predicted proteins | sample 5400101 | NCBI WGS metagenome assembly WNFV01 (sample SAMN13153361, study PRJNA577476) | soil metagenome | isolation source: 115 cm soil or saprolite under grassland replicate 1 | place: USA:California | collected 2016-06-15 | reverse complement strand
AGTTTGGCGGCTCGGACCTGATGACCTCCAGTATGAAGCAATGCGCGGTTAATGAGATCAATCTCAAAGCGAGTGACCTCATCGTAGAAATCAAGTCCGCCCTCAAAGTTGAGAGTGTTGCCCTCAGCAATGGATTGCACCTCGCAAAGAAGCTGGAAGACAAGATCCTTCAAAGTGGTTATGCTGCTGGTTGAAGATGAAGGCTCGCTCCTCTCGTCAGACTGAGCGGCACTCTCCACTTCTTCGCGCTCCCGGGTTGCGGTTGAACTCATAAACCCTCCTCAAACATTACACAGATCTGACAGGGTTACTTATACGCAGTAGTTTCCTGGGCCGGTTGGCTTTTGTGACGGAAGGGCAGGCGCTTGTGACTAGCGGGCTTCAGGCTGTGATAACCGATCTGTTTTATGGGCAGCTTAGGGAAGTTTGCCCAGGGCTTCCTGTAGTTTGTCGCGATAATTGCGAGAAAGGGTGAGTTGAGTGCCGTCCTGAAGAATGACGCGATATTCGCCGTGAAACCAAGGCTGAAGTTCCTGGATAAAATCGAGGCGAACTATGGCGGAGCGATGGATGCGCACAAACTTTTTCGGGTCGAGCTGCGATTCAAGATTGCTGATAGTCTCTCGAAGCATGTGAGATTTTTTAGCGCTGTGTACGGAAACGTAGTTACCTTCAGCTTCGATCCAATCTATTTCGCCGGTCTCAAGAAAATAGATACGTCCCCCCGCTTTGATTACCAGGCGTTCCAGATACTTGTTACCAGCCTTCAATTCTTCCAATAGCGCCAGGATGCGCCGATCCATGCTCACCCCGCCGTTTCGGTCGCGTATCACTTGCGCCTTGGCGCGCTGCCATGAGAGGTCGAATCGTTCCTGATCGAAAGGCTTTAACAAGTAGTCCAGCGCCTGAACTTCAAACGCGCGAACGGCATACTGATCGTATGCGGTAACAAAGATGACGTGGGGAATTTGTCCCTTTTCCAGAGACGCGAGTACCTCGAAGCCGCCCACCTCTGGCATTTGCACATCCAGAAAAAGCAGGTCGGGAGAGTGAGCGCGAATCGCTTCTAGGGCTTCGCGGCCATTACAGGACTCACCAACAATGGTCACATCCGGGTCACCCTCGAGCATTTCCCGCAGCATATCCCGCGCGAGCGGCTCGTCGTCGACCAATAATACGCGGATGAGGGGAGTCTCATTCATAATTGCCAACGGAATTCAGAGTTTGAAGTGTCCCGGTACCTCTGACGTTCGTAAAGAACTTAGACCGCAAATTTGTCAGTCGTTAAACTTTGAATGTCGAGTGAACCGGGCCGAAGGCCGTGGAGATCAGGCTAAGTTGGACTACGCGATTTCTGGTTGGCTGGGAGCAGCGCCGTCTTTATGAAAGGGTATTTCCAAAGTCACGATCAACCCGCCAGCGGGGTTGTTCGTTAGGTCGAAGAGGTGATCCGCTCCATATAATCGTCTCAGCCGAGTCTCGGTATTAGCCAGCCCCAGACCCTTCTTAAACAGAATCTCTGATGTCCGATGTTCGGAAAGGCCTGGCCCGTTGTCTCTGACCTGAATACGAAGCGTGCCATTGTGTTGTTTCGCCTCAATTTCGATCAGGCCGGGAGCGGAGCGTGGTGCAATTCCATGGCGAATAGCATTCTCAACGATCGGTTGCAGAATGAGGTTAGGCACCTTAGCGTCGAGGGTATGTTCGCCCAGGTCCATGCGGGTTACCAGTCGATTTTGGAAACGGATTCGCTCAATCTCGAGGTAACAACTTAGGAATTCCATCTCTTGTTGCAGGGTTACCTCCTGTGAGCCGGAATTTTCCAGCGTGAGACGCAGAAAATCCCCCAAGCGAGTAATCATCTTCCGGGCTGAGGGAACATCTTTGTGAAGTAGGGCGGAGATTGAATGTAGCGTGTTGAAGAGGAAATGAGGATGAAGTTGCATCTTCAGCGCCAGCAGTTGGGCATGTGAAAGCTGGGCTTCGAGCCGCAGTGTTTTTAGCTGACCCTCGCGATAGCGACGGTAATAGCTGTAGGCATAACTAGTCAGCGCTATCAGCATGTATATCCCAATGCCCTCGCTGAAGTTGCCGATAACAAATCTCGTGATGCTTTCAAAGGTCAGGGGCTTCCCCATGGGGTAAACAAACCTTAACCAGATGAGCACGCGCCCCAGCGCCGTTAATGCCACGCTGAGAACAATGCTTATCGGGATGTGCAGCAGGGCACTGCGAACCCAATTGCTTCTTTCGATGGGCAATCGTGCCGCGGCCCACAATACGAGCGGAGTGGCGAGTGCGAAGAGATACGCCCAGGTCATCTGTATGTAAAGCGACTCGGTAAAGGGCATGGGGCGTTCAGAGCGATAAGAAGTGAAGTAGCCCTGAAAAGTAAAAACGATGCCGATGGAGGTCCAGATTCCCCAGATAAATGCCAGACGCAGCCAGCGCCTTTGCCAGATCGGAATTGCGGAATCGGTGATCTCGTAGTCGTAAGCGGCGTCTTCAGTCATAACAAGCAAGATGTTCTACAAAACTCATGGTGGTGAGACGGGATCTGTGATCGCACGGTGGCCTGCCGCCCACATAACGTCTGACACTAGTTGAGACACAGGCCAGCCTTGCTGACAATACTATTGGCTTAAGAGACATAATATTTCGCTTGATAGTAGACCCCTGGAGTGGAGGGAACGCAACTGGAGCAACTCACGGCTTGTCTAAGTGCCCCGATAGTCTTGCTTGAATTCGTGAACCAGATGAAGAGCCGGTATTGGAGGATTGGGTTTCAGGTTTCTCATGCTACGCCAAGTTTCGTCCCACGCTCAGGCGTCAGCGATGCTAACGCAGGCCTACGCGTGGATCGGATGAACCCGACTTTTAGGACATCTTCAGAATCTGCACAACCGGTTTGTGATGAAATGGCCGCGAGCCTTGGCCAGACGGCCCGAAGGAATGACGGTAAAGCTGTGCGAGTGCCGGGCAGGAAAATAGCCACCGCGAGGGTGGCTATTCTCTAATGGAAGTTCGGCTCCCCACACTGGACACTTTTCGCAACTTGTTCTACGCGCCGACGGTGGAGATGAAGATAACCTTTGAACTTCTGAGGCAAGTAGGCTAGTCGGCTTCGGGCTGGCTATTTCTTGAGGGCGTCTAATTTCTCCATGATGGCGTCATGTTCTGCCAGGTACTCGTAATGAGCCTGCACGTCAGTCAAGTTATCACTGTCAATCTGTAACGCCTCCGTCGGGTACTTCTCATTCGCTTTCGCAATAGCTTTGCGGATGCTCTTACCCCTGCGAATCCAGCGTATGACTTCACGGTCATATTTCTCCTCGTCGGGCGTGCGCTCTCCGATGATTTCGTTAGCTCGCGAAATGTATTGCTTCAGAAGATCCACGTTATTTCTCTTCGCTTCGATTCACAGAGGCATCAGCCTGAGCTTAAGGACGCCAATCGTTCGTTGGGCCACATCCTTCCCTCACTTCCTGTGCAACTGAATCACATTCGCCGAAGTGTTGTCGCTGCTCTGAGAGCTATTAACGCGGCGCAGCAAACCAGGAGCGACGTTCCAGTGCTCCCCACTGTCAGTGATAACTGTAACAGTCTTTTTGTTGTAGCGCGTGAGCATGCCCACCAGCAGAGGCCGACCTTCCGGCTGAAACGAAACACGATCACCAATCCTGAACTCCAGCATTTGGGAGTGGGCCCGCATGTGATTCAAGAATTTCAACCGCTCGACAACGCGGTGGTTGAGATCAATTAGTTCAGCTTCGGTAAGCCCGTCAATGTCGATCCTCATGGTTCCTCAAGATCTCACAGAAATGCTACTGTCGTAAATATCCAGAAGTTGTTGGGAACATCACAACTTCACAAAGGAAGTGAGGCTTGGCGATAGCCCTTTCAGTCGTTCACGCGTTTTGATGCTATCGATCTCCCCCTCAAGAGCGAACTGGTAGTTCTGCGCTTGGATAATTGCGGCCACTAGGTCTGGATGTGGAAGATAATTGTCGTGGTCGTTTTCAGTTTGCCAAAACCCAAGGCCGGGACGTTTTAACTCTACGATGTCCCCGGTTAACAGAAGTAACCCCGCGTTGCTATGCGTGTCACCGTGTAACACCTAACGCTAACAACTCCCTCAACTTGCGAGCTGCTCACGCGCCCAATGTCGCGTCGGGTTATTGCATGGTATTCTGTGCGCTATTGCAGGGTTACGTCACAAATTACGTCCCAAGCTTTATAGGACGAGGTGTTGATGGGATTCTGGGACTAATTCTGTTAGGTGGTGCTGCGTGGACCACGCTTAGAACCTATAAAGCCCGCGGCAAGTCATCATGGGTCATTCTTCTGTTTGCAATCTTTCTGGTGGCCCTGGGTTTGTATTTCCTCGTTGATGCCATCGGCGCGTGGCTGCGGGACTTTAGGGTAGGCTCAGAATGGATCAAGTAAGGTTTTCTGGGTCTTTCCAGGTCGTGGACCACGAAACAGAGTTTTCAAGCTCAGAAGTGAAGGGCCAGGGGTTACGTCACATTCCACGTCACAAAAGACTAAAGGCCACTCTCATCAGTGGCCTTTTCTTTTAGTTTGCTAAGAGATTTTGGCTCCCCACACTGGACACTCTGCGCAAACTTTTCTTGGCGCCGACGGTGGAGATGAAGATCATCCTTGACCTTCTGCGGCAAGTTTCATTAGCTGGCTAGCACTCGTCAGAGCAGCACGGTGAAGCCTTCCTTACGGAAGTGATCATCGTGCGTCAATATGTCGCTGACGCCTCGCTCTCACATCGCATGCATCGAAATACAATCCGTCAGGCTATGACCTTATCAGGGCGAGGGTCCCCGATAAACTTGAGTCTGTTCTAACCTCGCATAGCCGGATTTCAAGCCGGCCTTGCTCACTGCTAGCGCCGTAACCGCTTCAGCGTTAGCCTTCTGCTGCAAGACGTCACGGAGGTGAGCAGTCAAACGCAATATTATTTCCGGATCGGTAGGCACTGCGCGCCGTGCGCGGTCTTCAATTTGTTCGAGTTCTTCTATGGTCATAGAGATACCCCTTGTTCGTTGACAGCATTTAGTTGTCTAGCCGTCGCTTGCACGACCGCAAGACGCCTACTGCAGAGTTGATTCCAGGATTGGGAAATTGGGAGAGTGAAACCGAGCGAATCTTACCACTAATAATTTTTGCGAGCCAAGCAGTGTGCCAAAGTTTGCGTCGACCTTAACTTAGTGGGTCTGGTTGTGCATGTAGACAAGATTGTGATCGACATTGACGCCCAATCGAATCTGTTATGCATGGTGGCCAACCTGCTCAACACTAGAGGGTTACTGACGACGCTAGCGAATCTGTTGAAGCTCCTCAATTCTTACACGGCTCACCGTGCGAATTCCTGGCGTACTTCTTTCCACCGGCCCTAATGATTAACTGTCTGATTTCTTCTTTGATTCTATCTCTCGGTGTGCCGGGCACCGGGTCTAAAGATTTCAAAATCGAGACGCAATCTTCTCCGATCCAGAGTCGCGGTTTGTTTGGATCAGCGCCGGCATCTAGCAACAGGCGGACTATCTCCACGTTTGGTTTGGCAGTAAGGACAGCGGTCACAAGCGGTGTGGTGCCAATCTGATTCTCCCAATTCACATCACTCCCTCTCTTTAGCAGGGCTTTTATCATTTCAATATCTTGCCCGCTCACTGCAGCACACAGCGGCGCTGCTGGGAACGACTGAGGTGGGTTCAAAAGTGCGCCCGCCGCGATAAGAGCGTCGACCACCTCGAGCCGGTTTTTGTTCCGCGGATTTATCGCCATATTCATCACACTGAAGAAACCCACGTGTACAACGCCTCCGGCGGCGTTTGGATCCGCTCCGGCCTTTAGAAGGATTTTAACTACTTCGAGGTGGCCACGGCCCGCCGCATACATCAAAGCTGTTATGCCAAGACGGTCTATTGTTTCATTAGGGTCTGCGCCGCTCTTCAACAGTCCGCGCACATCCTCAATGCGACCAGCCTCTGAGGCACGCATCAACGGAGTCGTGTCGTCGTTGCGGGTTTGCTGCGGGTCTTGCGGTTTGACGCCGGCGCGGAAATCGACTGCGCTGGCAAGAACCAGAATTAAAAACAGAAGTACTACAGCGGATTTCATTGAAGACTCAGATGGATTTTCGGTATGCATAGCTTTCACCGATACGCAGGTGAGAAACGTTAATCTACGCGGTTTGGAAATGGCAAGGTATTACTGGTTTCAATGTTTATCTGCGCAGTTGAAAAATTGGGGTTACCTGTTGGCTGAAAGATAAAACTTTAGCGGGTAAAAGGAAATGGGGAAGCGAGCAGAGGCTTGGCATTCGTAAGCTATGCCGTCGGGAAGAGCGACATCGGATTCTGATTGGACAGCGCGAAAAGGTAGTCCTTCGGTATCTAGGTAAGGAACGATGCAAGTCGCCGTGCCGCCGAAGTCCAGCTTAGTGTTTCACGGATTATACAAACATCGGCGCTACTAAAAGAGAATTGCAAAACTTGAATTGTTGACTTACCCTTTGGCACTCGTCGAATAGGCGACCCCTTGCGGGCGCTCTCTTCCTTTCGACTTCAGGAGTAAATCAAATCGCTGGTCGCCAGACGTCGGTTATACACTTAGCGTAGCAATCCCGTCTTTTAATCCTTGCAGTAGTTAAAGTCACGGTTAACAAGGAGTTTATATGCTGTCATTCCTCGCCTCTCGCACGCGTAGATATGCGCTTGGTATCGTCTTCATTTGCGCCTTAGTGGCAATCGCATCCCTTGCCAGGGTTCATCCTGTGGGCGCGGCGTCAGCAAGTGGCGCTTTGCCGTTAGCATCTGCGAACACTTTTGCCGTCGTCAATACTAATGAAGGCGGCGCTGGGTCGCTGCGCCAGGCTATTCTCGATGCAAACGCAAACGCGGGCGCTGATGCGATCAGCTTTAACATTCCGGGCGGCGGAGTACGTACTATCACCCCCGCAAGCCCTTTGCCGGATATAACTGATTCGGTAGTTATCGACGGCTATACTCAACCGGGTTCAAGTCCCAACACTGTGACGACGGGTGACAATGCAGTTTTGCTAATCGAGTTAAACGGCGCGAATCTCGGCGGCAGCGGGACACTTTATCCAGGCCTCCACATCAACGCCTCAAATTGCATCGTGCGGGGTCTGGTGATAAATCGTTTTCCCGGCAGCGGTATCTCCCTCGGAATTTCAACCACGACAATTACGGGTAATCTCATCGAGGGAAATTTTATCGGCACTAATTCTGCCGGTGCTCAAGCGCTGGGGAACAGCGACGGCATAAACATCTCCTTCAGCAACAGCACGGCGATAGGGGGTACGGCACCCGCCTCCCGCAATGTCATCTCCGGAAACGGCTACGGAATTTTTGCGTCTACTGCATCCGTTAATACGCTGATTCAGGGTAACTACATCGGCACCACAGCCACGGGCGCCGCTGCTCTCGGCAACGTCTCGGGCGGTATTTTTTGCGGCGGCAACGGTGGCGATACGATCGGAGGCACGGCGAGCGGCGCCGGTAATCTGATTTCCGGCAATACCAACAACGCGGGGCTTTTCGTACAGTCAGCAACTTCCGCCGGCTCAACCATTCAAGGTAATTTGATTGGCACCGACGTAACGGGAACAGTTGCGCTTGGCAACTACTTTGGTATTTGGCTCAACTCCGGTGCCAGCCTGGGGCATACGATTGGTGGCGCTGTTCCAAACGCCCGCAATGTCATCTCAGGAAATCGCTCACACGGAATGCTCATTAGCGGTGACTCGCGTAATAGTCAGATTCAGGGAAACCTCATTGGCACTGACATCACCGGGACAAAACCATTGGGCAATGCCGGCGAGGGAATTCAAATTGAGGCGCAGGCGTCCGGCAATAGAATCGGTGGAACCACTGTGGGCCAACCCAACACGATTGCTTACAATCATGGCAACGGAATCTTAATGACCGGAAATCCATTCAGCGTCATCCGGAATTCCATGAGGAGTAATGCCATCTTCTCCAACGGACTGTTGGGCATCGATCTGGGGGGAGACGGCGTAACGCCAAACGATCCCGGCGACAGCGATTTCGGTTATAACAACTTTCAGAACTTTCCAGTGATTACTTCTGTCACCGGGAACAGCAGTGAAACGACGATTGCCGGCACACTCAACAGCACGCCGAACACGAGCTTCACCATCAATTTTTACTCGAACAGCAGTTGCGATGCCTCCGGCTATGGGGAGGGCGCCCAGCAGTTCGGTCAAAGCGCCATCGGAATCCCCACAGACGCGAGCGGCAACGTAACCTTCTTCGCGACGCTACCTATTCCGTTGGCGGCAGGACGTGTCATTACGGCGACCGCTACCGACCCCAACGGTAATACGTCTGAGTTCTCTTCGTGCAATGCGAGCGCGGCCGCGGGAAGCGTGCAGTTTGCGGTAACTTCGGCCAAGGTTATTGAAGACGTTGGTTCCTACACCGTGAATGTCGTTCGCACCGGGGGTAGTAGCGGCAGCTTGACGGTTGATTATTCAACTGCCGACATCACTTCTACCGCGGGTCAGGACTATGCCGCTGCCGCGGGCACTCTGACTTTCAATGACGGCGAGACCAGCAAGAGCTTTAATATTCAAATTACTGACGATGCAATTACCGAGGGCGACGAAACCTTCATTGTGAAACTTCGTAATGCACCCACAGTCGATTCGCTTGGCGCCGCGAGTGATTTAATAATTACGATTCAGGACCACGACACCGTGCCGTCTTTGTCTATCGGTAGCATTAGCGTCAACGAGGGTGCGAGCCAGGCTGTGCTCACGGTTAACTTGTCAGCAGCAACGAGCAGATCGATTGCCGTAGACTTCGCCTCCGGTGATTCAGCCGCCGCGCAAAAATGCAATGTCTTCAACGGCCGCGCTTCCTCTCGTTGTGATTACATCACTGCCCTCGGAAAACTCAATTTTGCCGCTCGCGATACTTCCAAAACAATCGCGGTGCTGCTTGTGGATGACTCCTACGCTGAAGGTAGCGAGACATTCACCGTTACCCTGTCTAATCCCGTTGGGGCGACATTGGATACCGCAGTAGCCACGGTCACCATCACTGACAATAGCGATGCGAATGGTGCGAATCCCATTGATCAAGCCGAGTTCTTCGTCCGCCAACACTACCTCGACTTCCTCAACCGCGAGCCTGACGCTGCCGGGCTCGCCTTTTGGAGTGGCCAGATCACCGACTGCGGCACGGATGCCACGTGCATCGACATAAAACGGATCAATGTGTCTGCCGCGTTTTACCTCTCGATCGAGTTTCAGGAGACTGGCTACCTGGTTGAGCGTATTTACAAATCTGCTTACGGGGACGCAGATGGAACATCAGTCATCGGGGGCACGGCTCACGTAATTAAGGTGCCGATCGTGAAGTTCATCGAGTTTCTTGCGGACACGCAGCAAATTGGCAACGACGTACTGGTGGGTGTAGGGAACTGGCAGCAGCAGCTCGAGAACAACAAGGTGGCGTTCACGCAGGACTTTGTTACCCGGCCAGGTTTTGTGGCGGCGTATCCAACCACGATGACGCCCGCGGATTTTGTAGACAAGCAGTTCACGAACACGGTCATCACGCCGACGCCTGCAGAGCGCACGTCGATCATCGACGAGTTTGGCGGAGCACCGACAAGCGCAGACACGGCGGCGCGCGCGCGAGCGTTGCGGCGAGTGGCTGAGAATCAGGTGCTGCAGCAGCAGGAAACAAACAAAGCGTTTGTGTTGATGCAGTACTTTGGCTACCTGCGTCGCGATCCAAATGCAGTGCCGGATACGGACCACACGGGTTACGACTTCTGGCTGCAGAAGCTCAATGAGCACAACGGCAACTTCGTGAGCGCGGAGATGGTCAAGGCGTTCATCGTTTCGACTGAATATCGCCAACGCTTTGGACCGTAAGAGCAAGTCCAAAGTCCGATCTGAATTTCGTATCTAGGTAAGAAACTATGCAGGTCGCCATGCCACCGAAGTCTACTCGAGGGATGGTTCACCGCCAAGCAGAAGGTGACGAAACATGAGTTTGCATTCTCGGGTTGGTTAGTTGTGGGCATTGTGGTTGTTCGCTCGTAGCCGAAAAGAAAAAGGGCAAGTACGTTTACTATCACTGCCCCGCGAACAAGGGAAAATGTCAGGAACCCAAATGCTCGTGAAGAGGTTTTGGTAAAGTGCTTTGCTGATTTGCTCCTGGTCTTCGACGATGAAGTTATGGATTGGGTTACTGACGCCTTATCAAAGCCACACAGACGAGAGGCGATTCAGGGATGAGGCGATCGCTCGACTCCAAGCAGAGCACAGCAAGAGTCAGAATCGACTTGATAAGCTTTATGAAGATCGCCTCAACGGTTTTATTGAGCCCGCCTTTTTTAAACACAAGGCGCACGAGTGGCGGCAAGCGAAAAAGCGTTTGACGGATCAAATGGCCGAACACCAAGACTCAAATCATAACTATTTTCAAGACGGTGTGCGTCTACTAGAACGCTCGAAAAAGGCCTATTTCCTATTTGAAAAAATTTGAAAAACAGAATCCAAGCGAAAAGCGACGATTGCTCGATTTTGTGTGTTCGAACTCGACTTGGAAGGATCAGACTCTAACCGCTACGTTTCGCCAACCATTTGATCTGCTTGCCGTTACCAATACTGCGTGGCAAAGAGAAAAGGCCGCTGGTGGTGATTCCAGCGACCTTCGTCCTATTTGGCTCCGCAGGTAAGACTCGAACTTACAACCCTCCGGTTAACAGCCGGATGCTCTGCCATTGAGCTACTGCGGAATAGCGTCCTCGCATCAAATAAACACGAACGGGCGCGAAGAAATTTTTATAACAGATGACCTGGAGAGCGTCAAGGCAGCGTTCTTAGAAATGCGTTGACCTTTCGGCCGGTGGAGCTTGCGCTCAATCACAAACTGCGAGAATATCTCGCACTGCAAAAACGACAGCAATACGTTTCTTAACAAGTCGTGCCCTGGCGCTGGGTGTACGGATGAGCATTGTCTTATCTGTCCTGCAGTAGACTGTCATAGAAAGGTCTTAATGGAACGTCGAATAACAACCTGGTTCAGCCAAAACTTAAGCAGCGAGATACTGCGGCGGCTGACTATCTCGAATATGAACGATTTCATTTAGTGGATGCCATACGCCCGCACATCGACAGCGGCCGTATCCGAGCCTACTCCATAAACAGCGTCAACAAGTACAGTCTGCTTAATGAACAGATGCCTCCTTATATGAAGGCGGAATTGTTAACGCGTTTCGATCGCTACATAACAGATGAACTGTTGCCATTAATCCGCCAGGATTCAGGTGATAACAATGCCAAACCATTGACTACCGGAGCCAGCCTCGGCGCCTTTCTTGCCGCCAACGCCTATTTCAAACATCCGGATTTGTTTCGCGGCGTGATTGCGATGAGCGGCAGCTACGATGTGCGCTCCTACCTGAAAGGCTTCTACGACGACAACGTGTATTTCAATAATCCTGCCGACTATCTTCCCAACCTGCAGGACCAGCACTACCTGCCAATTCTCAAACAAGCCAACGCTATCTACATCATGTCCGGACAGGGTGCCTATGAAGCTCCCGAACGAAGCCGGCATCTATCCGACATTCTCAAAGAGAAGGGCATTCCGCATACACTCGACCTTTGGGGTCCGGACGTAAATCACGACTGGCCCTGGTGGCGGAAGATGCTGCCGTATACGCTGGATAGGATTCTGGCGTAGGACAGATATTCCTTTAGTTACACCCGCCAGCTCTGTACCGAGCACACGGACATTCTTGTCTGGTGAGCCCATGCCAGAAGTCTTGCTTTCGGCGTGAGGGTCATTGTTATCTTCAAAGCTGGAAAACAAAACAAGGACAATCAAGAATGCCCGAACAGTGAAGGGCGGCAAAACCACATTCGACGTGGAGTGGGACGAAGCCAAGAATCGTCTCAACCAGAGGAAGCATAATGTATCCTTCGAAGAAGCGGCTACGATCTTCATTGATCCACGTGAGATCACGATTGATGATCCGGCTCATTCGATTTCTGAATACCGGTTCATTTCAATTGGACAATCTTTGAGGGGCCGGTTGCTAGTAGTATCATATACAGAGCGCGCTGGTCGGATCAGAATCATTACTGCGCGCAAGCCGACAAGACGTGAGCGTCGTGTATACGGAGAGGCTTAATAATGCGCAAAGAATATGATTTCAGTCAGGGTACGCGAGGTAAGCACGCCGGGAAACGGCTTCGCATTGTCGGTGATACGCACTCGCGCAATGGGCCAGACACAGCGGCCAGGATTCAACAAACTATCGAGCGCGATCTGAAGAGTCGGGAAGACTTCAAAGTGATTTGGAGCGAACTCAACTCTGCTGAAAGAGAGAAGATCCGCTCTGCCTGGCTTAGGAAAATCAATGCGGTCCTCGCAGGTCCTCCGCCACGATCACCCCGCCGCGCATAGAACCAAGGTCGGCCGGCTTGTTCCTGATAGGAATGGGATTGTTTGCCTTAGATGAGAGTTCTGCCATAACCATCAGCCAGTCCTCGGTTTGAAATTAGCTCGGAGATTTTCGCCCCGCTGAAAAGTCGGTACGAAGACCACTGGAAAAGCAACGGCAAAAGGGTGAAGAATCAAAAACCTGAAGGGCTCCAAATTTTTAAGGTTCGTCTCCGCCCTTCTTCCCCTTCTTCTTCTGCGGTTCGACTTCGCGTGGCCGCGTGACTGTAGGAGGTGGTGCGCCCTCAACGCGCGGCGTTATGGTTTCAGTTCGCGGTTGCGGGTTTCCTGGACCATCTTCAGCGCGGGGCGGCGGTGGCAGCGTCATCTGTTCCAGCTTGGGCTCTGTACTGGCAGCCGGCAACGTGGTGTCCTGGTCCGCTTCTTTCGCTGCGTCTTCATTAAACTGTGCGCGCTCGGCGGCGAGTTCACGCTGCCGCTGGCGGAAAAGTTCCTTCATGTCCTCAGGCATCCCCGGCGGTTTATCGAAGTCTTCCTTAGGTTTTCCTTTCAGGAAATCTTTCATGAAACTGATAAACATCGGCAGGGCGCCATGTGCGCCCGTCATCTCGCTGCCTAGCGGTTTCTTCCTGCCGGGGTAACCCATCCAAACGCCCGTCACATAAGTTGGCGTATAACCGATGAACCAAACGTCGGTGTGATCGTTTACGGTGCCGGTCTTGCCTGCCAACGGTACTCCCAGCGAACTCGCAGCCGTGGCGGTCCCAAACTGAACCACCCCTCGCATCATTGACACCATTGTCAGGGCCACATACTGATTCATAACTTTGTAGGTTGTCTTCTCCCAGTCTTCGAGTATGGCGCCATCGCGATCCAAAACCCGGCGAATCAGGTGGGGCTCGACACGTATCCCTTTATTGGGAAATGCCGAGTAGGCAGAAACCATCTGATCGAGAGGCACCTCTGTCGCGCCTAGTGCCGATGGAAGATAAGGCGCCATCGGGACTTTGATACCGAAACGCCTGACCATTTGCGCGCCGGTCTGGATACCAACTGTTTGTAACAGGTGGACTGCGGGCACATTCATTGATTTGGCGATTGCCATCTTCATCGGCAGGTCGCCATTGCCCAAAGAGCCGTCATAATTGTGTGGTTGCCACGTGCCGATACTAATCGGCGCGCCGCTGACAGTTGTGTCCGGCGTCATACCCCACTCGACGGCGGCCGTGTAGATAAAAGGCTTAAAGCAGGAGCCAGTTTGCCGGTAAGCCTGCGTGGCATTATTAAACTTACTGGCGCTGTAGAAATCGTAACCGCCGATCATCGTGACTACTTCGCCGGTCTTGGCGTTGAGCGTCATCATGGCCCCGGCCACCGCCGGCACCTGAGATAGCTCAACCTTCAACCGGCGGCTCTTCTGATCAACTTCCTTGATTTCAAACTCTGAAAGATATCCCGCCTTCAACTCATCCTTCGGCTGACGTTTGGACCACCCCATGTCTGCCACGCCCACGGTGGCGGTGTAATTGCCAAAACGGACGGTGGCCTCATTCTTTGCGCGATCGACTTTGGTCACCAGTCCCGACAAAAAGCGACCTTGTTGATAATCGTTTCCATACCAGTCCGGATCTTTGTAGTTATTGATCTCCTGCACGGTTGGCGGACCTTGCCCATTGTTTGCGGAGGTCGGAATCGTTTTGTAGCTTGAGCGCCAGCCACTATGAGTCCGATCGTAATTCCGGAGGCCGGCGCGTAAAACTTCATATGCTTTTTTCTGGGCTTCGACGTTGATGGTGGTGTAAACGGAAAGACCACCCTGGGCCACCCGCGTTGTGTATCTATCCTCGAGCTCTTGCCTGACTTGCTCGACCGGATAATCAAAAGCACTGGACTTCGGCTGCGCCTGATAGTAGGCCGTGTCGGCGAGTTGAATCGGTTTTGCTTTGGCCGCATCCACTTCTGCCTGAGTTGCGAAACCATTCCTGGCCATTAAATCCAGCACGAGATCCCGGCGCTCTTTCGCCCGCACCGGATTTGCTGTCGGAGAATATTCGCTTGGCGCTTTGGGCACACCAGCCAGCAGGGCGGCTTCGCCCATAGTCAGATCCTTCGCCTGCTTTCCGAAATAAGTTTCAGCCCCGGCTTCCACACCGTAGGCATTGGCGCCAAGAAAGATATGGTTTGCATAGAGCTCCATGATCTGATTCTTGGTGTAGTAACGTTCGATCTGAAGTGCCAGCGCCCACTCATTCACTTTTCGTTTGAGCGTCTGTTCCTTGGAGAGAAACAAATTCTTGGCAAGCTGTTGCGTGAGCGTCGAGCCGCCTTCAACCTTATCGCTGGTCAGGTTTTTCCAGGTTGCACCAATGATGCGAATAGGATCGATACCGACGTGGTCGTAAAAGCGTGCGTCCTCAACCGCCAGGATCGCGTTCTTCATTACCGGAGGTATTTCTTCGTACTTAAGCGGAATTCGCTTTTCCAGGGCAAACTCGCCAATCACAGTTTCGCCGTCGTCTGCATAAACTCGCGTGACAACACTTGGACGGTAAGTAGCAAGGGCAGCGACCTCATTGGCGGCTCGGGAATAGTTCAGCTCATAGGCTGCGATAATACCGGTTAAGCCGCCGGCTGCCAGCGCCAGTAACAACACAGCCGGGAACCAAAAGCTGCGCAATAAATGGCGCCGCTGTTCCGGCGGAGCATGGACGATTGCCATTGGAGAATATGATTTCAACTTTGAACCAGGGGATTTTGCAGCCATATAATTCAGCCCTCTCTGAGATAAACGTTGCTTCAAACCGGCGGGAAAGGACAACGTGGCTAGCCACAGTATCTTGATTCATGCCCCATACAACGCTGAAAGTATAGATCAGGATTGTCTTGAACTCGATGCGGGAGGTTGGTAGAAGGCTGCCTCCTGTCATGTCCGGATTTGGCGGCTTTTCCTATTCTGCTTGTAAGGCTTTATAATCTACATGCAAACGGGGGCGACAGGCTTCGACAGGGGTTTGGACGACCGACGGATGCCATGCCGGGCTACTCTATGCAGCTCGTTAAAACGCGTAGGGAAAAAACAATTGCCAATAACAATGAATTGGCTCTAGCTGCCTAATTAGCCGCTAGCGTCTCGCCGCAAGTTGCTTATGCGCGCGGAGGGAGATGTCACTCAGATAAGCTGGCCCAACGTTTCGGTCCGTGGGGTTGGGCGAGACCAAGTCGGACTAGCTTTCATCGAGGTCTTGTCGCTTCACTTACTCGATGGAAAGCGAAGATCTGGCCGCTCGTCGGCCAGGAATGAGAAGCGACTAAGCATGTAGAGTCTTTCGGCGGCTTCTCTTGGATCCGAGTTCAATTCTCGGCGCCTCCACCAATCTTTGAATTTCGGATTTCGAAATGCGGATTTGAATACCGACGTTGGAAACATCGAGATCGTGAAATCTGAAATCCGCAATCCACAATCCACAATCCACAATCCGACTCTTCCTATTGGAATCTTTGACAGCGGCGTTGGTGGACTGACTGTCTATCGCGCGCTGCATGAATGTCTTCCCTCTGAGCATTTCGTTTACCTGGGCGATACTGCCCGCGTGCCCTACGGCACAAAATCCCTTGCCACTGTCGAGCGCTACGCGATTGAAAACGCGAAATTTCTTGAAGCACACGGCATCAAGCTGCTGATTGTTGCCTGCAACACCGCGTCGGCTCTGGCGTTGCCCGCTATCCGCGAAGCTGTCAGCGTGCCGGTGATAGGTGTCATCGGGCCCGGGGCGCGAGCGGCAATTAACGTGGCCGGAGGAAAGAAAATCGGGGTGATTGCGACCGAGGCCACGGTGCAAAGCGCGGCTTACTCCCGAGCTATTGGCAAGATCAATCCAGCCATTGACGTCATTGAGCGCGCCTGTCCGTTGTTTGTTCCGTTGGCCGAAGAAGGTTGGGCAGAGACCGACGTGGCCCGAGCTGTGGCCGAACAATACTTGAATGATCTGAGGACGGAAGATGTCGGCGCCCTGGTGCTTGGCTGTACCCACTATCCGATTTTGCGCGAGATGATTAGCGACGTTATTGGAAGTGAAGTCCCGCTTATTGATTCGGGAGAGGCTGCCGCGCGCGAGGTGCAAGCGCTGTTGCAGTCCAGCCGGTTGTTGTCTCCCGAAAAGTTCGACGAAGGACAGCATATACAGGAACGCCGGCTGTGTGATGATCTGGACCATTTCTATGTTACAGATGCGGCGGAGCGTTTCGCAAAAGTCGCTGAGCGATTTTTGGGAACGGCGCCCTCGGTATTGGAAGCCGTAGAAGTTTGGGGACACGATGAGCTTAGAACGCACTGACGGTCGCGCTTTTAATGAGCTACGTCCGGTGAAAATAACTCCTGGCTATCTTCCTTATGCTGAGGGTTCGGTTCTCATAGAGATGGGCCAAACGCGTGTGGTATGTGCGGCTTCGGTAGATGAGCGCGTGCCCCAGTTTCTTCGCAACAGCGGGCAGGGTTGGATCACGGCTGAGTATTCGATGCTGCCCCGCGCTACCCAACAAAGGACGCCGCGAGAGATTAGACGTGGTGGACCATCAGGTCGAACCCACGAGATTCAACGACTGATCGGCCGGAGTCTGCGAGCGGCGGCGGATATGAAGGTCCTCGGCGAGCGCACCATAACACTGGACTGCGATGTACTCCAGGCAGATGGCGGTACCCGCACGGCAGCGATTACGGGCGCTTACGTTGCCTTTGCTGTAGCGGCTAGCCGCCTGCTCAAGACAGGCAAAATCCAACGAAGTATTGTCACCAACGAAGTGGCGGCGATCAGTGTAGGCATTTTGGAAGATACGCCACTCCTTGACCTAAAGTATGATGAGGACTCCAGGGCGGAAGTAGACATGAATGTGGTTTGCACGGGCAATGGTCGTTTCATCGAAGTGCAGGGCACCGCGGAGCGCGAGCCTTTCACCCGCGATCAAATGGAAAGCTTACTGGGTTTGGCAGCGCAGGGAATTCAGTCGTTGGTGGCGATTCAAAGGGCAGCAATCGCCGGGGCCAGTGCTTAGCTTTTAAGTGTCTCGACCCTGTCGGCTTTGCCTGGTTGATTCGCAGGCCCACGGGCATTACCTTCGGCGTCGGGTGCGCCCGCTTGCAGACAACGAGTCCTGTGGCAAAACGCATCGAACCGTTTCAAACAAAGCGGAAAACTGTTATTGATGCACGCCAAACTAAACCATCGTTCATAAACCCAACGAATCTCGAGGAGTTGAGCTAATAAGATGAAGTACCTGATAGTGGTTCTTATGCTGATAACCGGAACGTGTTCCCTGGCCGCGGCGCAAGAGCCCTTTACCAGCGATCAGATTGATTACATGATCGAGTTACCGTCGACCCAGTGGCGCGTGATCTCTGAACCCGACGCCGCTCATGAACATGCTGAATTCGTCTATGGAGATCGACTGGAAGGTTACCTGCAAATTCGCAAGGAGGTGGTTGACGCCGGCACTACGCCTTCGGATCTGGCTCGTCGCGACATGGATCAAAAGCTGCGATTTCTCCCTGGTTTTGTGGAAGGAAAAGAGGAATCGTTTAAGGGTCGTTTGAGTGGAGCGACTGTATCCAAACTGCCAAGCCGATGATGGGGCGCATCTATTATCTCCAGGGCGATAGCCGCACCATATACGCTTTGCGCTTCACTGGCTTGCGCGACAAGCTCGCGCGTATTCGCAATCAAACAGATCTAATCGCCCGCAGTTTTAAACTTAAGTAGTTTTTCATTGCCACCAAGCAGCATCCGTTGGCCGCCACGCTAAAAGCCTGGCGGCCAAAAGAGTTTTGCTTTATCGCAGATTTCCAAAGTGCTTCGCCTAACAACAGTTTGCGTTACAATCAAGAATATGAGACCGTTGCGCATCTGCGCAATCAATGATCGCTGGAGCCTGGACGGCAGCCGTGGAGGAAACGGTACGCACTACATAAATCATTCATGCGAACCGAACGCCTACATGAAGATTCTTTACGGACACATCCTCTTCATCGCCCTGCGCGACATCTGGCCCGGCGAGGAAATCACAATCGACTACGAATCAACGCTTCACTCCAACAAAAAAAGGTGCATCTGTGGTGCACCATCCTGCCGCGGAACCATCAATAAAACGCAATGGTAAACAGGGGAAGAAGGGAAAAGGAAAAAGCGCCACGCGGTAGCCAGGAGTCCCTCTCGTCGCATCATGTTCGCTTTACTGTTCCCCCAATTCCCCTGTTCCCCTTTTTCTTAAAGCCGCGGTAACGTAAAGCTAAATCTGGACCCGCGCCCCACTTCTGAGTCGAGAGCTACTGTCCCGCCGTGCTGTTCAACCACTTCCCGAACAAAAGATAAGCCGAGTCCGGTAGACTCTTCATCCTTCTCCTGCCCTTCCCGCACCACGCGGTAAAACTTTTCCCAAACGCGATCCCTGGCTTCAGCAGGAATCCCGTAGCCCCGGTCCTCAACGCAAAGCCTGACGGCTTCAGCTTCGAGCGCCGTCGATACTGTCACCGTTGTACGTTCCGGACTGTACTTGATGGCATTAGTAACGAGGTTCCTGACTGCCTGTGTGATCATGCTCTTATCAGCCGCAACCGGCGGAAGTCTCTGCGTGGGTTGTTCGACCAAACGGATTCGCCTTTTCTTTGCGACCGATTGGAGACTGGCAATTGTCTCTTTCACCACTTCGTCCAGCCGCAGAGGAATCTTCAACACTTCCTGCCGGTCTTTTCTTTGCAGTTGCGTGACTGCCAAAAACGTATTAACC
>WNFV01003750.1_pt1 | contig 19267 bp, 14 predicted proteins | sample 5400101 | NCBI WGS metagenome assembly WNFV01 (sample SAMN13153361, study PRJNA577476) | soil metagenome | isolation source: 115 cm soil or saprolite under grassland replicate 1 | place: USA:California | collected 2016-06-15 | reverse complement strand
GGAAGAGCCTCCTGCAGCTCCCCGCGCACCCAACGCCGGGCGGCGAGGTTGCCCATCGCCCGGCACATCTCGAATGGCTCATTGGCTGCGCGCGCGGCATCGATCGCCCGGGCGAGCAGCGTAATCCCCTCGTCCTCCCCGAGCGCGGCACGTGCCGAGCCGACGTTGACCATCGCTGCCGCCTTGATCCCGTCGAGACCGAGCTGCTCGGCCATCGCCAGCGCCTCTTCGCCGACCCGGATCGACTGGTCCTCCTCGGCTGCGAGCATCAGGATCCGGGAGGCAGTCGCCGCCACCCGGGCTTTGACCCCCGAGGGCTCGAGATCCTCGACGAGGCGCTGCGCCTTCGCGAGGTGCTCGATCGCGCGGTCGTTGTCTCCGATTAACCAGAAGTGTTCGCACAGGGTGGTCTCGACCTCGGCGGCGCCCTCGACATCGCCACCGGCGAGGAGCTCCTCGCGAGCGCGCTCGAGCACGCCGACGTCCGTCTCGCCGAGCTGGTAGAGCGCGCGCCCGAGCCGGAACAGCAGCCGGCCACGTCGCAAGTCGCCCTCGGGAAGGAGGTCGAGCGCGGCGCGGCAGAAGCGTCCGGCGGCCTCGTAGGCGTTCAGAGCGAGTGCGCGGTCGCCGGCGTCCGCGAGCGCCTCGCGCGCGGCTCCGGAGAACGACGTCGTGCTCCCGCCCGCAGCCGCGGTCAGCTCCAGCGCCTGCAGGTAGTGGTGGGCGAGCATCTCGGCGTGGTCCTCGCGCCGACCGAGCTGCTCGATCCAACCCGCGGCGAGGAGATGCTTCTCGGCCCGCTCGGCGCGGGGGATCTGGCCATAGCCCACGTCGCGGACGAGCAGGTGGCGGAACGCATACTCGCTGTCGTCCACGACCGAGCTCGAGCGCTCGCGGCGGATGAACTCCTTGCGCTCGAGGGTATGCAGCCCGGCCTCCAACGCGGCCCGGTCGAGTCCCGAGAGCGAGGCGAGTGCGCCGACCCAGAAGCGCTTTCCGATCACGGCCGCGTCCTGAAGCAGCGACTTCTGCTCGGGCTCGAGCAGGTCGAGGCGGGCGGCGATCAGCCCCTGAACGGTCTCGGGCAGCTCGCCGACTTGTCCCCGGTCGCGGAGCATGCGGGCAAACTCCTCCGCGTACAGGGGGTTGCCGCCCGCGCGGGCGAGCAGCTCGACCTGCGTCTCCGCAGGCAGAACGGCCCCGAGGAGCTCCGCGAGCAGCCGCGCCGTGTCCTCGTCCGAGAGCGACGAGAGGGAGACCGTCAATGCGTTCGGCTTGCCGCCGCCCCAGCCCGGTCGGCGGGTGAGCAGCTCCGGCCGCGCGGTGGAGACGACGAGGAGCGGCACGCCGCTCGCCCAGTCGACGAGGTGGTCGACGAAGTCGAGCAGATGCTCGTCCGCCCAGTGCAGGTCTTCGAAGACGAGAACGAGCGGCCGTTCCTCTGCGAGCTCCTCGAAGAAGCGTCTCCAGGCGGCGAAGGCCTCGTCCCGCATGTCGCCGCCGCCCTCCGCCCCGCCGGGCAGCCCGACGAGCGGCCGCAAGTGTGACTGGACCCACGCGTCCTCGACCCCGGCGCTCAGCTTCCGCTCCGCCTCCGCCGGCTCGTCCCCCTCGAGGATGCCGACCTGGGCCTTGACCATCTCGCCAAGCGCCCAGAAGGTCACGCCCTCCCCGTACGGCAGGCAGCGGCCCTGGCGCCACGAGATGAAATCCGGGTGCCGCTCGATCGCCCCGTACAGCTCGAGCACGAGCCGGCTCTTGCCGATCCCGGGAACGCCGACCAGCGTGACGAGCTGCGCCGACCGCTCCTGGAGTACGCGGGCGAGAGCGTCCTCGAGCAGGTCGACCTCGCGCCGTCGCCCAACGAGTGCCGCGCCGTGGACGCGCTCGACTGCAATCCGCGCGCGTGCGTCGACCGCCTTCCACGCGCGGACAGGCTGTGCCTTCCCTTTCGCCTCAACGGGCTCCGCCTCCTCGTAATCGATCGCCTGCTCGGTCGCGCGGAAGGTCTGCTCGCCGACCACGATCTCGTTGACCGGCGCGGCGGACTGGAGCCGGGCGGCGGTGTTGACCACGTCCCCCGCGGCCATCGTCTCGCCCGCCTCGGGCCGGGCACCGATCGTGACGAGGGCTTCGCCCGTGTTGATCCCGACCCGGAGCTCGATGCCCTCCTCGCGGGCCCAGTCGCGAATCGCGAGCGCCGCGCGGACCGCCCGCTCCGGATCGTCCTCGTGGGCCGTGGGCGCGCCGAAGATGGCCATTGCAGCGTCGCCGATGAACTTTTCGACGGTGCCCCCGTAGCGCTCCAGCTCGGTCCGGACGCGCCCCTGGTAGCGCGCGAGCTCCGCTGCGACGTCCTCGGGATCCATCTGCTCGGCGCGTGAAGTGAAACCGACGAGATCGGCGAAGAGGACTGTGACGACCTTCCGCTCCCGGCGGCCCTCGGCCACGGCACGAGTCTAGAGCAGCGCCGGGAAACGGAGTCGGAGCCAGACTGAAGTCAGGCACCGACGCTATTTCAGTCTTTCGACCTCGTAGCCCCAGCCGCGCATCTGCTCAAGCAGCGCCTCGCAGTGCGCCTCGTCGCGCGCCAGCAGCGTCAGGTCGATGCCGGTCGCGCCCACGGGGATGTCGACCCCCTCGCGGCGATGCTCGACGGTGAGGACGTTGACCCGCTCCTGCGCGACCAGCTCGAGCAGCTTTAGGAGCTCGCCGGGCCGGTCAGGCACCGAGGTGCGGACGACGAGGTGCCGGCCGGCGGTGGTCAACCCGTAGCGCATGACCGTGACCAGCGTGCTCGCGTCTATGTTCCCGCCCGAGAGCACCACGGCCACGGGCCCGGTCCCGCCGACCCGTCCCTCCAGCAGCGCCGCGATCCCCACAGCCCCCGCGCCCTCGACGACGAGCTTGGTCCGCTCGAGGAGCAGGACGATCGCCTGCGCAACCTCCTCGCCGGAGACCTCGACGGCGTCGTCGAGCAGCTGGTCGAGCAGCGGGCCGGTCAGCTCGCCCGGCTGCTTGACGGCGATCCCGTCCGCGATCGCGAAGGCATCCGGCGCCGCCCGCACGCCGACGACACGCACTTCGGGCCGCACTGCCCGCAGCGCGATCGCGATCCCGGCGGCGAGGCCTCCACCGCCGATCGGCACGACCACCGTCTCGGCCCCCGGCACCTGCTCGGCGAGCTCGAGCCCGATCGTCCCCTGCCCGGCGACGATCAGCTCGTCCTCGTAGGGATGGACGATCGTCGCCCCAGTGGCCGCGACGCGAACGAGTGCGGCCGCAAGCGCCTCTTCGAGCCCGGCGCCGACCATCTCCACCTCGGCGCCGTAGCTCCTCGTCGCCTCGACCTTCGCCATCGGCGCGTCCTGCGGGACGAAGATCGTCGCGCGGATGCCCGCCTCGCGGGCCGCCCACGCGACTGCCTGCGCGTGGTTGCCGGCGCTCGCAGCCACCACGCCGGCCGCGCGCTCGGCCTCGTCCAGGGCGGCGAGCTTGTTGACCGCGCCGCGGATCTTGAACGACCCGGTCCGCTGGAGGTTCTCCGCCTTCAGGTGCACGTCGCGGCCGGCGAGCCGCGAGAACGTCTCCGAGCCGTACACCGGCGTGACGCGGGCGATGCCCGCCAGGCGCTCGCGCGCGCGCTCGAGGTCAGGCAGCCCCAGAGCCATCGACTCGGAACACCTTCTCCATGATCTCGCGCACCGCCGAGAGCGGGTCGAGCTCGCGCCGCTGTACCTCGTCGAGAAGCCGCCGCAACTCCGGGTCGTCCGCGACGGATTGCTGGAGATGCGCCTTCATGCGCGCCGACGCGACCGCGAAGACCTCACCGGCGAGATTCCTCCGGCGCCGCTCGTCGAGCAGGCTCTCGCGTTCGAGGTACGCACGGTGCTCCTCGATCTGCTCCCAGAGCTCGGGGACGTTCTCACCGCGGTGCGCTTCGGTCAGCACGATCGGCACCTTCCAGGCGCGGTCGCGGTCGAGTGAGAGCACCGAACGCACCTCGGTCAGCATCGTCTTGGCGGCCGGGTGATCCATCTTGTTGATCGCGATCACGTCCGGGATCTCCATGATCCCCGCTTTCAGGGCCTGGATCGAGTCGCCCGAGCCGGGCATCAGCACGAGCACGACCGTGTCGGCGACCCCGATCACCTCGATCTCGCTCTGGCCCGTGCCGACGGTCTCGACGAAGACGAGGTCTTTGCCCGATGCGTCGAGGAGCAACAGCGCCTGCAGGGTTGCCTCGGCGAGCCCACCCGTGTGTCCACGCGTCCCCATCGAGCGGATGAACACTCCGGGGTCGAGGAAGTGGTCGGCCAGCCGGATGCGGTCGCCGAGCAGCGCACCCTTCGAGAACGGGCTCGACGGGTCGACCGAGACCACCCCGGCCGTGCGCCCGAGAGGACGGATGTGGTGCAGCAGCGCGCCGATCAGACTCGACTTGCCGACCCCGGGCGGCCCGGTGACGCCGATCGAGTAGGCACGGCCCGTGTCGGGGTAGAGGTCGCGGACGAGCTCGTACGCCAGCGGGTCCGAGCTCTCGACCAGCGTGATCGCGCGCGCGAGCGCACCGCGGTCCCCGGCGCGGACGGCGGCGGCCAGCGTCTCGCGCGTCCATCGTTGTCGTTTGGCCATCAGAGCGGCGCCGGCTCGGGCACGGCCAGGCGCGTCCGCCGCAACATCGCGTACCCGGTGAGGGCCGAGACGCCTGCTATCACGCCGGCGATCCCCCATACCCAGCGCGGCCCGAGGCCGACCTCGTCGAGGAGCACGCCGGCCACGGCCATCCCAACCCCCAGCACGGCGAAGTTCGAGCCCATGATCAGCGTGAAGACGCGTCCACGGAGGTGGTCCGGGGCGCCGCGCTGCACGAGCAGCGAGTTGCAGACGATCGCGGTCGCGTTGCCGACGCCGCCTACGAGGATGCACCAAACCGCGACCCACACGTTCGGCGAGACCGCGGCCGCGACGTAGCCGAACGCCATCAGCAAGATCGAGGCGCCGTAGACCGCCGTCATGCTCCGGTGCTCGAGCACTGACGAGGCGAAGAGCGCGCCGATCACGGCCCCGACGCCGCCGGCAGCCCACATCAGCCCGAAGCCGAAGTCACCCGCGTTGAACGACACCTTCGCCAGGAAGACCTCGGAGACGTTGACGAGCGCGATCGCGAGCATGACGAGGTTCCACGAGACGAGCACCGCCGTCAACACCCTCGAGCCGCGAACGGCCTGGATTCCCTCGGCCACGTCGCGCCAGTGACCGTGGCTCTCGACCCGGCCGAGCTGGAGGACGGCTCCCGGGACGCGCAGCAGCAGCCCGGCGGAGAAGACGAAGCTGGCGGCATTCAACCAGTAGGCGAGGTCCGGCCCGGAGGCGGCGACGACCACGCCGCCGAGGAGCGTGCCCGCGGTGATCGTCAGCTGGTCGGCGGTGCGGAGCAGCGAGTTCGCGCGCGGCAGGTCATCGGCGGTGACGAGGTTCGGCAGGCCCGCGTAGGCAGCCGGCCTGGCGAAGCCCGAAGCGGCCCCGGCCAGGAAGGCGAGCGCGACGATCTGCCACGGCCGGCCGGCGAGCGCGAGCAGCACGAACGCGGCGACTCGCACGATGTCGGCACCGACGAGGAGCCACTTACGAGAGAGCCGGTCGACGAGCGGACCGAGCAACAGTCCGATCGCAACCGCCGGCAGGAAGTCGGCGATCAACAGTGCGGCGACCCACCGGCCCGAGTGGTCCGTGCGCTCGAAGACATCGAGGCTGAGGGCGACCACCGCGATCCACGTACCGAGCCCGGAGACGAGCGTCGATCCGAAGAGGAGGCGGAAGCTCGGAGACGCGCGGAGCACGTCTTGCTGGCGGGAGAGGATCAGCGGCACAAACGCGGAAGTTAGCGCGTCGGCACGCTGGCGCGTGCCCGCGCCAGCGCGGCCGCGAAGAACGCGTTCTCGTCCGGAGTCCCGCAGGTGACGCGGATCGCCTCCGGCGCGCCGAAACCGTGCAGAGGCCGCACGATCACGCCTTCGGCGAGCAGCGCCTCGAACAGCGGCCTGGCGTCCCCACCCGTTTCCGCGAAGAGGAAGTTGGCGACGGCGGGGCCGGCGGGCTCCAGGCCGTTGTCCCGTAGCGCCTGCCCGAGCACGACCATTCCCTCCGTGTTCACGCGGCGGCGTCGCTCGATCTCAGCGGCGGCCCCTTCGAGACTCGCCAGTGCGGCCTCCTGCGCGACGCTCGAGACGTCGAACGCCCGCTTGACCTTGTTCACTGCGAGGACCACCTCGGGCGGGGCGATCATGTACCCGACCCGCAACCCCGCGAGCCCGTAGATCTTGGAGAAGGTCCGCAGCACCGCGACCGCCCGCCCTGCCTTGTAGTACTCCTCGACCGCATCCGGGTAGGCGGGGTCGTCCACGTACTCGCGGTACGCTTGGTCGACCACCACGAGCACGTGTCCCGGCACGACGTCGAGGAAGGCGTCCAACTCGGCGCGGGTGTTGGTCGTCCCGGTCGGGTTGTTCGGGTGACAGACGTAGACGAGCTTCGTGCGCGGCCCGATCGCCTCCAGCATCGCCTCGAGGTCGTAGCGATGCTCCCGCAGCGGCACCTGCTGCGCCGTCGCACCCAGCTTCAGCGCGTCGATCACGTAGCTGGGAAACGAGGGCCACCCGCACACGACGACGTCGCCGGGCTCGAGCGTCGCCTGCGAGAGGCAGTCGACGATCCCGTCCGCGCCGGCCCCGACCGCTACCTCCTCGAAGGCCACGCCGTAGCGCTCCGCAAGGGCTCTTCGCAGGCGCCAGGCGCCGCCGTCGGGATACCGGTTCAGCTCGGCGAACGAGCGTTCCATGGCCTCGAGCGCAGTCGGGAACGGACCGAAAGGCCCCTCGTTGGACGCGAGCTTGACGCAGCGCTCGAGCCCCAGCTCGCGCTGCACCTCCTCGACCGGCTTGCCCGGCTCGTACGGAACCAGGCTCTGCACCGACGGCCGGAAGAAGCTATCGGCGATCTCGGCGAGGGACGCTGGCACGCGCAGACTCTAGCCGGGCACTTACTCTTCCCGCGTGAGCGAGATCGGCCTGTTCCCGCTCGAGCTGGTGCTACTGCCGAACGAGCGCGTGCCGCTCCACATCTTCGAGGACCGCTACAAGGACTTGATCGGCGACTGCCTGGCCGATGCCACCGATTTTGGCCTGATCCTCGAGGACGACGACGGGTTGCGCGAGATCGGGACACGGACGGCGGTGATCGAGCTGATCGACACCTTCGACGACGGCCGGATGAACGTGCTCGTCGAAGGCCGTGGCCGGTTCCGCGTCATCGAGCTGACGGAGGGCCGGTCGTTCCGGACGGCTGAGGTGGAGGCGGTCGAGGATGACGACGAGCTGCCCTCGGATGCAGACGTCGAGCGCACGATCGCCGTGTTCCGGCGTCTCGTCGCTGCCGCCGAGGCCGACGAGATCGAGGAGCCCGCCCCTGGTTCACCGCTCCTTTCATTCGAGCTCGCCGCCCGGGTCGACTTCGGCCCCGAGCTCAAGCAGGAGCTGCTCGAGCTGCGCTCGGAGGTCCGGCGCCTGCGCCGCCTCGCCGAGCTGCTCGAGCAGGCGGCCCAGGCGCTGACCCGCGAGCGGGAGGTCCGGCAGCGCGCCGCCGGCAACGGCAAGGTCAGCCCTTCTTAGGTCGTCACCTCGTAGGCCATCAGGATCGCGTCCACGTACTTCCGGCCGCGCCGGTAATGGCCGCGGCGCAGGCCCTCGCGCACGAAGCCGAACTGCTCGTAGAGGCGGATCGCGGGCTCGTTGTGCGGGAACACATGCAGCTCGAGCTTCCGGACGCCGGCCGCCTGGGCCCACTCGACCGACTGCTCGAGGAGAGCCCACCCGACCCCGCGCCGGCGGGCGGAGGCGGCGACCATCAGCCCGAGGTCGGCGACGTGGCGGCTCGCCGGATGCGGATCGCGCGCGACCGATAGCCGGCCGACGACCTCGTCGGCCGCCTCCGCGACGAAGACTGCGACGTCCGGGTGGCGCCGCACGGCGCGCAGGTAGCGGCGCTCGCTCCCCACGGAGCGCCAGCGGCTGTCCGAGATCAACCAGCCCTCGGGCTCCGCGCCCACCGCCTCGGCTAACGCGACCAGCGCGGCAGCATCGCCGGGCTGTGCTGCCCTGACGACGAGCTCGCTCATTCGACGACGATCCCGTGTCCGCCCCGCCTGGGGTCGCCCGCGGCGGCGAGCGAGCCGCGGGCTCCCACCTCGACCGCGGAGACCCCGCCGAAGTAGAGGTTGCGGCGGCGCCAGCGGACGACGTCGTAGCCGCGTTCCTCCAGCCGGTCGAGCTCGGCCGGCTCGATGCCGCCCTCGCAATGGACATGCGGCTCGTCGAGGTGGACGCGGGGCGCCGTGATCGCGTCCTCGACGTCGAGGTCGTGGTCGATCACGTTCACCACGGTCTGGAGGATCGCCCCACGCAGCCGGACGGAGCCTGCACTGCCGACGACGAGCCGCGGCAGGCCGCGCCGGACGACGAGCGAGGGCGCCATCATGCTCGTCAGCCGCGAGCCCGGCCTCGCCTCCGCCCCTACAGGATTCAGGTCGTACTCGCCGAGCATGTTGTTCAGGTGGATCCCCGTCCCGGGGACGATCACGCCCGAGCCTGAGCCCGTGGACGCCGTCAGCGACGCGGCGTTCCCCGAGGCATCGACGACGGAGATGTGCGTCGTGCCCCGCGCCCCGGTCTCCGCCACCCCGGCGGGCCCGGTCCCCATGCGCTTCGCCGCCGCCTGCACGTTCGCCTCGTCGTACAGACGCCTCGCCAGGCCGCCGCGGTGGAGGTCGCTCGCGAAGCTGCCACCTCGCGCCCGGCCCTGCTCGCGCATCACCTCGACGAGCCTCGCGACCGCGTCGGCGCTGCCCGGGGCCCCGTCGCGGGCGAGAGCATCGAGCAGGCGTAGGCCGTAGCCGATCAGCACACCGCCGGACGAGGGCGGCGGGTTCGAGACGAACTCGTCTCCGCGGAACCGAGCGCGCACCGGGCGGCGCCGCACGACCCGGTACGCGGCGAGGTCGGCAAGCGTGATCGCCCCGCCGGTCGCCCGCTGATGGCTGACGAGCTCGCGGCCGAGCGGCCCCCCGTAGATCGCAGCCGCCCCGCTGCGCGCCAGCTCCTCCAGTGTCGTGCCGAGGTCGTCGAGCACCAGCCGGTCGCCGGCGACCAGGCGCGCGCGGCGCCCGTAGAGGCGACGGCCCTCAGGCGTGTGCCGGAGGATCAGATCGAGGATCGCGTGCAGGTATGCCTGCGCCCGCGTGAGCTCGACGCCCTCGCGCGCCAGTTCGAGCGCGGGCTCGAACAGGCGCTGCCACGGCAGCGTCCCGTAGGCACGGTGGGCGGCCTCGAGGCCGGCCGCGGCACCCGGCACGGCACAGGAGGCGGCGCCGATCCTGAACACCTGCGTCGACTCGCGGTCGAAGTCGATGTCGATCGCCTCCATCTTCCCCGGCCGCCGGCGCTCTCGCCCGAGGCCGGGGACGGTAACGAAGAAGTCGAGCAACCGGTCGGTGCGGTCACGGGCGCGGTGGACGAGCATGAAGCCGCCCGCGCCCGGCCCGGTGAGTGGGCTCTCCGTCACCCAGGAGGCGAACGCGGCCGCAACGCACGCGTCGACGGCGTTTCCGCCCTCGACCAGGATCCGTGCGCCGGCCTCAGCCGTGAGTGGGTGGCCGGCTGCAATCGCTCCGCGCACGGAGCAAGCCTACGGCGCCCTACAAATCCCTGAGGAACGCGGGCGGCTCGAGCATGTCGTCCGCGGCCGCGTCGCGGGGGTGCACCGCCAGCGGCCTGCGCGCGCGGCGCTCGCCGCCCAGACCCGTGGCGATCACCGTCACCCAAACCTGCCCGGTGAGACGTTCGTCGATGGTCGCGCCGAAGATCAGGTTCGTGTCGTCGACCGCACCCTGCCGGACGACCTCGGCCGCCTCGTTGACCTCGAACAGCGAGAGGTCGTCGCCGCCGGCGATCGAGAGCAGGATCCCGCGGGCGCCGGTCAGCTCGGTGTCGATCAGCGGCGACCGCAGTGCCCGCTCGGCGGCCTCGCGTGCGCGGTTGTCGCCGGTCGCGAAGCCGATTCCCATCAGAGCGTTGCCGCCGTCCTGCATCACCGTGCGCACGTCGGCAAAGTCGAGGTTGATCAGCCCCGGCATCGTGATCAGGTCGCAGATGCCCTGGACGCCCTGACGCAGGACGTCGTCGGCGATCTTGAACGCGTCTAGCATCGACGTGTTCTTCTCGAGCACCTCGAGCAGCCGGTCGTTGGGGATGACGATGACGGTGTCGCAGGCGTCGCGCAGGTCGTCCACGCCTAGCTCGGCGGCGCTCTTGCGGCGCGTGCCCTCGAAGCGAAACGGCGTCGTCACGATCCCGACCGCGAGAGCGCCCAGTTCGCGGGCGATCCGCGCGACGACGGGCGCGGCGCCCGAGCCGGTGCCGCCTCCTTCGCCCGCAGCGACGAAGACCATGTCCGAGCCGCGCAGGGTGCGCTTGATCTGGTCGTGGGCCTCCTGGGCCGCCTCCCGCCCGATGTCGGGGTCGGCGCCCGAGCCCAGACCCGCGGTCAGCTCGCGGCCGATGTGGATCTTCACCGGCGCGTCGCTCATCTGGAGCTGCTGGATGTCGGTGTTGACCGCGACGAACTCGACGCCCGTGATCCCGGCGTCGATCATCCGGTCGAGCGCGTTCAGGCCTGCTCCCCCGACGCCGACCACCCGGATCACCGCCAGGTAGGCGGCGGAGTCGGCGCGCGGCGCCGTGTAGAGGCGCGGCGGCTGCTCGGGCAGCGGCTCGATCCAGCGCGCGGCCGGACGCCCTTCCACCGGCCCGGGCTTTTCGGGGGCCGGAGACAGCTCAACCGGGCGCCGCGACTCGGTCGCGGGCGGCGGCGGAAGCGACTGTGCGGCTGCAGTCGCAGGCGGAACCGGCGCAGGCGCGGGTGGAGCAGAGCGGGGTTCCGGCGTAGGCGGTGCCGGCGTGGGCTGCGCCGGCGCGGCGGCGGGCGGTGCGGGTGCCGGCGCGGGCGGCGCCGGCGGAGCCACTGCGGGCGCGGGCGGAGGCGGCGCCGCGGCGGCGGGCGGCAGCTCGACCTCGGGCTCCTGCTCCGGCGTGGGCTCGGGTTCGGGCTCGCGCTCGGACGGCTGGGCGCCGGCCTGGCGCTGCGCGGCCTCGGTTGCCCGGAACAGCTCGGCCAGCGGCCCCTCACGCATGCTTGCGCGTTTTCGCGCCATTGAGCACCTCCTTCGCCAGATCGCGGTAGGCCTGGGCGGCGGTGCCGGACGGATCGTACTTGAGCACTGACGTCCCCTTCACGGGCGCCTCCGCGTAGCGGATCGTCTTGCGGATGCGGGTCTTGAAGACGAGGTCGCCGAAGTTCTCCTGCAGGATCTCGAGCGCCTCGCGGGAGTGCAGCGTGCGGCTGTCGTACATCGTCGCCAGGATGCCCTCGATCTCGACCACCGGGTTTAGGTTCTCGCGGATCATGCTTAGCGTGTTCTCGAGCTGGACGAGACCGCGGAGGGACAGGTACTCGCACTGGACCGGGACGATCACGCCGCTGGAGGCGACGAGCGCGTTGATTGTCAGCAGCCCGAGCGAGGGCGGCGTGTCGATGACGACGTAGTCGTAGCTCTCGCGGACGGGCTGAAGCGCCTTCTCGAGTGCGCGCTCGCGGCCGATCATGCTCGAGAGTGCGAGCTCGGCGCCGGCGAGGTCGATCGAGGCGACGGCGAGGTCGATCTCGCCCGGGTGGACGATCTGCTCGATCGGAAGCTTGTGAACGAGCACGTCGTACATCGAGCGCTCGATCGTGTCGGGGTTGAGCCCCTGACTCATCGTCAGGTTGCCCTGCGGATCGAGGTCGACCGCGAGCACCTTCTTCCCCTTTTCAGCGAACGCGACCGCAAGGTTCAAGGTCGACGTCGTCTTCGCTGCGCCGCCTTTTTGGTTGGCGAACGCGATGACCCTGCCCACTGTCGCTCCTTTAGAGGTCGACGCCCGGGCCTGCGGGCGCTCAATGTCCTGTACGGCCGCCATTGTTGCCGGGCCGTCTTTCGGCTCAGGCTAGCAGAGTCCTGCTCGTGTCTTCGAGCATTTGCCGGCACCGCTCGACCGCATCGGCGGCCGCGCCCGGCACCCCGCGCTCCGCGCGCGCCCACGCCTCGGCCTCCTCGAGCAGAGCGCGCAACTCGCCGAGCAGCACACCGGGCAGGGCGCTGTCCCGCTCGAGCGCCTCGATCCGCTCCAGCCGCGCCAGCACGCGCCGCGCCTCCTCCATGCGGCGACCGTAGCGGCGCTCGAATCACGCCGGTGTACCGGAATCGTGCCGAATCGCATCGCCGGCCGGGGACGCGGATCGGGCGGAGAAGTAGCCGGGCGGCCTTGCACGCAGCCCGAGCAGCGCCTCGTCGAGATCTTCCAGCAGCCGTGCACGGTCCTCGCAGAGCAGCGTCTGCACGATCCCCCGGCGCACGGCGTCGGCGACCTCGGCGTCTGCATGCTCGCCCCGCGCGAGCGCCCGCAGCTGCTCCGCCAGCCCGGCCCGCTCCCGCCCGCTCTCGCCCAGGAGGATCGACGCGCGCATCGCCGCCGCCCAGAGGCCATCCATCCCGCCGAGCAGCGCCGCAACGGACTCACGCAACCGCTCCGAGCGCAACGGCTCGCCCTCGAACAGCGACAGCTCCCAGCGCTCCACCGCCTCGCCGAGCTCGGCATCACCCTCCGCCCGTCCGAGCCGCTCCAGCAGCTCACCGGCCAGACCGCCGCGCCACGGGTCGAGGCGGGTCGGCTCGCCGCCCGGCTCGGTCGCGGCGATGCCGAGCATCGGCCTGATCCCGAAGGGGTGCCAGTCGAGCCGCTCGAAGACGACCGGCCCGGCGGCTGCAGCAGCGGCCGTGGCGAGCCGGAGTGCCGTGACGGCGTCCGCCAGCTCCGCCGGGGCGTCGGGCGGAGTGTCCTCGTCCCCCGAAAGCTCGCGCTGGAGCTCGAGCACACAGGTCCGCTCGGGCTCGTAGCCGAAGCGTGAGGGCAGCAGGTCCCGCGCCTCGGGCCACCGCGTGGAAAGCTCGTCGGCCGAGGTCTCGAGGGCGCGGATGCCTCGTCCGAGCTCCACCGGCGCGCCCACCGATAGGCCGACGAGCGGCGCGACGGCCGTGTACGAGCGCGTCGTGCCGAACAGCGAGCGCTCGAGATCCCCGTAGATCCGCCGGAACGCCCCGTCCTCCCAGTCGAAGCCGCCGCAGGCCTCCGCGGTGCGGGTGAGGAGCGGGAGGAGAATCGCCCGGAAGAGCGCGCGGTCCTCCGACGACTCGGGCCCGGCGTGGGCGCAGGCGAAGATTGCCGCCGCCGGCTCGCGGCGCAGCTCGTCGAGCGCGACCCGAGCATCCTCGAGCTTGGCCAGCCAGAAGGCCCGGGCCAGCACGTGATCGCGCACAAGTGGGCGGTACTCGTAGAAGCCGCCCGCGTGCTGGTCGACCACGAAGGGGAGCTCGCCGCCCTGGGCAGCCTCGGGGCCGAGCTCGGCGAACGCCGCGAGGCAGAATGCCTGCAGGACCTCGTAGAGGTGGGGAGCGCGGACTGACACCATCTCTGTTTACCTGTTGATCCGGATCACGCCTGACAGCCGGGGCACCAGTAGGCAATCCGGTTTTCGTCGCCCTGGCCCCGCGAGCGGACCGGCTGGCGACAACGCGGGCACGGCTGGCCGACACGACGATAGACAGCGTTCCGAACGCGAGCCCCGTCCAGGGAGCGCCGCATCGCCTTCGCCGCGAACTCGAGCGCCCCGCGCAGCTCCTCATCTGTCGTCTGGCCCAGCGGGCGCCACGGTGAAAGCTCCGCCGCCCAGAGTGCCTCTGCCTTCCATTTGTTCCCGATGCCGGCGACGAGGCGCTGGTCGAGGAGTGCGTCACCCACCTCGCGGCCTGGATGCTCGCCACGAAGGTTGGCGAGCATGCGGTCGGGCTCAGGCGGATCGGCGAGGATGTCCGGGCCCAGCCGGCGGACGGCCCGGGCATGGAGCTCCAGCACTGGGCCGTTCCAGAGCACGGCTTCGCGCTCGGCCCCCCGCAGGACGAGCCAGGGCCGGCCCCGGCGCGCAGAGCCGCGCGGAACGACGGTCCAGCGCCCGGACATGCGCAGGTGGCTGCGGAGAACGAGACCGCCTTCGAACGTGAGCAGCAGGTTCTTGCCGACCGCCTCGACGCCGAGCAGTCGGCGGCCGTCGAGCTGCTCGGCCACCTGGGTCGCGGCGGCACGCGGATGCGGCGCCTCGACTTCGAGGCGGCCCCCGACGAGCGGCTGGAGCCGGCGCGCGGCCCGGTGGAGCGCGTCCCCCTCTGGCATCTGACGCCAGAATAGGCGCGGTGCGGGGGCGTGCTGCAGCGGCCGGGGCGATTGCGGCGCTCGTCTGGGCGGCGCAGGAGCCGCTCGACCAGCGGGTCTTTCGCTCTGACTACTCGGACGTCGCCCTGCTCGGGAAGGCCGTCACCCGCGGGCCGCGGTGGCGGACGGTTGGCCTCGCCCTGCACCTAGCGAACGGCGCCGTGTTCGGCCTCGTCTACGACGCTCTGCGCCGGCGGACCCGAGTCGAGCCGAGGCGGCTCGCGCTCGGCCTGGCGCTCGCCGAGCACACGGCTCTCTACCCGCTCTCCTGGTTCGTCGACCGCTACCACCCGGCCAGGGGAGAGCCCGGCGTCCCGGCGCTCTTGCACAACCTGCGCGCTTTCGCCCAGGCGACCTGGCGGCACACCCTCTTCGGCTGGGTGCTCGGCCGGCTCGACTAACGGTCGCGGACCGGCAGCTCGCGGGTGGCCTGCGCAAGCCACCGCTTCATCATTGCGTTCCGCCGCTCGCCGAGCAGCTGATTCCGGATTCCTTCGCGCACCTCGCCGAACGTCTTTGAGCCGTACAGCGCCCGATGCTGCCCGTAGTAGCGGCGAACGTCAGCGTCAGTGACCTCGATGCCGCCCGTCACCTGCGCGAAGAGCTTCTCGTAGAGGAGCTGCGCCCGCGCCTGGCTGGCGACGAAGGCCGTGTTGTCCTCCTGCTCGGCCTCAGCCATCGATCCGGCGCCCACCCGCGTCAGGACCTCGTCGTCCGAGACCGTCACGCCGAGCTCGACAGCCTTCTGCTCGAGCCGGGCCCGGCCGACGAGGATCGCCAGCGCCTGTCGCTCGAAGGCCTTCTCCCCCTTCGACCCGGGTGCCGGCACCGCCTTGCCCTCTTGCCGCAGCTCGTTGAGCACCTCGTCGACCAGCGCGCTCACCTGCTCCGCCGTCACCTGCTGGTCGCCGACGCGCGCGAGCGTCTTGCTGCTCGAGCCTCCGCAGGCGGCAAGCGCGAGCACGGCGACGGCAAGGCAGGCGAGGCGGCGGATCATCCGGAGCGGGAGTCTACGGGCGCAAAACGGCCCGTCGCGGGCCCGCGAGGAAGCCGGCCTCGATCAACAGCGGCAGCACGTCGCTCTCGGCGACCGGCTCACCGTCGAAGCGCTCGACCGCCAGCCTCTTGCGGCTGAAGCGCCGGGCGTGGTCGACCAGCGCGGCTAGCGCGACCCGGAGCCAGTCCTCCTCGGGATCGCGCAGGGGGACGAGCGAGCGGCCGCCTCGCTCGACGAAGAGCGCCGGCCGGCCGCCGAGCAGCACGACGTAGGCTCCTGCAACCCGGGCTGCACGCGCACCGGCCCGCCGGGGCCACGGCAGCACCGCGCCGTAGGGCTGCGCCGGATCGGCGGCCGCGAGCACCAGCGGCTCGGCCTCCTCCCCGTCCTGTGGACGCAGCTCGCGCAGGCGCTCGACCGCGCCCCCGAGCGCGAACTGGGCGCCGCCGAGACCCTCGACGAAGTACCCGCGGCGGCAGAGCCCGAGCGTCTCGAGCGCCTTCAGCTCCCCGTAGACCGCCCCGTAGCCGCCCGCGATCCCCTCGCCGCGGACGCCGTCGCGGGTGACGATGCCCTGGCGCTCCAGCAGCAGCTCGGCAAGCGCCCGTCGGTCCGGGCCATGTCCGGGGTCAGACCCCTGACGTGTCCCGAAGAGACGGTCGGCCGGCGACCAGCGGCCCTGCGTCGCCGTGACCGCGGTCGCGCGGGTGCGCGAGAAGCGGCGCGAACGCCGCTCCGGCTTCGGGATCCCGTAGCGCCGTCCGGCCCGCAAGGGCTGCCAGGCGTCGTTCGTGACCTCGCCGGCCCACACCAAATCCCAGAGAGCAGCGAGTGCCTCGCTGCTCTCTAGCTGGCTCGCCTCGAGGAGGTCAGGCCAGAACAGTGCAGAGCGCTCGAGAGTGCGGCGAATCCGCTCGTGCACTTCTAGGTCGGGTGGCGGCGCGGCCGGCGCCCGACCGAGAACTCCAGCGTCCTCACGGAAGAAGAGCGCGACGCGGTCGAGCCCTGCGCCCACCCACACCACCTCTCCGGTGGCGCACAGCTGGTCGAGCAGCTCCGGCCGGTAGTCCGCGACGCGCCGCGGCAGAATGTCCGACTCCCACAGCGATACCGGCAACGCCAGACCCTGCAGGGGCACTAGCGCTTCGCGCAGCGAAGCGCGACGATCCACCCCGTGCCAGCTCGGCAGGAAGCGGCCCAGGGTCGCCTGCTCGACGGGCTCGACCTCGCGACGCAGCGCGGCGAGCGAGGCGCGGCGGAGCCGGCGGAGCACGTCCGGGTCGCACCACTCGCGCTCCGTCCCACCCGGCCGTAACTCGCCGCGGACGAGCTTCTCCGCCCGCTCGAGCGCACGCAGCTCCGGCTCGACGTCGCGGCCGAAGCGCGCGTTCGCCCCCCCGGTTGTGAACGGCCCGCGCGAGCGGGCGAACCGGGCGACGAGCGAGGCCAGAGGCTCCTCGCCCCCCTCCAGGAAGACGTCCGGCAGCCCGGAGGGCGGCATCGCGCCAAGCGCATCGCGGTAGCGCCCCGCGTCCTCGGCGGCGATCAGCCGCTCCTCGCCGGCGACCCGGACGAGCACCGCCCGCCGCTCGTGTATCAGTGAATCTGCAAACTCTATAGCGTATTCTTCTATTCGCAGATCACCACGTCTACGCAGTACATCATGCAATTCATCTGGGGTGCGTGGATCGCCGCGCAACTGGCCCTCCACGTCCTCGAGGGCTCCCGGGTCGATCAGATCGCGCAACTCCTCCTGGCCGAGCAGCTCCCGGAGCAGGTCACGGTCGAGCGACAGCGCCTGGGCGCGCCGCTCGGCGGGCGGCGTGTCGTCCTCGTACATGTACGTGGCGACGTAGTCGAAGAGGAGCGAGGCCGAGTAGGGCGACGCGGAAGGCGTCTCGACGTCGACGATGTCGATCTGGCGCGACCGGAGGCCCTGGAGCAGTCCCTTCAACGCCGGCAGGTCGAAGACGTCCTGGAGACACTCGCGGTAGGTCTCGAGCACGATCGGGAACGCGGGGTAGCGCCGCGCGACCTGGAGCAGCGACTGCGCCTTCAGCCGCTGCTGCCACAGCGGCGTGCGCTCCCCCGGACGCCGGCGGGGGATCAGCAGGGCGCGGCCGGCGTTCTCGCGGAAGCGCGAGCCGAACAGCGCGGTCTGCCCCACCTCCTGCACGACGAGGTCGTCGAGCTCGTCGGGATCGACCAGCAGCTCCTCGGTGGGCGGCGGCGCGTCGGCGTCCGGTAGATGAAAAGCGATCCCGTCGTCCGACCAGATGAACTGCGCGTCGAGCCCGAGCGTGTCGCGCAGCCGCGCGCCGACGGCCATCGCCCAGGGGGCGTGGACGCGCGCGCCGAACGGGGTCAGGATGCAGACTCGCCAGTCGCCGATCTCGTCGCGGAAGCGCTCGACCACCACGGTCCTGTCCGACGGGACCACGCCGGTCGCGGCTTCCTGCTCTCGCAGGAAGCCTAGAAGGTTACGCGCGGCCCGCTCGTCGAGCACATGCCGGCGCTCGAGCCGTTCTAGCGCTTTCGCGTGCGAAAGCGCGGAGAGCTCGCGCGATGCCTTGCCGATGTGCCCACCGAGCTCGTACGGCCGTCCGATGCCCTCGCCCTTCCAGAACGGCACGGCGCCCGGGACGCCGGGGGCCGGGGAGACGAGCACGCGGTCGCGGGTGATCTCCTCGATCCGCCAGGTCGAGGCGCCCAGTAGGAAGGTCTGCCCGGCGCGCGCTTCGTAGACCATCTCCTCGTCGAGCTCACCGACGCGCCCACCCCCGTTGACCAGGTGCACACCGAAGAGGCCGCGGTCCGGGATCGTGCCGGCGTTCGTGACCGCGAGCCGCCGGGCCCCGTCTCGCCCGCGGATCACGCCGCCGGTGCGATCCCAAACGATTCGCGGACGGAGCTCCGCGAACTCGTCCGACGGGTAGCGGCCCGAGAGCATGTCGAGCACGTTCTCGAGCTGGGCTCGCGAGAGGTCGCTGAACGGATACGCGCCGCGAACGAGGTCGTGGAGCTGCCCGACCTCGATCTCCTCGTCGGCGCAGACCGCGACCACCTGCTGGGCGAGGACGTCGAGCGGGTTGCGCGGGATCACGGTCTCCTCGATCTCGCCCGCAAGCATCCGCTCGGCAACGACGGCCGACTCGAGCAGGTCGGCCCGGAACTTGGGAAAGATCCTCCCCTTCGACACGGCGCCGAGCTCATGCCCGGCGCGGCCGATCCGCTGGAGGCCGCGTGCGACCGACTTCGGGCTTTCGACCTGGATGACGAGGTCGACCGCGCCCATGTCGATTCCGAGCTCAAGCGAGGAGGTGGCGACGAGGCAGGGAATCTCCCCGCGCTTGAGCAGCTCTTCGATCTCGACGCGCTGTTCTCGCGCAAGGGAGCCGTGGTGCGCGCGCGCGACCTCGTGCTCCGCGAGCTCGTTCAGCCGCAATGCGAGCCGTTCGGCAAGCCGCCGGTTGTTGACGAACACGATGGTCGAGCGGTGCTCCTGAACGAGCCGGAGCAGCTCCGGGTAGATCGACGGCCAGATCGAGGTCGAGCCGCCTTCCCCGCCCGTCCCGAGCAGGGGGTCGGTCGGGGCGCCCGCACCGGGTTCGCGCATGTCCTCGACAGGAACGATGACCCGCAAGTCGAGCTCCTTGCTCCGGCCGGCATCGACGAGCCGGATCGGCCGCGCACCGGAGACGAAGCGGCCGATCTCCTCGAGCGGGCGCTGCGTGGCAGACAAGCCGATCCGTTGGATCGGCTTGCCCGCTAGCCGTTGCAGGCGCTCCACCGACAACGCGAGGTGGGCGCCCCGTTTGGTGCCTGCAACGGCGTGCACTTCGTCGAGGATCAG
>WNFV01003899.1_pt1 | contig 19269 bp, 16 predicted proteins | sample 5400101 | NCBI WGS metagenome assembly WNFV01 (sample SAMN13153361, study PRJNA577476) | soil metagenome | isolation source: 115 cm soil or saprolite under grassland replicate 1 | place: USA:California | collected 2016-06-15 | reverse complement strand
CCGAGTCGCGACGGTCTCCCCGGCCGCCGAACCACATGAAGCGCAACCCTAGGTCCGAGAGCAGCGCGATCGCGCCCACCGCCGTCACCGCGACGGTGGAGACGAGGATGTCGTAGTTCTTCACGTGCGACAGCTCGTGAGCGATGACGCCTTCGAGCTCCACCCGGTTCATCATCTCGAGCAGCCCCGTGGTGACGGCGAGGGCGGCGTGCTTGGGGTTGCGCCCGGTGGCGAACGCGTTGGGCGCGGGATCGTCGACGACGTACAGCCGCGGCTTGGGCAGGCCGGCAGCGATGCACAGGCCCTCCACGAGGTTGTGGTAGCGCTGGTACTCGGGCCCGTCCGCCGGCTTCGCCCGGCTGGCGGCCAACGCGACCCGGTCGGAGTAAAAGTAGGACCCCCACGCCATGGCGATCGCAAACACGATCGCGAACGCCACGCCGATCGCGCCGAAGCCGAGCAGGAAGTTGAACGCGAGCGCGGCGAGAGCGATCAGCGCGACGAAGAAGAACAGGAGGACGAACGTCCGCCGCTTGTTCTTCGCGATCTGCTCGTACACGAGCGAGGTCTCCTCGCGCTTTGAGCGCCGCTACCGAGTGCCGCGCCGCGCCGGTGGCACACCGGTGCGCTGGCGGCCGGTCAGAACTCGACCTTGACCGGTCCGGTCGCCTCGGGCTCGCCCTCGAAGTACTCGCGCTTCTCGAAGTTGAACATCCCCGCGATGACGTTGCGCGGGAAGGTCTGAAGCTTGTTGTTATACGACAGCACCGAGTCGTTGTAGAACTGCCGGGCGTACGCGACCCGGTCCTCGGTCGACGTCAGCTCCTCCTGCAGCGACAGGAAGTTCTGGTTCGCCTTCAGGTCCGGATACGCCTCCGCCACCGCGAACAGGCTTTTCAGCGCGCCGCTCAGGACGTTCTCGGCTTCCGCCTGCTGCGCCGGGCCCTGGGCGTTGATGGCATTCGCCCGGGCCTGCGTGACGCTCTCGAAGACCCCGCGCTCGTGCGCGGCGTAGCCCTTGACCGTGTTGACCAGGTTCGGGATCAGGTCGTAGCGACGCTTGAGCTGGACGTCGATCTGCGACCAGGCGTTGTCGATCCGGTTCCGCAGCCGGACGAGCCCGTTGTAGCTGAGGATGAAGACGAGGATGAGGAGGACGACGATGACGCCCACCACGATGCCGACGACCACGTGAGTGCTCCTGCCTAGGGGAGGACAGCAAGCACTCTACCGTCCGCTGTCGCCGTCGCCCCCTCGCCTCGACCGGGAAATCACCGCGGAGTCCGTAACCAGGCCTCCAGCCGACGCATGCCGCGGTCGACGGCGGCGAGCAGCGTGGCGTGCAGCTCGGCGTTCGCGACCGCCAGCACCGCGAGACCGTGCGCCCGCGACGAGCCGACCGCCGGATGGTCGTCGAGGGCACGACCGTCGGCGTGCGTGACGACCGCTCCCGCCTCACGAGCGATGAGGGCGGCGGCTGCGATGTCGTACGGGAAGTTCGTGCAGACTGCGCCCTCGCCGACCTCGAGGAACGCGGGCTCCGTCGCGGGACACTCGTCGACGATGCGGCGGCCGACGTCGACGTACGCGTCGAGCTGACCGGTCACGAGGCGCGTGATGTTGAACGCCGCCGAGCCGAGGTCGAAGTAGCCGCCGCCCATGCTGGAGCCGTCGACGAGCTCCTCGAGCACCACGCTCGTCGGCACCAGCGGGCGGCCGCGCAACCCTGCAGTCCAGAACAGCGCGGTGGTGTCGGTGTTCTCCGAGAGGCGGAGCTCGATCGGCTCGCCCAAGGCGGACTCGGCGCGCGGGGGCTCCCCTCTCCGAGCCCACAGACGCTGACCGCTCTTGAGCTCGTGCACGACGCCGAACGACACGTCCCCGAGACGGGCGTCTTCGCTGGGCGGCACCACCGCGACGGACACGCAACACGATTCGAGCCCGGCCGCCGCCGGTCGCGTCCCGTCGACCGGATCCACGACGAGGAACGCGCGGGGCCTGCCGTACGTCACCAGGCCGCGATCCTCCGAGTAGAAGCCGACGTCACCCGCGGCCGCGAGCGTGCCCTCGACGACCCGTTCGGCAACCTCGTCGATCGCCAAGGTCGCGTCGCCGCCCGGAGCTTTGGAGACGCGGTCGCGGGCTTCCGCCGTGCCAAGCATGGGTGCGACGGCGTCGCGCACCCGGGCCGCGACCTCCAGGGCGAGGAGGTCCGGCTCGGTCACCGGGCGACGGCGCGGCGCGCGATCGCCTCCTCGTAGAGCGTCACGAAGCGCTCGGCGAGGTGACGCATCGAAAACTCGCTGGCGCGCTGCTCCCCCGAGGCCACGAGCTCCGCCCGCCGCCCGGGGTCGTCGAGGACGCGCCGCAGCGCATCACGAAGCGCGACGGCGTCGCCGGGCTCGACGAGGATGGCGTCGCGGTCGGCGCGGGCCACGTTCCGGAAGCCGTCGATGTCGGACGCGACCACGGGCGTGCTCGCCGCCATCGCCTCGAGCAGCACGATCCCGAACGATTCGCCGCCCAACGCCGGGGCGCAGAGCATGGTGGCGCCGCGCAGCCGGCGGGCCTTCTCGTCGTCCGACACCTGCCCGATCCATTCGACGTTCGGCACACCGCGGCCTCGAAGCGCGTCGGTCTGCGCGCCGTCGCCGGCCACCCACAGCACGGCGTCGCGGTCCAGGTCGGCAAATGCGTCGAGCAGGATCTCGAGGCCCTTGCGCGGCTCGTGGCGTCCCACGAACAGGATCGTCGGACGGTCCGTGGGCAACGGAGTGGCCTTCGCGAACTGGGGGACGTCGACGCCGTTGGGCACGATCTCGAACGCGCCGCCGAACGAGTCCCGCGCCAGCGCGCCGGCCTCGTCCGAGACGGCGGTGCGGATCGTCAAGCGGCTCACCCAGCGCTTCAGCGGCGGCCGGAACATCGCGTACCAGGGGTTGAAGCGGCCGAAGTAGGACGCGTGGAACGTGCCGACGAGCGGCTCGTCCGCGCTCAGGAGCAGGGTCTGGGTGGGACCGGGCACGAGCGGTTCGTGCAGGTGGATGACGTCGGGCTCGATGACCCGCCGGGCCTCGAGCGTGCGCCGGGCAACTGGCTTGCCGCCCGCGATCGGCGCGACGGAACCGTTGGACGAGAAGTTCGTCGATGGGCCGACGGTGATGATCCCCGGCTCGGGGGGCGGTCCGTCACATGGGCTCACGACGCGGGCGTCGACGCCGATCTCGCGCAAGCTGTGCGCGAGGCCGAGCACCTGGTTCTGCACGCCGCCGAACACCGACAGCGAGTAGGGCGACACGAGCAGGACACGCATCACGACCTGTCTTTCCCGGCGCCGTTCGTCGCCACGTCACTCGGCCAGTTGGGCTGCATGAGGTGCCATTGCTCGGGCGCGGCCCGAATGAGCTCCTCGAAGCGATGCGCCAGCTCCTGGGTGACGCGGGCGACGTCGTCGCGCAAGCGCCCTTCACGCCGCGCGTCCACGGGCGGCAACACGATGCCATGGTGCTCCCCTCGTGGCCGGAAGTACACGGCAGCCGGCAGGAGCGGCGCCCCGGTCCGCAGCGCCAGCGTCGCCGGACCGGCCGGGAGAGTGGTGCGCTCCCCGAAGAACTCGACTTCGATCCCGTCGCCGGCGATGTCGCGGTCGCAGAGCAGGCACACGACTTGGTTGCTCTCCAGCGCCTGGAGCACGGCCTTGCCCGCATCGGGGCCGAGCTCCACCACGGTCATCCCCAGCGCCCGCCGTACCGCCGCGAACCACTCGAACAGCTCTGGCGGGTCGACTGGCTCCACCACCACCGTGGGCGGCATGCCCTGCCTCGACAGCCACGCCCCGGCGAAGTCCCACCCGCCGACGTGCGGCAACGCCGCGATCACGCCGTGCCCGCCGGCGATGCCGTCGGCGAGGTGCTCGTACCCGTCGAGGTCCATCTCGAGCTTGCCGCTCGCGTCGTTGGGAAGGCGGAACAGCTCCAGCCAGTAGCGGCCGTACGAGCCGAACGTCTCCCCGACCGCCTTCCGGAGAGCGAGGCCGTCGAGCCGACCGTCAGCGGCGCGCTGCAGGTTCCGCTCGACTTGACGGCGCCGGCTCGGCATCGCGAACGCGAGCGTCCGCCCGAGCGCCTGCGCCGCCGGCTGCGCCAGCGGATCGGGCACCACTCGGGCGATCTCGGCGCCGGCACGGTAGGCGAGATAGACCGCGCGCGCACCGACAGCGTTGGGCACGGGACCGTCAGGGACGGGTGCGGCGCCGCGAGGGTCGGGCCTGCGACTGCCGCCACCGCCACCGGTCACCGAACCGGCGGGTCGCCCCGGCCAGCTCGACGTCGTCCGGCGCGCCCCGGACATGGCGGCGACGACCGATGCGCGACATGCGCGTGGTCCAAGCCCGCTCGGCGCGCGCGGGGCGTTCGGGTGACGCCTGGCGCCACACCTTGGCGAAGCGGTGGACGGCCGTGACGCCGAGGAGGACCACCATGATCCACATCACGGGCACGAGGATGCCGAAGGCGAGACCGACGGCCAGGAGCACCATGCGCTCGGCGCGCTCCATGATTCCGCCCTTGGCGGTGAAGCCCAGGCTCTCGGCCTTGGCCCGCTCGTACGAGATCAGCATGGAGAGCGAAACGGCGGCGAAGGCCAGGATCGGGAGATACGTGCCCTCGCCGGCGAGGAACCACGCCACGCCGCCGAACAGCACCGCGTCGGCTACACGGTCGGCGACGGAGTCGAAGAACGCGCCGCGCGGGCCGGCTCGTCCCGAGTGACGGGCGACCGTCCCGTCGAGGATGTCGGGCACTCCGGTGGCGATCACCCCGAAGACGGCGAGGAGCAGGTGACCGCTGGCGATGAGGAGCGCCGTCCCGACCGCGAAGGCGAGGCCGAACACCGTGAGGACGTCGGGGTTGATTCCGGCGCGCTGTAGGCCCTTGCCGACTGGCTCGAGACCGCGCTCGACATTGGCGCGCCAGCGTCCGTCGAGCATCTGGGTCCTTCCCGCTCGCGACCGCGACCACTCAAGGGTACCACCGGCCCTGCGGGCTCCTGCGACCTCGGTCGTAGACTCCGAGAGCACGGCGAGGTCGGGCTGCGGCGACAACAATCGCGATCAGGGGGAACCGACTTGAAGGTGTATCCGTCGGCGAAGATTCGCAACGTCGCGCTGGTCGGCCACGGGGGGTCGGGCAAGACCAGCCTCGCCGAAGCGCTCCTGTTCGTCGCCGGCGCGATCCCGCGCCTGGGACGAGTCGAGGACGGCAACACGGTGTGCGATTTCGACCCGGAGGAGGAGCGCCGCGGCATCTCGGTCTCGATGGCCCTCGCCCCTTTCGAGCACGACGGCCACAAGGTGAACGTCCTCGACACTCCGGGCTACGCCGACTTCGTCGGCGACGTGGCCGCCGCGCTGCGCGTCGCCGACCTCGCCGTCTTCGTGGTATCCGCCGTGGAGGGCATCGAGGTGCAAACCCAGATGGCGTGGCGGATCGCCGAACAGGCGAAGGTCCCGCGGGCGGTATTCGTGAACAAGCTCGACCGCGAGCGGGCATCGTTCCCGCGCACGCTCGACGCGCTGAAGAGCACGTTCGGCGCCGGGATCGCGCCGCTGGAGCTGCCGATCGGCGAGGAGACCTCGTTCCGGGGCGTCGTCGACCTGCTGACCGACACCGCGGTGACGTACGACGGCGCATCAGGCAAAGGCACCGAGGGATCCATCCCTGACGACATGGAAGGCGAAGAGCACTCGGTGCACGACGCGCTCGTCGAAGGCATCGTCGTGGCGGACGACGACCTGATGGAGCGCTATCTCGCCGACGAGTCGATCGAGGTGAAGGAGCTCGAGCAGGCACTGGCCAAGGGAATCGCGGAGGCGAGCGTGTTCCCGGTGCTCTGCGGGAGCGGGACGAAGCTCGTCGGGGTCGACCGGCTCGCGTCGTTCGTCGTCCGCGAGGGACCGGCCCCGTCCGCCGACGACGGCCAGAGCTCCGCCCCGCCCGTCTCGTTCGTGTTCAAGACCATCGTCGATCCCTATGTCGGACGCGTGAACCTGTTCAAAGTCCTCCAAGGGACGATCAAGACCGACGCGTCGCTGGTGAACAACCGCACTGCGTCGGAGGAGCGTCTCCATCAGCTCTCCGTCATGCGCGGCAAAGAACAGGAGTCGACGGCTGAGGTGCCGACCGGCGACATCGCCGCCGTCGCCAAGCTCGCCGACACGTCGACCGGTGACGTGCTCGGCGCTCGCGGCGCCGACATCGAGGTCGCGCCGTTCGAGCCGCCCAAGCCGGTGCTGCCCGTCGCGATCACGCCCAAGTCGAAGTCCGACGCCGACAAGCTCGCCACCGCGCTCCACCGGCTGCTCGACGAGGACCCGGCGCTCCGCCTCGAGCGCAACCCCGAGACGAAGCAGACGCTGCTGTGGGGCATCGGTGAGACGCACCTCTCGATCGCCTTGGAGCGGCTGCACCGCAAGCTGGGCGTCGAGGTCGAGACCGTGGACGTCAAGGTCGCCTACCGCGAGACGATCACCGGGACTGCCGAGGCCGAAGGGAAGTACAAGAAGCAGACCGGCGGTCACGGTCAGTTCGGTGTCGCGTTCATCCGCGTCGAGCCCCGTGAGCGCGGTGAGGGGTTCGAGTTCGCCGACGAGATCGTGGGCGGTGCGATTCCCCGGCAGTTCATCCCCGCGGTCGAGAAGGGCATCGTCGAGGCGATGGAGAACGGCGGCGTGTACGGCTACCCCGTCGTCGACGTGAAGGTCACCTGCTACGACGGCAAGTACCACTCGGTCGACTCGTCGGAGATGAGCTTCAAGATGGCGGGGTCACTGGGCTTCAAGGAAGCCATGGCGAAGGCCAACCCAATCCTGCTCGAGCCGATCAGCGAGCTGGTCGTGACCGCGCCCGAGCAGTCCCAAGGCGACCTGATGGGCGACCTCAACTCGAAGCGAGGCCGGATCCAGGGTTCGGGCGCGGTTGGGCACGGAGAGATGGAGATCGTCGCCCAGGTGCCGACGTCCGAAGTGCTGCGCTACGCGATCGATCTTCGGTCGATCACGGCCGGGCGCGGCCGCTTCGAGATCACGCACTCGCACTACGACCCGGTGCCGTCGCACCTCGCAGACCGGATCACCGCCCAGAAAGAGCCGGCCCGGGCCGTCTGAGGCGCACCCTCGGGCGCCGGCTGCGTCAGGCTCCGGCGTCGTCCCCCAACCCGTACGCCGACCAGTCTTCGGGGTTCGGCTCCGTGTACTCCCCAATCACGTGGCCGTCGACGGCATCGAGCTCGACGAGCCCGCGCATCGTCGGCGGCTCGTCGGCGGAATAGAGGAGGATGCGCCACACCGGACGGCTGCGCAGGCCACGCCACGCGAGCTGCGCCGACGCGTGGCCTACCGGGAAGCCGACGGCGCGCGTGGCGACGACGAGTGCCTGCGTCTGGTCGAACTCGAGGTTCCAGGCCGTCGCGAAGTGGTACGCGGCGATGGCAGCAAGCAGGACGGCTGCCACGAGGAGCCCGGTGTTGGTGCTGATGACCCAGCCGCCAAGGCACAGCGCCGCGAGCGCGGCGTACATGGTGCCGGGGATGCGGCGCCGCGTGATGTTGGGGAAGACGTAGGGACCGACGTACGCGGTGACATCGAGCTCCTCCGGGAGCTGGTCACGGTGCTCGCCCCGGCGCTCGTCGCTCATGGGAGATCGAACGTACTCACGTTCGCGGCCACGACGAGCGCACCTTCTCCCAACTGGTGCGCAGGTCCTCGGGGATCACGCGTGTCTCGGCGACGGTGGTCATGAAGTTCGTGTCGCCGTTCCAACGCGGCAGCGCGTGCAGGTGCACGTGCCCGGGGACGCCGGCGCCGGCCGGGCGTCCGAGGTTCACACCGACGTTGATCCCGTCGGGCGTGTAGGCCGCTTTGAGCGCCGCCACCGCCTGCTGCGTCAGGGTCATCACCGCCGTCGCCTCGTCGGGCTTGAGGTCCTCCAGCTCGGCCTCGTGACGCAGCGGAGCGATCATCAGATGTCCGGACGTATATGGGAAAGCGTTCATCACCGCGAACGCGAGGTCGTCGCGTGCCGCGACCAACGACTCCCCGTCCGGCGCGGCCGCGAGGGCGCAGAACAGGCAGTCGTCCGGGCCCGTCGACGGGGTCATCGCTGCGCTGGCCACGTACGCCGCCCGCCAGCCGGCCCACAGTCGCTCGAGGCTCATCGCCGCTCGGCGACCTCGGCCGCGAGCCGGTCGACGAAGTCGTCGACGCTCACGCCGCGCGCGGGATCGTCGCTCCCCCGTCGGTTCACGCCGACAGTCCCGGCGTCCGCGTCCTCGTCGCCGACCACGAGGACGTACGGCACCTTCTCGAGCTTGGCCCGCCGGACGCGGGCGCCGAGCGAGTCGGCGGTCGCGTCGATCAGCTCGGCCCGGTATCCCTCGCCTCGCAGCCGATCCGCGAGACGGAACGCGTACGCGTCGTGACGGTCGGCGACGGGCAACACCGTCACCTGCACCGGCGCGAGCCAGACGGGGAACGCCCCCGCGTAGTGCTCGAGCAGGATCGCGAAGAAACGCTCGATCGAGCCGAACAGCGCGCGGTGGATCATGATCGGCTGGTGGCGCTCGTTGTCGGCGCCGACGTAGCTGAGGTCGAAGCGCTGCGGCTCCTGGAAATCCGCTTGGATCGTCGACAACTGCCATGTCCGGCCGATCGCGTCACGCGTCTGCACCGAGATCTTCGGCCCGTAGAACGCCCCGCCCCCTTCGTCGAGCACGACCTCGAGATCCATCGCGGCTGCCGCCTGTCGGAGGATCTCGATGCCCTCGCCCCAGTCCTCGTCGCTCCCGATCGCCTTCCCCTCGGGTTTCGTCGACAGCTCGAGGTAGAAGTCGGTGAGCCCGAAGTCGCGTAGCAGGTCGAGCACGAACCGCAGGGTCGACTCGAGCTCGGCGGGCAGCTGCTCCTTCGTGCAGAAGATGTGCGCGTCGTCCTGCGTCATGCCGCGCACGCGCGTGAGCCCGTGCACGACACCGGAGCGCTCGTACCGGTAGACGGACCCGAACTCGAACAGCCGCATCGGCAGGTCGCGGTACGAGCGCAGCTGACTCTGGTAGATGAGGATGTGAAACGGGCAGTTCATCGGCTTTAGGTAGTACCGGGTGCCCTCGTCGAGCTCCATCGGGGGAAACATGCCCTCTGCGAACCACTCGAGATGACCCGAGGTGTTGAACAGGTCCTCCTTCGCGATGTGCGGTGAGGTCACGAACTCGTATCCGGCCTGCTCGTGACGTACGCGCGAGTAGTCCTCCATCACGCGGCGCACCGTCCCGCCCTTGGGATGGAAGACCGCGAGCCCCGAGCCGATCTCGGGTGGGAACGAGAAGAGGTCGAGCTCGACGCCGAGCTTGCGGTGATCGCGCCGCTCCGCCTCCTCGAGTTGGTGCAGGTGGGCGTCGAGCGCGGCCTGGGACTCCCACGCCGTTCCGTAGATGCGCTGGAGCATCGGACGCTTCTCGTCGCCGCGCCAGTACGCGCCCGCGACCCGCGTGAGCTTGAACGCACCTAGTCGCTTGGTGGACGGCACGTGCGGGCCCCGGCACAGGTCGACGAACGCGCCGTCGCCGCCGCGCGCGTTCCGATACACGGAGATGACGGAGCCCTCCCCGACCTCGGAGGCGTCCTCTGGATCGACCCGCTCGATGATCTCGACCTTGTAGGGCTGGTCGGCGAAGAGCCGCAGTCCCTCGGCGCGGTCGACCTCCTCACGGGCGAACGGCTGGTCGGCGGCGACGATCTCGCGCATCCGGGCCTCGATGTGGCCGAGGTCGTCCTCGGAGAAGTGCCGCCCGTCGGGCAGCTCGAAGTCGTAGTAGAAGCCGTCGGCGATCGCGGGGCCGATGGCGTAGCGCGCGCCCGGGAAGAGGTCGGTCACGGCCTGGGCCATGACGTGCGCCGTCGAGTGGCGGATCACCTCGCGACCGTCGGGCGAGTCGGGAGTCACGATCGTCACCGCCGCGTCGTGGTCGATCGGGCGGTCGAGATCGACCCACTCCCCGTCGACCTTGGCGGCGAGCGCGTCCTTCGCGAGCCTCTTCCCGATCGACGAGGCGACCTCGGCCGCGGTGACACCCCGGGGGTACTCGCGCTGGGAGCCGTCGGGCAGCTTGACATTGACCGCGTCGGCGCTCATCTCCCTGGCGACGATACCAGCAGGCGTTTTCGTTTCCTCGATCTTTGCGGCGACGCGACAATGGGAGCGTGCCGCCAGTCGAAGTCGCGCCGAAGCTGTTGTCATGGGCATCCGAGCTCGACGAGCAGACGCTCGCGCAGGCGCGCCGCACGGCCCGGCTGCCGATTATCGAGGGGCACGTCGCGCTCATGCCCGACGCGCATCTTGGGATCGGCGCCACTGTCGGTTCCGTGATCCCGACGCGGGACGCCATCATCCCCGCCGCCGTGGGTGTCGACATCGGGTGCGGGATGGTCGCGGTGGAGACGGACCTCACATCTTCGGGCCTGCCGGACGATCTCGACCCTCTGGTTCCCAGGATCGAGCGCGCCATCCCCGCGGGCGTCGGAAAGGGTCACCAACGACGATCCGCCGCCGGGCGCTCGTGGTTCGCCGAGCATCCCCCTGCGAGGGACTTCACGCCGAAGCAGACGGAGCGTGCCGTCACGCAGTTCGGCACGCTCGGCTCGGGAAACCACTTTGTTGCTGCAGCCCTCGGCGAAGACGCGCGGGTCTGGACGGTGGTGCACTCCGGCAGCCGCGGGATCGGAAACGAGCTCGCGAGCACGCACATCGACAGGGCGAGGAAGCGCGCACAGCGGTCCGGTCTGGAGCTCGAAGACCGCGATCTCGCCTACTTCGCCGAGGGCACGGATGAGTTCGATGCGTACGTGGCCGACATGCTCTGGGCGCAGGACTACGCCCACGCCAACCGCGAGCAGATGATGGACGTCCTCTTGGAGGAGCTCTTCTCGTTCGTCGGCACCGGCGCTGAGGTGCAGCGCATCAACTGTCACCACAACTACTCGGCCCGGGAGCACCACGACGGCAAGGATCTCTGGATCACTCGGAAGGGGGCAATCCGTGCCGGCAAGGACGATCGCGGCGTGATCCCCGGCTCGATGGGCAACGACATCCACATCGTGCACGGCCTCGGCAATCCCGCGAGCTACGAGTCGTGCGCCCACGGCGCCGGGCGGCGCCACAGCCGCCGTCAGGCGAAGAAGCGGTTCACCGTCGACCAGCTCCGCGCGCAGATGAACGGCAAGGCGTGGAACCGGAACCGCGCGGGCGCGCTCCTCGACGAGATCCCCGATGCGTACAAGGACCTAGCGCAGGTCATGACCGATCAGGCCGACCTCGTAGCACCGGAGCACACGATGCGCGAGATTCTGAACTACAAGGGATCGTAGAAGAGCCTCGGCTCTCGTAGGGCCAGTGCTCGAGAGCGGATCCGCGCAACGGACGCCAGCCGCCACCTACGCACGTTCACGCTTTTGGGCGTTCGCCCAAGCATTCGGGCCGCTTCCGCAATGGTGTTGCGGAGTACCACGACGTCCTCCGCCGTTGACCAGGGCCGGCGTGGTGTGGCGACGCGCATGCCCGGGGGCCTGACCCAATTCTGCACGTGTCGCGCCGTGTCGAGCTTCCTCGGAATTGCGAGACACCCCGTCGTAGTACAGGCGCCGAGCAACCGCCACAGCCGCTTCACGAATAACGAGAAGGTTGTATACGCCGTCTCTTGCGTTCCTCAGCCTGCCTCTGGGCGCTCCGATAAGCCTCGGGCACGATTCGATGAAGAAGTCCTTGAGCGCCCCACTAGCAGTCGTGAGCGATACGAAGGGAACAGTCCCGTCGGTCATGAAACCCACCGAGCCATCGGCATCGACCAAACCTCGGAGATAGTCGGCTTTCGAGAAGGCAGCCGAAGGTGGGCGGACGATGCCGCTCTTCCTCCCGACCGGCAGTCCGAGGCGGATGAGCTCTCGCCGGGCCTCCCACGCATGCAGCGTCCACACCGCCGATGTGCACCGCTTGGCAAAGTTGGTCGTCCGAGTGCGCGTCGTGATCGACGTCGGGTACGGCACGAGCTCCTGGAACCGCTCCAGGAGTGCAACATCGCGAATCGAGAGCTCCACGCTCAGCCTTCCTCGATTGCGCGTGTTTTCCGTCAGGTGACCATCGCATTGCAGGAACCCAAACAGGTAGGCGTGCTCAGGGCGCGTCAGATCGAAAAAGCCCATGCGATGAACATACTGAGGGGGTGTGACAGCTACCGGTGCTCGACCGGCTGGGTGAGGTCCACGCCGAGCAGATGGCCGAGCTCGCGCAGAACCGCTGGCGCGTCGGGGTCGGAGCCACCCGACAGGACGGCGCTCGCGAGATCGTCGAGGGCCTCCAACGCCCGCGGTGCGTCGAGGTCGTCATCGAGTGCGCCCCGGACGCGCTCGGCGAACGGGCGCGGGTCCGCGCCGTCGGGACGTTCGGCCGCCGCGACCAGGCGGTGTAGGAGCGCGTTGCCCTCGTCGAGATCGGTGTCGTGCCATTCGAAGCCGGCGCGGTAGTGGTGACGCATCAGCGAGAGTCGGATCGCGCGCGGGTCGGCGATCTTCAAGAGGTCGCTCACGAACACCAGGTTGCCGAGTGATTTCGACATCTTCTCGCCCTCGTAGCTGACCATCGCCGAGTGCATCCAGTGGCGCGAGAACGTCTGCCCGGTGATGCTCTCGCTCTGGGCCACCTCGCACTCGTGATGGGGGAAGATGAGGTCGGTGCCGCCACCGTGTAGATCAAGAGTCGGCCCGAGCGCCGCCATCGACATCACCGAGCACTCGAGGTGCCAGCCCGGGCGGCCGACGCCGAACGGCGCCCTCCATGCCGGCTCGCCGGGTTCCGACGGCTGCCAGAGGATGAAGTCGAGCGGGGCGCGCCGGTGCGGGTCGTCGGGGTTCCCGCCCCGAGTGCGCGCCAGGCGGACCATGTGCTCCTCGGGGTAATGCGACAGCTCGCCGTAGCGAGGAAACGTCGAGACGTCGAAGTACGCAGTGCCGTGGGTGAGATAAGCGTGGTCCGAGTCGAGCAGCGTGCTCACCATGTCGATCATGCCGCCGATGGCCTCCGTAGCCCGCGGCTCCGCCGCCGGCGGCCGCATGCCGAGCGCGTCCATGTCGGCTTGGAAGCGGGCGAGCTCGGCGTCGGCGAGCTCGAGGTAGTCGATGCCCAGCTCGCGCGCCTTGGGGAGGATCGAGTCGTCGACGTCCGTGACGTTGCGCACCATGCGCACCTCGTGGCCGAGGTCCTCGAGCCGCCGCGTGAGCAGGTCGTACGTCATGTACGTGGCGACGTGGCCGAGGTGGGTCGAGTCGTACGGCGTGATACCGCACACGTACATGCGCACGACGGGCCTGGCCTCGAACGGGACGAGTGCACGCTTCCCGGTGTCGTGGATTTGCAGCGTCACGGGCGGGCCGGGGGCCGTGGCTCGACCCCGAGGAGGCGGAGGCTGGCCTTGCCCTTGTGACGAAGGTTGATCGTGAGCAACACCGACGCGAACGCCTCGATGCCGACCGCGTTGGCGAGCGAACCGCCGTCGAAGCCGCGCAGGTTCGGGATGTGATTGACCAGGTCGAGCACCGTCGTGCTGGCGTCGTCGTCGGCGGCGCAGACGATCACATCGCTGTCAATCGTGTGGTCGAGGTCGCCGAGAGCGGCGGCGGGAATGAGGTGGAACGCGGCCGCGACGTGGGCGTCGGGAGCCGCTGCCTGCAGCTCCAGTGCGAGCGAGCCCTCGTGAGGGAGGACGGGGTGGAACTCGCGGCCGTGCTTCGTGAGGCCGTTGGCCATCGCGACGACCACCTTCCCTGCCAGCGCGTCAGCGTGCTGGGCGGCCGTCGGGACCGCGGCTTCCCACTGCGTCGCGACGACGACCAGGTCGGCGGCGGCGGCATCCGCGTTGCCGCCTGACTCGAGACCACTGACCCGATCGCCCCACTGTCCGCGGAGCTTCGCCACCGCCGCCTCGGCTCGAGCCGGATCTCGCGAGCCGGCGATCACGGCGTACCCCACGCTCGCCAGACGCGCGGCCAAGCCGCCGCCGGCCGGACCGGTTGCCCCCAGCACGCCGATGTTCATGCAAGAGAGCCTGGCACATCGGCTCTAGGCTGCCGCCAGCGAGCCTCGGGGGGCATGCATGAAGTTCGGGATCTACTTCGCCAACGTCGGGCCGTACGTGCAGCCGGACATGGCCGCCTCCCTCGGGCGCACCGCCGAGGAGCACGGCATCGAGTCGATCTGGACCGTCGAGCACGTCGTCGTCCCCGCGGGATACGAGTCGGAGTACCCGTACTCGTCGTCCGGCCGCATGCCAGGGCCCGAGGAGAGCCCGATCCCGGACCCGCTGATCTGGCTCACCTGGGTCGGGGCGGCCACGACGACGCTGCGCCTCGCCACCGGCATCCTGATCCTGCCGCAACGCAACCCGGTGGTCCTCGCGAAGGAGCTCGCGACGCTCGACGTGCTGTCGAGCGGTCGCGTCGAGCTGGGCGTAGGCGTGGGCTGGCTGCGCGAGGAGTTCGACGCACTCGGCATCCCGTTCGAGGCGCGCGGCGCCCGCACCGACGAGTACATCGAAGCGCTGCGAACCCTGTGGCGCGAGGACGAACCGTGCTTCGACGGGAGGTTCGCGAGCTTCGACCGCGCGAAGTGCTTCCCGAAGCCGGCGCAAAAGCTCGTCCCAATCCACGTCGGCGGACACACCGCGGCAGCGGCGCGGCGCGCCGGTCGTTTCGGTGACGGGTTCTTCCCGGGCCGCTCGACCGACGACGAGCTCGTCCCGCTGCTCGACACGATGCGCGCCGCCGCCAAGGACGCGGGCCGCGACCCGGACGCAATCGAGGTCACGGCGGGCGGCGTGATGGACCTCGACGGCGTGCGTCGTTTCGCCGACCACGGAGTCGACCGAATCGTGCTCCCGCCGCTGGGCTGGGACGTCGACACGCTGCGGGAGCAGCTCGGCCGGTTCTCCGAGAACGTGATCGAGAAGGCAGGTTGACGATGGCATCCGAGTACGAGGGCGCGCCTCCCGGAATCCCGTGGTGGTTCAAGGTCGGGTTGGTCATCGTCGCGGCGATCGCGGTGTGGCTCGCGGTCGGCCTGCTCCTTACCACGCTGCGCCTGGCACTCGCGTTCGCCGGCTACGTGATCGTGGCGTTCCTCGCCTACCAAATTGGCAAGTGGGTCGGCCGCAGCTCGAACGAGCCCTGAGCCGTAACTAGCATCAAGCAGTTGACAGTTGTCCCGGAAATGGGGGGTGCAACTGTCATTTGCTCGGGCTGCGCGTAGCTGTCACACCCCACCGCGATCCTTCCCTCCATGCGGGCGCTGGGTCGCATCGGAAACCGTCAGCACGGGTTGGTCACCACGCAGCAGGTGCTCGAATCCTGCTCGCCCAAGCAGCTCGAGCACCTGGTCGCCATGGATCGCCTCGAACCGGTACGGCGGGGCGTCTATCGATGCGTCGGCGCACCCGAGACCTGGCGTCAGTACCTCTTGGCGGCATGTCTCGCTGCGGGTGACCAGGCGGTCGCGTCCTTCCGGGCGGCCGCGGTGCTCTGGGAGCTCCCGGGGTTCGACGCCGACGTGCTCGAGATCACCGTTCCAGGGCGCAACAACCCGCGATTGGCAGACGTCGTGGTGCACCAAACCGACGTGTGGGGTCCGAATCACACGACACGCTGCGATCGCATTCCCGTCACGTCCGTGCCTCGGACGCTGTGTGATCTCACTGCGGCCGTATGGCCGTGGCAGCTTGAACGCCTCGTGAACGATGCCGAGCGCCGTGGACTGGTGACTCCGCGCCAGCTACTCCGTATCTTCCGAACCCTCGAGACCAAGGGTCGGCGGCGCAGCACGGTCATGCGAGCCGTGCTTGCCGACCGTCTCAAAGGCGTCCGGCCGGGCGGGAGCGATCGCGAGGTCGACGTCGCCAAACTGTTGATGCGCGCCGGCTTGCCTTCTCCCGCGCCGCAGCACCGTGTTCAGCTCGGTCGGCGACGCATCCGCGTCGACTTCGCCTACCCCGAGCTCAAGATCGCGATCGAATACGACGGGTGGCAGCCCCACCGCACGCGATTCGCATTCGACACGGACCGCGCTCGTGACAACGAGTTGGAAATCAAGGGGTGGATCGTCCTGCGCTTCACGTCCCGATGGACTCGCGGCGAGATCTTGGCGACGGTGCGTGCCGCGATCGCTTCGCGCACGCCGCTTGAGCGCGAGCAGTTGACAGTTGTCCCGGAAATGCGGGGTACAAGTGTCAACTGCTCGGAAGAACTGGAGCGTCAGGCGATGCAGTCGGCGCCGAGGAGGACGCGCAGGTCGGCGTAGAGGCCGTTGCTCGAGTCGACGAGGAAGTCGTCGGCGAGTTGGAGCACGGTCGTCCGGTCCGCACCCTCGAGGTGGACGTAGACGGGCGCGTCGCCGGGGTGGGCCCGCAGGACCTCCTTGAGCCCATCTACCTTGTCGTTGTTCAGCACAGCCCGTTTGACGCGGATACGGACCGGCGGACCGCCGTCGAGCACGAGCTCGGGCTGAGTGACCTCCATGGCGATGATCTTCGGATCGTCGTCGCGCAGGTCGAGGCGTCCCTTCACGCACACGATGGCATCCTCTTCGAGGACGTGCCCGTACGAGGTCATCGTCTTCGGGAACACCATGACCTCGAGGGCGGCGCCGAGGTCCTCGAGGACGAACGTCGCCATGAGATCGCCGCGCTTCGTGTACCGGCGCGACAGCGCGGTCACGACACCGCCGACGACACGCATCTCGCCTTCCCGGAGCTCCTTGAGCTCGGTGAGCGTGCACTCGATGTGGCGGCGCAGGCCCCGCTCGGCTCCCATCAGCGGGTGCTCGCTGACGTACAGCCCCAGCATCTCCTTCTCGTGGGCGAGCCGCGCCCGCTTGTCGAACTCGACGTCCGGGACGGTGACGCGCTCGTCGAAGCCTTCGGGCTCACCCCCGGCGTCATCGTTACCCCCGAACAGGCTCATGATGCCGGCGTCTCGCTCGCGGCGGCGGGCCAGCGTGTTGTCGACGATCTGCTCGTAGACGTGGAGGAGCCCCTTGCGTGGGTGTCCGAGCGAGTCGAACCCGCCCGCCTTGATGAGGGACTCGATCGTGCGCTTGTTGAGAGCCTGCGGATCGACGCGCTCGCAGTAGTCGAAGAACGTGGTGAACGGTCCGCCGTCCTCGCGCGCGGCGACGATGTGCGTGACGAGCCCTTCGCCGACATTGCGCACCGCCGACATCCCGAACCGGATCGATCCGTCGCGCACGGCGAAGTCGCTCTCGGACTCGTTGACGTCGGGCACGAGCACCGGAATGCCGAGCTGCCGGCACTCATTGAGGTAGACGGCGGTCTGGTCCTTGTTGGCCTTGACGCTCGTGAGCAACGCCGCCAGGTACTCGACCGTGTAGTTCGCCTTCAGGTACGCGGTCTGGTAGGCGACGTACCCGTAGCCGACCGAGTGGGACTTGTTGAACGAATAGTCGGCGAACGGCTCGATGATGTCGAACATCTCCTCGCCGAACTCGCGGCTATGCCCCTGGGCAACGCACCCGTCGACGAACTTCGACCGTTCCTTGGCGATGAGGGAGCGGATCTTCTTGCCCGTCGCCTTGCGCAGGTTGTCGGCTTCCTCGAGCGAGTAGCCGGCCAACACCTCGGCCATGCGCATGAGCTGTTCCTGGTAAATGCAATTGTGTGCGACCACACCGTTCGCGACGAAGTTGTGAATGCCGTCGACAGTGATGTCGTAAACAAGCTGCCGGCCAGCGTCTTCAACGCTCCGCACCCGCACCCATTGCACATTGAGCAGACGCTCGATCTCTGGCATCTCGACGTGCTCGAGCAGCTTCGTCATCGTCCCGGCATAGATGCGAGGCCGGGTCGCGACCGCATAGGGCATCACGTTCCAACGAGGCAGTTCGAAGCGCGCCGCCAACTCCCTCGTCGGCACGTTCACGCGTGCTTGAAGGGCGGTCACGAATGACGCCCGATCGACGGACGTGCCCTTCGACTCGACGGTCATCTGAATGCGCCATTTGCGGTTCGATGCCATGTAGCGATGGACATGATCCGTGAAGGCGCAACCATCGAACAGCGTTACTTGGTAGCTGTGCTCCGAGCCACCAGGATTGCGATCACGGTCGAGGTCGGCCTCGTAGATGACTGACGAGATGCCAAGCCGCAGCAACAGATCCTGAACCTGACGGGCAAGGGTCCGGGACACGGTCTTGTAGTGCGCGAAGCGTTCGCAGACGTAGCCGTCGCAGTCCCACAGCGCCGCAAGGAATCGACCGATGCTCTCGTCGTCGAGACCGAAGACGAAGTCGGGCACGAACTTCTCGGCGCTCTTTGGGCCCCCGATCTTTGAGCCCCGCGGCGCCTTGAGGCCGAGCTCACGCAGCCACTGGACGAGCGGGGACGCCGGACCGCCGTTCCCTCGGCCGTTCCCCGTGTACACGACCTTCACGCCGGTCGAGTGCTCACCCACTCGGTGCCGCACTGACGGGAACGCCTTCGAGAGTGCATGGCGGTAGGCGCCAATGAGGCGGTCGTCTCGGTTGGTGAAGTTGACGACGGCGCCCTGGCTCAATCCGCCGTCTCCGATCAGGTAGGCCAGTACACGAAGCCGACGGTGGTCGGGGGTGCCGCGCAGCTCGATTCCGTTCGAGTGAACGAACCGGATTGTCTGGCGTTCCCCGTTGCACACCCAGTGCGTGACCGGTCGCACGGCCGGCCGAAGCTCGTCGTCGACCCCCTGTACGGAGAAACCGGAGTCCGCGTCGACTTCGTCGAGTCGGTGGGGGCGTCCGGTCGCAGCGTCGTAGACGACGGTGTCGCCCGTGAGGCACAACCCGAAGGTCGGCTCGAGGATCTCGCGCAGGTCTTCGTGGTAGTATGTCACCGGCTTCCGTCCGTTCTTGCGGTCGGCGTAGTCAGTGTGCATATTCGCTGCCATCGGCCCGGGTCGGTACAGCGCGACGAGTGCGGCGACATCCTCGAACGTGGTCGGCGCCAGCGAACGCATGAGCGTACGCATGGGGCCGCCCTCGAGTTGGAACACGCCGACGGAGTCGCCGCGCTGCAGCATCTCGAATGTTTTCGCGTCGTCCAACGGAACGCTGTCAATGTCGACGCGCTCGCCGCGAGCAGCTTCGACGAGCTCGAGGGTGCGTTCGATGACCGACAGGTTGCGAAGCCCGA
>WNFV01003747.1_pt1 | contig 19278 bp, 20 predicted proteins | sample 5400101 | NCBI WGS metagenome assembly WNFV01 (sample SAMN13153361, study PRJNA577476) | soil metagenome | isolation source: 115 cm soil or saprolite under grassland replicate 1 | place: USA:California | collected 2016-06-15 | reverse complement strand
CGCCCACCGTGCACGGCGTCGACCGTGCTCACTTCGACCCGGTGGAAGCCGGTGTACGCGCGAGCCCCGATCGTCTTCTCCGAACGCCAGCTCAGCTGCGCCTCCGCCGAGGGCAGGAATGCGAGCCGCCGCCGGTTGCGGCCGTCCCGGCTCATGACGAGGACGGCCGCATTTCGCTCGTCGGGCACCTTCTCCGTCACGACGGCAATGCGGGTTCCGTCCGGCGACCAAACGCCGCGCCGCGCGCCCCAGTCGTTCCCCCGCGTGAGCTGCCTCAGGGCGTGCCCGCTCGTGTCGATCGTGAAGACGTAGCCGTCGTCCTCGGCCACGAAGAGGAGCCGCTTCTCAGCAGGCGCGTTGGCTGGAGCCGTGCCTCCTCCGAGACAGCCCGTGCCGAGGAACGCGACCAGCACCACGGTCGCGAAGCACCCCGTGGCGGCATTGCGGGCACCCGGCGGCACGTGATCGAGCCTAGACGCGAGCGGTATAGCGACGGTTCAGGAACGCTGTTGACGCGGGACTCTCACCCGCAGCGCGCTCGGCACGATCTCGAAGCTCGCAGGAGTCGTCCCCGGCTGCTCGCCGTCGAGCTCGACGGGCAGTGGGAGGGGCGCGTCGATCGCGACCTTCTTTCCGCGCAGGAGCTCCGCCTTGGGGTGGGGCAGATGGCTTCCCCGGTATGTCTTCGGCAGCGTCCGGATCAGATCGAGCTTGGTCACGTCCCCGATCAGGAGGACGTCGAAGAGCCCGTCCGCGGGCTCGGCCTCGGGACAGATCTTCATCCCACCGCCGAAGAAGCGCCCGTTGGCGACCACGACGTCGTACATCGCGCCGGTTCGCTCCTGCTCGTCGACCCTGACCGTGAGCTGCGCGTTGCGCCAGCGGGCGAAGACGGCGAGCGTGCTCCACGCATACGAGATCTTTCCGCCGAGCGCCTTCCCGGTCTCGTTGACGCGCTTGGCGACTGCTCCGCTCATCCCCGCGCTGGCGACGTTCGCGAACCACGTCGTCTCCTCGCGGCCCGCCCAGCCGTGGAACGTGGCCCGGCCGAGGTCGATCACGCGGCCTTTCCCCGAGCCGGCGACGTCGAGCGCGTCCTCCAGCTTGCGCGGGATCTCGAACGTGCGGGCGAAGTCCCCGCCGGTCCCGCGGTGGACGATTGCCAGCTCGACGTTCTCGATGCCCGCGATCCCGTTCACGATCTCGTTCACGGTTCCGTCCCCGCCGACCGCGACGAGCAGCCGCGCGCCCTCCTCGGCGGCCAGGGCGGCGAGCTCCGTGAGATGGCCGGGCCCCTGGGAGAGCAGGGCATCCCCCACGAGGCCGCGCTCGGCGGCCAGGCGGGCGATCTCAGGCCAGCGCCGGCCTGTCACTCCGTTGTCGGAGGCCGGATTGACGAGGAAGACGATCTCGCTGATGAGTCCCTGCTCAGCCGGAAGTAACGGTGACGAGCGCCACTCGGGTCATGCGGTCGACGGCGGCCTGGAGGTCCTCGTCCGAGATGCGCGTGAACGCACCGCCGACGACGATGTCGCTGACGGTGAGCAGGCAGCCCGCCTGGACCTTGCGCAGGGCGCCGATCGTGAAGAGCACGGCCGCCTCCATCTCGACGGCGAGGACGCCGCGCGCCGACCAGCGCGAGTGCCGGCCCTCGTCCGGGTCGTAGAACGTGTCCGAAGACGCGATTGCGCCGACGCGAATCGGCTGGTCGAGGCCCTTCGCCGCGTGGACGGCGCTGTGCACGAGCTCCCAGTCCGCGGTGGGGCAATGCGGCTCGCCGCCGACGTAGTGCCTCGCGGTGCCGTCCGCCGGGACCGCGGTCAGCGCGACGATCAGGTCGCCGAGCTCGAGGTCGGCCTGGAGGCCTCCGCAGGTGCCGACGCGCAGGAAGCGCTTCACGCCGAGCTGGACGAGCTCCTCCATCACGATCGCCGCAGTCGGACAGCCCATGCCCGTGGCCTGCACCGAGACGGGCCGGCCCTCGAACTCGCCGGTGTACCCCAGGAGCCCGCGCTCCTCGTTGCGCTGGACGGCGCCGTCGAGGTACGTCTCGGCGATGTAGCGGGCTCGGAGCGGATCGCCGGGCAGGAGGCACGCCTCGGCGTAGTCGCCTTCGTTTGCACGGATGTGAATCGGCACGGGCGAACCCTATTGCGAGAATCCAGCCGATGTTGACGGAGCCGCCCCTCGAGCAGATTCTCGCCTTCTGCGCCGAGGAGCCGATCGAGCGCGTCTTCCTGGAGGACATTGCGCGGCGCGGCTTCGCCAGGTTCCTGGCGGTTGAGAGCGGCGAGGGCCTCGAGGCGCTGTGCTACTTCGGCGCCAACGTCGTCCCGTCCGGGCGAGGGTGCGAGGCCTTCGCCGGCGAGGCCGCGATCCGCTCGGGCCGGATGCTGATCGGTGACGAGGCGGCTGTCAGCGAGCTGTGGGAGGCGGCGAGATCGCTGCTCCCGAAGCCGCGAGAGGACCGGCCGGGCCAGCCGGTCTACGAGCTGCGTGAGGCACCGGAGATCGAGGCGAACGGCTTGCGCCCGGCGACGGTCGAGGATCTCGCCCTGCTCGTGCCGGCCTGCGCCGCGACGCACGAGGGGGAGCTCGGAGTCGATCCGCTCCGGCGCGACCCCGAGGGCTTTCGCCGGCGCACGCTCGCCCAGATCGAGGAGGGCCGCTCCTGGCTCTGGGCCGAGAACGGGACGATCCTGTTCAAGGCGGAGGCCTCGGCGTGGACGCCGGGCGCCGTGCAGCTCCAGCAGGTCTGGGTCGATCCAGCGGTGCGCAACCGCGGCTACGGCAAGCAGGGGCTGCGCGAGCTCTGCCGGCTGCTGCTCGAGGAGACACCGGCCGTGTGCCTCTTCTCCCGCACGGACAACGAGCCCGCGATCCGCCTCTACGAGTCGATCGGGATGCGGCAGGTCGGCACCTACCGAAGCCTCCTTTTCTAACTTCGTAACACTGTGTTACAAGGTTTCCTGAAGAGGGCGCTTTTGGTCGGGTTTGCGGTCTGGGTCGGGCGGTGGCTCGCGCTCGAGGTCGCGGTTCGGATCGCGCAGAGGAGGCCGCGGCCGTCGCCGGCCCCGAAGGATGCCGCTCGGCCCGGGCGCGTCCAGGGTTCGTTCGACTAGCTTTTCGCCATGGAGCCGCGCGCCTTTCGCAAGGCCGTCGGGGCGGACATCCGCCAGCACGAGCTGATCCCGCCCGGGGGTGAGGTGACGGTCCTCGTCTCCGGCGGGGCGGACTCGACGTGCCTCTGGCACATGCTGCGGGAGCTCGGCTACGACGTCTCGGCGCTGCACGTCGACCACGGGCTCCGCGGAGCCGAATCGGACGAGGACGCAGCGTTCTGCCGGGACGTGCTCGGCGCGGAGGTCGTCGACGGCCGCGGCGGTTCGACCGAGGACGAGCTGCGGCAGATCCGCTACTCGTTCGCCACGGACAGGCTCCGCGCGACGGGCCACACGGCGTCGGACCAGGTCGAGACCGTCCTCTACCGGATCGTCGCGAGTGGCGCGCCGGGCCGCATCGACTGGCGTCGAGCGGACGGCGTGGTCCGACCGCTCCTCAACCGCTGGCGGGACGACACGGAGGCGTACTGCCTCGCGGAGGGCCTCGACTTCCGCCGCGACTCCTCGAACCCCGACACCAAGCGGGGCCTGATCCGCGACGAGATCCTCCCGCTCCTGCTCCGGCTGCACCCGGCCGCCGAGGGCAATCTCCTCCGGCTCTCCGAGCGGAGGACTGCGCCCCCGGAGCTCATCCGCCTGCTGGAGTCCGCCGAGGGCTCGGGCAGGCTCGACCTCGGCGGCGGGCTCTCCGCCGTGCGCGAGTACGACCGCGTCTGGCTCGAACGCTCGCCCGTCGCCCTCGAGGGCGAGGTGCGGTGGGGCCCGTGGCGCATCGCCTCTGAGCGCGAGGGGCTTAAGGTACGCGGGTGGCGTCCCGGCGATCATCTGGCAGGACGTAGGAAGAAGATCCAGGATGTGTTCGTGGACGCCAAGATCCCGCGATCGGAGCGCGAAGCGTGGCCCCTCGTCGTGCGCGGCGACGAGGTGGTCGCGGTCCCTGGCCTCGTCGAGGCCGAAGGAGTGAAGGCCGAGCTTGTCCCAGACTGAGCTGGAAACCGCTGTTTCCGAGGTCCTCGTCGACGAGGAGAGCCTTCGCGCGCGCGTGCAGGAGCTCGGCGAGGAGATCTCGAGCGACTACGAGGGCCGCGACCTGCTCCTCGTCGGCGTCCTCAAGGGCGCCGTCTTCTTCATGGCCGACCTGATGCGCGCCCTGACCGTGCCCTGCGAGCTCGACTTCATGGCCATCTCCAGCTACGGCGCCGCGAGCGACTCCTCGGGAGTCGTCCGGATACTCAAGGACCTGGACATCCCGCTCGAAGGGCGCCACGTGCTCGTCGTCGAGGACATCATCGACTCGGGGCTCACGCTCTCCTATCTGATGCGCAACCTGCGCGCACGCGACCCCGCCTCGCTCGAGGTCTGCGCGCTGCTGACCAAGCCCGGCCGCCGTGAGATCGACGTCCCGGTCCGCTACGTCGGCTTCGAGATCCCGAACCGCTTCGTCATCGGCTACGGGCTCGACTTCGGGGAGCGGTACCGGAATCTGCCCTACGTCGGCGTCCTGGAGGAGGACGCCGAGCCACCCGTCACGAACTCGTAAGCCCTGCACATTGGCCGTAAGGGAACCCCGTCCGGGGGAGATAGGAAGAGGTACCCCCTGCTACGCTGAACCAGGAGGTCTGACCGCTTGAATCGCTTTTTCCGTTCCGCGCTGTTCCCCTTGATCGTGATCGTGCTGCTCGTCTACCTGGCGAGCTCTCAGCTCATGGGCGGGAACAAGAACGAGAAGAAGGTCACCTACTCCGAGTTCCTGCTCGACGTCCGGCACGACCAGGTCGGAAGCGCGGTCTTCAACCCGAACAAGCGCGAGATCAAGTTCCAGCTCAAGGACGAGCAGAAGGGCTCCGTTCACTACCCGAGCGACCAGTCGGCTCCACAGCTGACGAACCTGCTCGAGGAGCACGGCGTCAAGTTCGACTCGAAGGGCACCGGCTCGTCGGCGTGGTGGTCGATCCTGACCGGCCTCCTGCCGTTCGTGCTGCTGTTCGGATTCTGGATCTTCCTCATGAACCAGGTGCAGGGCGGCGGCTCGAAGGTGATGAGCTTCGGCAAGAGCCGCGCCAAGCGCATGACGCCGGACTCGCCGAAGATCGGCTTCAAGGACGTGGCCGGAGTCGACGAGGCGGTCGAAGAGCTCCAGGAGATCAAGGAGTTCCTCGAGAACCCGAAGAAGTTCCAGGCACTCGGCGCGCGGATTCCGAAGGGCGTGCTTCTCTACGGGCCGCCCGGCACGGGCAAGACGCTGCTCGCGCGCGCCGTCGCCGGCGAGGCAGGAGTGCCGTTCTTCTCCATCTCCGGCTCCGACTTCGTCGAGATGTTCGTCGGCGTCGGCGCGAGCCGTGTGCGCGACCTCTTCGAGCAGGCGAAGCAGGCCTCGCCGTGCATCGTCTTCATGGACGAGATCGACGCCGTCGGCCGGCACCGCGGTGCGGGTCTCGGCGGCGGCCACGACGAGCGCGAGCAGACGCTGAACCAGCTGCTCGTCGAGATGGACGGGTTCGAGCTGAACGACAACATCATCCTGATCGCGGCCACGAACCGTCCCGACATCCTCGACCCGGCCCTCCTGCGCCCCGGCCGCTTCGATCGCCAGATCGTCGTCGACCGCCCAGACCGGGTCGGCCGCAAGAAGATCCTCGAGGTACACGCGAAGGGCAAGCCGCTGGCCAGCGAGATCGAGCTCGACACGCTCGCCGCCGGGACGCCTGGGTTCACGGGCGCAGACCTGGCGAACCTCGTCAACGAGGCCGCGCTGCTCGCCGCCCGGCGCGGCAAGAAGACGATCGGCCAGAACGAGCTCGAGGAAGGGATCATGCGCGTGATCGCCGGCCCGGAGAAGAAGACAAGACTCCTCTCCGAGCAGGAGCGGAAGATCACCGCCTATCACGAGATGGGCCACGCCCTCGTCGGGCACTACCTCGACCAGGACGCCGAGGTGCACAAGATCTCGATCATCAGCCGCGGCCAGGCCCTCGGCTACACGATCTCGCTGCCGCGCGAGGACCGGTACCTGACGACGAAGTCGTCGCTCCTGGACGAGCTGGCGGCAGCGCTCGGCGGACGCGCGGCCGAGGAGCTCGTCTTCAACGAGGTCACCACCGGCGCGGCGAACGACATCGAGAAGGTCACGCACACGGCGAAGCAGATGATCATGCGCTACGGGATGAGCGAGAAGCTCGGCCCCCGCGTGCTCGGACGCAACCAGGATCTGCCGTTCCTGGGCCGCGAGATGGCCTCGGAGCCCGACTACTCGGAGGAGCTCGCCCGCGACATCGACGAAGAGATTCACCGCGTGATCGAGGACGCGCACGTACGGGCGCGGAACGTCCTGGAGGAGCACGCGGACGAGCTGCACCGGCTGTCGGGGATCCTCGTCGAGCGCGAGACGATCGACAAGGATCAGTTCCTGCGGCTTCTGGATGGGGCCGCCGAGGAAGAGGTCTTCCCGGAGGAGCTCGCCGAGCCGGCCGAGGTCGAGACGCCGAAGGCCGACCGGCGCAAGCGCCTTCCGAAGCCGAAGCCGTTCCCGCTTCCCGGCCAGGCGATGCAGCCGCCGCCGGAAGGCGCCAAGAGCTAGTTGCTCGTCCTCAGCTCGCGGTGATGTAGTCCGTCAGGTACTTGATCTCGAAGCTCTGCTGCTTCGAGCGGAACTTGACGATGTCGCCGATCGAGACGATCCCGACGACCTCGTCGTCCTCCACGACCGGGAGATGGCGGATCCGCCGGTCGGTCATCATCGCCATGCACTCGTCGAGCGCCGTCTCGGGCGTGACGACGATCAAAGGGGACGTCATGATCTCGCGCACGGGGGCCTCTTCGCTTCGCCCCTCGAGGGTCACCCGGCGGAGGTAGTCGCGCTCGGTGACGATGCCCGCGATCTCGCCGTCCTCGGTCACGAGCAGCGATCCGATGTTCGCCTCGACCATCTGCTTGACCGCCTCGAGCACCGAGGATCCTCCGTCGATGCGGAGGACGTCACGACCCTTCTCGCCCAGGATCTCCGAGACCTGGTTCATCGCGCCTCCTGCGAAGTAGGCTGGCAGCCGATGTTACCGCTCGAAGAGCGTCTGCCACGGCCTTCCGTGTGGGGCCGCGTCGTCAACGTGACGGACCCCTTCCTCGGAGTGAACAAGCGAAGGCCCGCCGAAGCGGGCCTTCAGGCAGCTCAACTGCGTCCGACCGTCAACCGGACTGAGTATGCCATGGTGAGGCGCCCCGGAGGCCGGATTCGAACCGGCATCTCTCCGGTTGACGGCCGGATGCTCTACCGGTTGAGCTACTCCGGGGTCGTCGCACCACATTTGTTGTCTAGCCTGCGAACAAGCGCGCGAGTGTGCCGACTTCGTCTCCTTACGCGAGATGTGTGCAAATGCGAGATCTGACACCGATCGCGGAGCGGTTCCGGAGGCCTTCCGTGATGGGAGTCGTCAACGTGACGCCGGACTCCTTCTTCGACGGGGGAGTCAACGTCCGTGCCGAAGATGCGATCCGCGCGGCGCGGCGCATGGTCGAGGATGGGGCGGCGATCGTCGACGTCGGGGGCGAGTCGACCCGGCCCGGCTCGGACGGCGTCTCGCTCGACGAGGAGCTGCGGCGGGTCGTCCCGGTGCTCGAGTCGCTCGACGGCGAGGTTCCGGTCTCGATCGACACGGCGAAGGCGGAGGTCGCCCGGCGGGCGATCGCACTCGGCGCCGAGCTCGTCAACGACGTCACGGCTCTGCGGGCCGATCCGGAGCTGGCCGACGTGGTCGCGTCTGCCGACGCCTATCTCTGCCTCATGCACATGCAGGGGGAGCCGCGGACGATGCAGGAGGCCCCGTCCTACGACGACGTGGCCGGGGAGGTCGCGGCCTTCCTCGAGGAGCGCTTGCGCTTCGCCGTCGAGGCCGGCATCGCGGAGGAGCGGATCTGCCTCGATCCCGGCTTCGGCTTCGGGAAGACGGTCGAGCAGAACTTCGAGCTGCTCGCGCGGCTGGACGAGATCGTCGCGCTCGGCCGGCCGGTGCTCGTCGGGCTTTCGCGGAAGCGCTCGCTGGGGCGGATCCTGGGCGACCCCGAGGCGACGACCGGCCCGCTCTCGGCGAGTCTCGCGGCCGCGGTGGAGGCCTACGAGCGCGGGGCCGCGATCTTCCGCGCCCATGACGTCCGGGAGCACGTCGAGGCGTTGACCGTGGCCGCCGCCGTCGGGCCATGATCGTCGTCGAGCTCGAAGGCCTCGAGGTGTTCGGGCGCCACGGCGCCCTGGACGAGGAGCGGCGCGAGGGCCAGATGTTCCTCTATGACATCCGCCTCGAGGTCCTGGACGCTGCGCTCTCCGACAGGCTCGAGGACGCCGTGGACTACCGCGAGGTGGCGGACTGCGTGCGTGAGGTCTCCGACGGCCGGCAGTTCACCCTGATCGAGGCGCTGGCCGCGACCGTCGCGGATGCCCTGGTCGAGCGCTTCGGGCCGGAGCGGGTGCGGGTGCGGGTGCGCAAGCCCCGGCCGCCGGGCGTGCCGGCGGCACATGCGGCGGCTACCGTCGAGCGCGCTTCGGCTTGACGATCGAGACCGAGAGTCGGTAGCCGATGCCCTGGACGCGGCGGCCCGCACTGGTGCCGGCCCCCGGCGAGGCCTCGACGTAGTAGTACGCGCCCCGCTTCCCTTTGTTCGTCACGCGCAACGTTTCCCGCCTTCTTCCGCGGCGCTCCGAGATTCCCCGGGCGTCGCGCCGCCGCGCCTTGCCCCCTTCGAGGACGCTGACCGTTTGCGGGCCCCAGAGGCCGAGATCGACGTCACCGTCCGACGGCTGGAGTGCGACGACTGCGGCCCGTTTCGCCGGAATCCACATGCGATAGACGTCGCGCGGGTCCTCCGCGAACTCGAGCCGGGCGGTCACCGCTCCCTTCGGGCGCCGCGCGGCGGTCAGCGGCGTGGCGGCCCGACCCAGGAGGCCGTGTGGCTTTACATAGGAAACGTCCTCGTTCGGCTCCTGAGGATCGATCGCCGGTGGGGCGACCGAGAGCGCCGCCGGGATGTCGAGGCGGCCGAAGCCGGAGAACGAGTCGAAGCCCGGGGTCGAGATGTCCTGGGCCGAGGCGCGCATGACTCCGCCGAGCTGCATCACGTCCAGCGTCGGCCGCGCCGTCCAGACCCAGGCCGAGGCACCGGCCACCATCGGCGCCGCGAAGCTCGTGCCGCTGAAGAAGCTGTAGCCCCCGGGGCTGAAGCTGTGCGTCACGGCGACGACGATTGTCGTCCCGGGCGCGGCCAGGTCGACGTACGGCGAGCCGCTCGAGAAGTACGCCGGCTGGCGGGACTCGTCCATGGCGCCGACCGTGAGCACGTGCGGCAGGCTCGCGGGATACTCGAGCGGGTTGCCGTTCGTGCGGCCGTTGCCGGACGAGGCAACGACGAGCACGCCGGAGCCGACGGTGACCGCCACCATCGACTCGAGGAGCGGATTCCTGAGCTGCGTACCCAGGCTGAGGTTGACCACTCCCGGCCCGTGCTTGATCGCCGCATCGAGCCCGGCGACGACGTCTCCGGTGGTGATGCCGTCGCCGAACGGGCTCGCGTCCCACGCCTGCAACGCCGCCTGCGGGTAGACGCCGACGAGGAACTGGCCGTTCGACGGAGCACCGACGACCGAGGCGACGGCCGTGCCGTGCGTCTCCGACTCGCCGACGGTCGTCTGGCCGTTGAGCGCCGTGGTTGCCGGGCGGCTCGCGAACTCCTCGTGCGTCAGGTCGACCCCGCTGTCGATCACGGTCACCGGCTTCCCCGGTCCCGGCGGCTCGGCACGGTCGAGCCCGACGACCGAGATCCACCATTCGTACTGGAGGAGCGGATCTCCCTGGGCGAGGTGGCTCGCCACCGGCAGCGGCTGATTCGGCTCCACGTCGCGGACGAGGTTCGCTCGCAGGAGACCCGGCAGGACGCGCAGGGCGGCGGGGGTACGCAGGCGCCAGATCGGAAGCGCGGAGGCGATGCGAGTGCCGCCCGCCCGGCGCAAGGCAGGGCCGGCGCCGGGTCGCGCGAGGACGAGCGTCGAGCTGTAGAAGCGAAGGTCGCGCTTCTGCGCGCGTGAGAGGCCCGGCTGCGCGCTGCTCGAGCCGGGCCAGGCGGCGACCGCGAGACCGGAGAGCGCGAGCACGATGCCGAGGCGCCTCAAGAGAGCGAACATAGCAGCAGACATGACGAACGCTTTTATCGGTATCGGCTCGAATCTCGGAGACCGCGAGGCCCACCTGCACAGGGCTGTCGAGCGTCTCGAAGCCGAGGGGGAGATCGAGGTCGTCGCCGTCTCGCGTCTGCGGGAGACGGAGCCGGTCGGCCCGGTCGAGCAGGGCCCGTTCCTGAACGGAGCGGTCCTCGTCTCCACCGAGCTGACGGCGCGAGAGCTCCTCGGGCGACTGCTTACGATCGAGGAGAGCCTCGGACGCGTCCGCCGCGAGCGGTTCGGCCCGCGCACGATCGACCTCGACCTGCTCCTCTACGGGGACGAGGTGCTCGACGAGCCGGGCCTGACTGTGCCCCATCCGCGGCTCCACGAGCGGCGCTTCGCCCTGGAGCCGCTGTCCGAGCTCGCCCCGGCGCTGGTGATACCCGGCCGGGGGCCGATTTCAGCCCTGCTTGCCGAGCTAGAATGAGCCGGTCATGTCGCACATCGACGAGCTCGACGAGTTCGAGGCAGAGCTCGAGCTTCGCCTCAAGCGCGAATACTCAGACGTTTTCGACCTGTTCCGCTGGTGCGTGCTCACGCAGGAGGCGACCTACCTCTGCAACAGCCTCGTGCTGAAGGCGTCGCCCCAGCCCAACTATCCGTTCTACCACCTGCAGATGGAGGACGTCTGGGTCTGGGACAAGAACCGCCCGACGCGCCTGATCCCGCGCGCCGAGATCTACACCTCGAGCGACGTCACGGTCGAGGAGCTGCGCGCTGAAGGCGACGGGCCGAAGCTGACCGCCGAAGCGCTGGCCGAGCGCATCGGCGAGTCGCTCCGCGGCGACGACGAGCTCTAACAAGAACGGCGAAGCCGCCCCGCAAGGCGCCGAAGCCCCCCTTGTAACAGACTGTTGCTAAGTCGGTCCGGCTTACTGCTTCGCGTAGGTCTCCATGCCGGCGAAGTCGAGCATGACGCACGCCTCGTCACCGACCGTCCAGGCGTCGTGGCCGGACGGGATCACGACGGCTTCCCCGGGCCCGATCTCGGCCTCGGTCCCGTCGTCCATCCTGACTCCCATCCGTCCGGAGATGCAGTAGCCGACGTGGTGGGACTGGCAGGAGTCCGTGCCGGCGATCGGCTTCACGTCATCGGACCAGCGCCAGCCGGGCTCGAAGATCGCACGGCCGACGGTCACGTCGCCGAGCTTGACGATATCCGTCTTTCCGTGGGCTACGAACTGACGCGTCTCGTCCGGGGAATCGAGGCTCTTCGCCTCGAGCTGGGTCATCGTTGACATCGTTCCTCCTCTTGTTTGGGCAGACGATGGACTCTATGCCTCTGCCCGGGATCGACCAAGTCGCTGCGCTACGCTCGCTGCCGCATGGTTGACCGCGACCAGAGGCTGCTCGCGATCGACGTCGGGAACACGCAGACGGTCGTCGGGCTCTTCGACGACGCCGAGCTGCGCGAGCACTGGCGTGTTGCCACCGAGTCCGAGCGCACCGGTGACGAGCTCGGGCTCCTCCTCGGAGGGCTCGTCGAGCTGGACTCGGTCGTGGCGCTCGCTCTCGCGTGCTCGGTACCGCCTCTCGTGCGGGCCTACGAGGAGCTCGCGGAGCGGGCCGGGAAGCCGCTGCTGGTTCTCGGTCCCGGAACGCGAACGGGGATTCCCGTCCGGTACGAGGATCCGCGCGAGGTCGGGCCGGACCGGATCGCGAACGCGGTCGCCGCGCTCGAGCGATACGGCGCCCCCTCGATCGTGGTCGACTTCGGCACGTCCACGAACTTCGATGTCGTCTCGCCCGAGGGCGAGTACGTGGGAGGCGTGCTGGCGCCCGGGGTGGAGGTCTCGATGGACGCGCTCTTCGCCCGTGCTGCGCGCCTCTTCAAGGTCGACTACGCAGAGCCGCCGAGCGTGATCGCGAAGAACACGGCTGCGAGCCTCCAGTCGGGGCTCGTCTACGGCTTCGCCGGCCAGGTCGACCGGATCGTCGAGGAGATCCGAGGCGAGCTCGGGGCGGAGGCGCCTGCGATCGGGACCGGCGGGCTCGTCGACCTGATCGCGCCGCACACGCGAACGGTCTCGAAGGTCGATCCGTGGCTCACCCTCGAGGGACTTCGCCTCGTCTGGGAGCGAAACCGCTAGCCGCGGCGGAGGAGCTTCCGCAGCCGGTCCCCGAGCGACGCCCCGCTTTCGCTCCGGAGGACCTCTTCTCGCGCCCGCTGACGTCTTGCGAACGCGCGCTCGCGCATGACCCGCGTGGGGTAGCGCGGCTTCCAGTAGACCGGTCTCGGCAAGTCAGCCCCCGCCGTAAACCGAGATCGGAAGGTCAAGGAGGATCTCGTCGCCCTGGGGCAGATCGTCCTCGAGGCGTTCGAGGACGAATCGGGCCCCGGGGGCCGCCGCGAGCAGGCGCTGCTCGACCTCCGCGAGGCTCGCGAGCTGCGTGAGCTCCTGCTTGAAGGGGCGCGGGAACCGGCCGCGCCCGAGATACCAGCCGTAGAACTTCTTCAGGAAACCCGTCGCCCGATGCTCGCCGAGCTCGCGTGCAGTCTCGCGGATGAAGAGGATCAGCTCGGCGGCGACCTCCTCGCGGGACGGCTCTTCGTCGACGCCCATGATCTGGCGCAGCGCCCATGGATTCCCCTGCGCTGCGCGCCCGACCATGACGGCCTCCGCTCCCGTCGTCGCGAGCACGGACTGAGCTTTCGCGAGCGAGACGATGTCTCCGGAGGCGACGACCGGAACGTCCACGAGCTCGACGAGCTCCGCCGTCAGCGAGTGATCCGCTTCGCCGGTGTACATCTGCCGCGCCGAGCGCGGATGGAGCGTGAGCGTCGCAGCGCCGGCCTCGACGAGCTTCGGGCCGATCGCCAGGCACCGGCGCGAGCCGTTCTCGAGACCGCGGCGCATCTTCACCGAGATCGGCACGTCGACGGCTTCCGCGACGGCCGCGACGATGCGGCAGGCGCGGTCGGGCTCGTCGAGCAGCGTGGCGCCCGCGCCGGTCTTCGTCACCTTGCGCACGGGGCAGCCGAAGTTGATGTCGACGAGGTCGGCGCCGGCGTCCTCGACCATCCGGGCGGCTTCGGCCATCACCTCGGGCTCGGAGCCGAAGATCTGGACGGCGAGGGGGTGCTCGTCGGCGGCGATGCGCAGGTAGCCGAGGGTGCGCTCGTTGCCGTGGGAGAGCCCGGCGCAGCTGACCATCTCCGAACAGACGAGCCCGGCGCCGAAACGGCGCCCCTGGCGGCGAAACGCCTGCACGCTGACGCCGGCCATGGGCGCCAGCACCAGCCGAGACGGTATCTCGACCGGCCCGATCCGCCAGGATTCGCGAAGATCTACCTGCATAGGGGCCGAATCGTAGCCGCGGAGGTCGAGTTTGACGTTGACCGCGGTCGGAGGTACTATGCCTGCCCGCGACGGCGCCTTTGCGCCGCGCGTCTTTTTTTCTGAGGAGGCACCGTGAAGGAAGTGATCCTCACTCCGGAGGGCTACAAGAAGCTCAAGGGGGAGGTCGAGCACCTGTCGAACGCCAAGCGCCGCGAGATCGCGGAGCGCATCCGTGTTGCGCGCCAGTTCGGGGACATCACCGAGAACTCCGAGTACGACGACGCCAAGAACGACCAGGCTCTGCTCGAGCACCGCATCGCCATCCTCGAGGAGCGCCTCGCGCATGCGCGGGTGATCTCGAAGAAGGACGTCTCCAAGGACGTCGTCTCCGTCGGCTCGCACGTGAAGCTGCGGGACGTGTCCGCGAAGGAGACGGTCGAGTACCACATCGTCGGCTCCGCGGAGGCGAACCCGTCCGAGAACAAGCTCTCGAACGAGTCGCCGGTCGGCAGGGCGATCATCGGCAAGAAGAAGGGCGAGACCGTCGAGGTGCAGACGCCCCGCGGCAAGGCCCTGAAGTACAAGATCCTCGACATCAAAGCCGCCTGAGCCGGCGAATCAGGTCCCACGCCGGGCCGATTACGGGATCAGGTAGCGGTGTCGCGTAGCGCCGCGATCTCGGGTACCGCGAGGAGTTGCTCGAGCGTGTTCAAGCTGTACGTCCGACCGCCGGTCGCAATAACCACGTCGACAAGAGCGTTCGGCCGCTCTCGCCATCCCTTCCCGTCGATCACCGCGCAGGTGACGAGTACGTCGCGCGCCGGCCGCCTCCGCGAGGCGGGCGATCCGTGCGGCCTTGTCGCGCACGGTGCCGCCGTCCTCGCCGATTTTCGTCTCGATTACGACCGTGGGCGACTCTGCTGGCAGGAGAAAATCCGGACCGGGGCTGATGCCGAATGTCTGCGCCGTCTCCATCGCCCCGCTCGCCCCTGTCCGGGAGTGGTGAAAGGGAATCTGCTCACGCTCGAGCAAGGTCGCAACCGGACGCTCGAGCAGAGCATCGCCCTTCGCCTCCGAGTACGCGGCCTGCACGACGAGCCACACGCCGCCGACGTAACGCTGATAGAGGAGGGCCGAATACGGCACACCTCGAGCATCCGCGGCGACGCTCTGCCAGCCGTTTCGAGTGTCGCGCTTGTCGAGCTTCGAATGAAAGATGTCCGCAGAGGGGCCTGGCACCGGTAACAACTTCCGCTCCATTCGGCGACCGCCTCGATCAGTTTTGGGCGCGCGGCGCTCGCGGTCCCGGCCGGACGGGCGCGCCGCTCGAAGGTCTTGAGCCTCACTCCGCTGATCCGTTGGCTCGGATCGAGGACGCTGATCGCCACGGCCAACTCGTTCGTCGTGAAGCCGAGCATCATCCTTAGCGGAGCCAGCGCAGCCGGCTCTCGGTCCAGTGCGGCAGCGACCGTAGTCGCTGTAACGTCGGTGAAGTCATCCGTCTCGTCGACCAAGACCTGGTAGGCGGCGTCGAAGTCACCTTCCGAGGCCATCGCCTTTCCTCTTGGGATCAGGTGGAAGCTCGGCTGAGTCGCGGCGAGATAGCTCTCGGCGAGCAGTGCGTGCGCCAGCTCGCGGTCCTGACCCTGTTTCGCCAACATGATCGCGACCGCCTGTCCGCGAGCGGTCTGCAGTGGAGCGGTCCCAGCCGCGGCGATGATCTCGCGCTCAGCGTCAGACAGCGACAACGAGGGCGCCTGGAGGATCGTCTGCTTCGTCGCGAGCTATCCGCTCGCGGGCCTCCTCGACGAACGGAGCGTGAACCTCGAGCCCACCCGCGCGGCGTCCCAGCCGACGCGCGACAACTTGAGTTGTCCCGGCGCCGCAGAACGGGTCGACGACGATGCCGTCGGATGGGCACGCCGCCTTGATGAAGAACTCGACCAGGCCCTCCGGCATCGGAGCTGTGTGCTCGACCCCGTAATGCTGATTGTAGGACTGCGGGATGCTGAGGACGTTTCCGGGATCAGCACCGCCCTTCTCATACGTCTGCGCGCGGTTTCGGCCGTAGCCGGCGGCCGTCTCACGCCTACCGTTGCGGTCGAGCCGGCGACGGACGATCTCGCTCTCCGGAGTCTTGTAGGGCACGCGAACCGCGTCTAGATCGAAATACGGCTTCTGCCCCTTCGCGAAGTGGTACACGTACTCGAAGGCGTCCTTCGTTCGTGGACCGAAGCGCCCGGGAACGGCGTTCGGCTTCGACCAGATGTAGGTCTCGACCCAGCGCCAGCCGAGACGCTGGAGCGCGAGGACCAGCTGGTACACGTACGGATGACGCTGTCCCCGGAGTGCCCCTGCCTTGCCAACGCGGTTCTTGATATTCAGCACGAACGAGCCGGTCGGCTTCGTGGCGGTGAGCATCGCACGCGCGTACGGCATGAACCATTCCACGTAGCAATCTGGATGAATCCGGCTGTAGGCGCGCGCATCGGCGTAGGGCGGCGACGTGAAGAACAGATCGACGCTCGCTGCGGGCAGAGCCGGGAGCCACTCACCGGCATCGCCCCAAGTAACGCTCTCCCTCAGCAGGCACGCCAGCACTGCCGCTGTCCTATCGGGCGGTGGCGGAGCGGAGGAGAACGCTGGTAGCTGCACCTGATTGAGCTTAGAGATGGCGGTTGACGGCAGCCTCTCAGACATGTTGCTAATTCAGACAACCACGGTATCCGCGTAGGCTTTTCGTCGATGTTCGAGCGCTTTACCGAGCGCGCGCGGCAGGTGGTCGTCCTCGCGCAGGACGAGGCCCGCGCGCTCAAGCACAACTGCATCGGAACCGAGCACATCCTGCTCGGCCTGCTCCGCGAGGAGGAGGGGCTTGCCGCGCGCGTGCTCGAGTCGCTCGACATCACGGTCGAGGAGGTCCGCGCCCAGATCGCGCGCATCGTCGGCCAGGGCGACGAGGTGACGAATGGGCAGATCCCGTTCACGCAGCGCGCCAAGAAGGTGCTCGACCTATCACTGCGCGAGGCGCTCTCGCTCGGGCACAACTACATCGGCACCGAGCACCTCCTGCTCGGGGTCATCCGCGAGAACGAGGGGGTCGCGGCGCGGATCCTGCTCGACTTCAACGCAGACGCCGAGAAGATCCGGAACGAGATCATCCGCATGCTCTCGGGGCCGGGTCGCCGTGAAGACCGTTCGACGTTACCGCTACCCCCGCCCGAGGTCGCCGCGGAACTGAGGCGGATCCGCGCCGAGAAGGAGAGCGCGCTGGAAGAGGCCGATTTCGAGCGGGCGGCGATGCTGAGAGATCGCGAGCGTAGGCTGGCGATGACCGGATGGCTGCCGGAGCCCGAGCCCTACGTTCCTGAGTCGCCGCCGGTCGCGCCCGAGGTTAGGGAGAGGCTCGAGGAGCTCCGCGGAGAATTCGAGGCGGCTATCGAGAACCAGGAGTTCGAGCGGGCCGCCGATCTGCGAGCCAAGCTGCGGAGGCTCTCCCGCGCCGCACGGCGGTTGGAGCGAACTTGGAGTCCTCAGTCATTGTCGGACATCGAGGAGGAAATGCCGTTCAGACCACGGGAGGGGCGCGCCACTCTGCGAGTGGCCGGTGCACCTCAGAGCACATATCCGCCATTCGACTACCGGCGTTACTTCTTCCTGCTGGGAGCGGCGCTCTTCGGTGTCGCGTCCGCGATTGGCCTCGTCGTGGGTTGGGTGATCTGGGGCTAGTCCTTGACAGGACTCCTAACAGGGTCTGACCCCGTAAACCTTTACAGGGTCTGACCCCGTTCAGAGGCGGCGCTTAGACTCGCTCGCTATGGCTCTACCGAAGCGATTTCCGGACCGGGAGGAGATCCGAGTGGTCCGCGCCGAAGCAGAAGCGCTCGAGCCGGGAGAAACGACTGAGCGAGAGGATGCACATCGAATCGCCGGCCGCGTCCTGGCTCGTCGAGACATGGGGAAGCTCGTCTTCCTCGACGTCGTGGATCGGTCAGGTCGGATCCAACTCATGGCGCCGGAGAACCTTGCGCCGCAAGCCAAGGAAGTCAGTTTGGGTGACATCATCGGCGTAGCAGGCGTACCTGCAAAGTCCAAGCGCGGGGAGCCTTCGTTTTTCGTTCTGCGACTCGAGCTGCTCGCCAAGATCAAACGCCCGCTCCCGGACACTTTTCACGGCCTGACCGATACCGAGACGCGCTATCGCCAGCGCTACCTCGACCTGCTCATGAACGAGGAGACGCGCGCCGACGTCGCATTGCGGGCGCGCATCGTCGCCGCGGTTCGCCGCTACCTCGACGCGCACGGCTTCCTCGAGGTGGAGACGCCGGTCCTCCAGCCGCGCTACGGCGGGGCGCTCGCGGAACCCTTCGTCACGCACTCGAACGAGCTCGACGCCGACCTCTATCTGCGGATCGCGACCGAGCTCTACCTCAAGCGCCTCATCGTCGGCGGGCTCGAGCGCGTCTACGAGCTCGGCCGGGACTTCCGCAACGAGAGCGTCTCCTACAAGCACGCGCCCGAGTTCACGATGGTCGAGTGGTACGAGGCGTACGCCGACTACACCGACACGATGGGCCGGATCGAGGAGCTCGTCGAGACGGTCGCCCGCGAGACGCTCGGAACGACGAAGGTCGCCTTCCGCGGGCACGAGGTCGATCTCGCGGCTCCCTGGAGGCGCGTGAAGCTCGTCGAAGCCCTCGAGGAGCGCGGACTCTGGACACCTGACGCGGCTGAGCTGCGCCGGCTGCTCGAGGAGCGCGGAGTCGACACGAGCGCGAACGAGAGCTGGGGCAGGCTCGTCGACCACGCGCTCAGCCACTTCGTCGAGCCCGACCTCGTCGAGCCGACGATCCTTCACGACTATCCGGTCGAGGTCTCGCCCTTTGCGCGGGCGACCGAAGGCGATCCTGCGATAGTCGAGCGCTTCGAGTACTTCGTCGGCGGGATGGAGCTCGGCAACGCCTTCACCGAGATCAACGACCCGGACGAGCAGGCCGAGCGCTTCGCCCAGCAGGCGGCCGCCGCGGGCGAGCAGGGCGACCCCGACTACGTCGAGGCCCTCGCCTACGGGATGCCGCCGACCGGGGGTCTCGGGCTCGGCATCGATCGGCTGACGATGGTGCTGAGCGGCCGCGACAACATCCGCGACGTGCTGCTCTTCCCCCAGGTTCGGGAGCGCTCCTGACCCGGGAGCTGCCCGCGGGCCTCGCTTCGGCGCTCGCGGACCGCGCAGCCAGGGTGGAGCAAACCTGGCGCGAGGACTTCCGTGGCTACGTCTTCGCGGACTCTCCCGGAGGCCGGCTCTTCGGCCGCTGGAGCGACAATCCCGTCGACGAGGGGGCCCTCGAGCACGAGGCAGCCGTGCGAGCCATCGTTGGCACCGAAGGCGTCTTGCGGGCGCCACGGGTCCTCGACCGGGCCGGTCTGTGGCTGCTCGAAGAGGCAATCGACCCGGAGCCCTGCGAGGGGCCGGAGTGCGTTGACACGGTCGCCGCCGCCGCCGAGCGGATTGCGCAACTCGACTTGCCTCCTGCTCCTTTGCGCATGGGGCGGCGTCGCGGGTCGATTCGCCGGCGCGCGCGGATCCTGCGCTCGCCGCTTCCGCTCCGCGACCTCCGGGTCTCACAGCGCACGCTCGCCGATCCCGGGCTGCCGTCCGTCACCAGCCACG
>WNFV01003746.1_pt1 | contig 19279 bp, 26 predicted proteins | sample 5400101 | NCBI WGS metagenome assembly WNFV01 (sample SAMN13153361, study PRJNA577476) | soil metagenome | isolation source: 115 cm soil or saprolite under grassland replicate 1 | place: USA:California | collected 2016-06-15 | reverse complement strand
CGATCGGGTCGCGCGCGGAGCGCCGCGCCCTGTGGCACTACCGGCTGCGCGGCTACCGGATCCTGGCCGCGAACGCCTGGGTCGGCGGCTACGAGCTCGACCTCGTCGTCCGCCGCGGCCGCACGATCGTCTTCTGCGATCTGAAGGCATGATTTTCGGCCAGGACGGGGAGCGGGGCCTCGCCAGGCTCCAGGACGGGGTAGTCGCGGCCCGCGACCGACACGACGGCGGCGGTGGCGAGGTCGCGGCGGGGGACGATCTGCAGGACGGTCAGGCCCTCGCCGGTGGCGATGCCGCGGGCCACGCCCGTGACCGTGTCGCCCTCCACGTTCTCGGCCGAGAAGATCGCGTTCGTCACGGCCTGCGGGCGGGAGGCGTCAGCGATGATCACTGACTCGGCGATCCGCGACAGCGCGGCGCGGACTGCGGCCACCGCGTCGGCGGCGTCCTGCCCCTCGGCGCGGCGAAGATCGCGCATGGTGCGGCGGAGGTCGTCGAGGTAGCGGAGCGTCGTGCGCTGCGCGTCAACCAACGACCCCTCCGCCTCCAGCTCCGCGACGCGGGCGCGGAGCCGCCCTACCTCCTGCGCTGCCGTCTCTCGCTCGACGCCCAGCTTCGCGGCAAGCGCGGAGTAGTCGGCGGCGGGAAGGGAGCCGTCCAGGTAGTCGCGCTCGACCTTGTTGAGGTGCGCCTGACGACGCATTTCCTCGCGTTCGGCCTCCCGCAGCGAGGCCCGCGCGTCCCGAACCACGGCGTGCGCGGCCAGCTCTACCTCGCGGCGCGTGGCGCGCAGGTCAATGTGCCCGCGCTCCAGCCAGCCGAAGAGCGCCTCGTCCACGGCGGCCGCGTCGACGCGGGGCCGCGGGCATGCGTGGGTCCCCTTTCGGTCGCGCATGCGGCAGACGTAGCGCGGGTTGAGGGTCCCGTCCTTGCGCGGTTTCCCCGACACGCGGGCCATCGGCCCGCCGCAGTCGCCGCAGGTCGCCTCGATGGGCGAGTCCAGGAGGAAGGGGTACGCGGGGTCACGGCCGCGTCGCTCGCCGCCGCCTGTCCGCGACGCGAGTAGCGCGTGGAGTTCGTCCCACGTATCACGGTCGAGGATCGGCTCGATGTCCGGGTCTGGGACCTCCTCGCCGTTAGGTGCCACAACGCGCCCCACGAGGTCGGGGCGGCGAAGCATCTTTCCAATGGAGGCCGCGTGCCAAACGGGTGGCCCAGACGGTCCGGGAACACCGTCCGCCTCCAGGTCGCGTGCAATCCGCAGCTCGGATTGGCCGCGCAGGATGGGGGCGACGATCCGTTGGCGGATCACCTCCGCCTCGCGTGCCACGATGCCGTAGTCGGAGTCTCGGCCGTACTTCCGTCGCCCGCCCCCATAGGGTTTGCGGCGGCGCTTGACGCGAGGGACCGCGGCCGCGCGGACCCGCTCGCGGTTGTGCTCGCGCTCCAGCTCGGCGAACACGCTCGCGATCTCGATCATCGCCCGACCCATCGCCGTCGAACCGTCGAAGGGCTCGGTCAGCGAGACGAGACCGACCTTCGCCTCAGTCATGCGGTCGAGGATCTCGGCGATGTGGCCCGGACCCGCCCGCGAGAGTCGGTCGAGCTTCCAGACGACGACGTAGTCGAACTGGTCTAGGCGGGCGAGAAGCCTTTGAAGAGCAGGCCTGTCCCTCCGTGAGCCTGACCACGCTGCATCGGGGAAGTCCTCCCATTCCCAGCCCTCGCGCTCACAACGCTCCCGGCACAGACGCAGCTGCTCCTCCATGGAGACGCCTTTGTCCGCCTGCCGAGGGGTGCTGACCCGGCGGACGATCGCAGCACGCGGCGCATTTTTGTGTAGATCCATTAGGCGGGCGGTGAGCCTGTCGAGCTCGACACCATCGCTGTCAGCGCCTCCGTCAGCGCTTCGCGGCTACCGCTAAGAGCCTGGGGTCGGCAACGAAGGGCCCTCGCAAGCTGGGTGCGACGCTTGCGCGAAACGGGTGCTCGCCCAGACTCAATGTTGCTCATCGTTCCTGCGCTGACGCCGCACGCGGCGGCGAGGTCGGCCTGCGCGAGACCCCGCGCAACCCGCAGGAGCCGGATAGCTGAGCCGCCCTTCTTCTCGTTTAGCATCGCGCCTCCACCCCCTCGACCAGATGTCATGCGCCTGGTCGGATCAGCGCCTATCGAGGGGATTCGGCGCTGTCGGGGCGGGGTGGCGGATGCACTGGCCGTCCACTTGAGCCCCGGCGTTGATGAAACTTTACCGGCATGGCCTCAGAGTATCCAGTGGCATTTTCGTATGGCCGCGCTGGCTCGGACGCGGGGAACGCACCTCCGGGGCCGACCGATGCTGCACGCCCGAAATCGTTCAACGCCCGAAGTACCGCGCTCTCAGAGCCGCCTCGCGCGACCGCGCCTGGCCGAGCTCGATCTGCACAGCGGTCAGATAGGCAGATTCGGCGCTCTTCACCTCTCGCCGGCGGCTCTCGTAGGTCACAAGGTGCATCCCCTTGGGCCTCGGCGGGAATGCGTGTACGAGGCCGGGCTGCCCTCCAAGCGCCTCGCGGATACGCTGCGCCTTTCTCACCTGCCGGACATGCTTGCTCTGGGTCTGGCTCTCGTACCGAACGCCCGCGCATCGGCGGCAGACGAGGTAAGCGCCGTCCAGGTAGAGACTCACGGCTCTCCGGCCGCAGCTGGGCGCAGGGCAGTGGAGCCACGGTCGCTGGCCGCCGTAGTTGCACGCCGTCCACGAGACTGGGACCGTGTACGCGACCGTCTCGACCTCGTATCCGGCTCGCGCGTAGGTCAAGCAACAGGCAAGCGAGTGGTCGGTGCTCCTCACCTGGAGGCGAACCTCGTCCCGTAGACCGATCAGCCATCTGAACGGAGTCTCTTCCCCCCATTCGAGCCCGCCCTCGCGCCGCAGCTCGTTGACGTCGAGGCGAGGCAGCTCGTCCGTCGTGCGTCGGTAGAGTCGCCGCGGCCGCCCCGAGCCTAGCCCGCCCACTGCACCCGACCCGGACGAGGTTTTTCCGAAATCGTTAGGGAAAACTGCGACGGCGTCTGCATCGTGGCCTGCTGCACAGTGCCCGCCGCAGCCAGCGGGTCTTTAGGTCCTACAGACCACGCTTGAACTCGTTGATGATCGTCCGACCCGGGCTCTTGAAGAGCGCGAACAGGTTGTCTATGTTCGCGTGCGCCTCCACGTCTATCCGGGTACTCGTATCCCCCTCAGGTCGAAGGGTCACCTGAATGTCTCCCCAGGTGGTGAGCTTCTTGTAGTTGGCCGTGACCTGGAAAAGCGCCTCGGAGACTGCGACCCTCGTGAACCGCTGCGTTTCGAGAGCCTCCTTGCACCTCCCCAGCCACTCGTCTCGTTGGCCCGCCACGACGAAGGTTTCCTGCGAGCTCTTGCGGATTGCCATCAGCTATCCGAGCGCCATGTGCAGTTCTCCGCATCGCAGCTCGCGCTCACGGGCACGTCGAAGTTCGTCAGGCCGCCCACGCCGTCCGTTCCGGTGACGGCGGCGACGCAGTCGTACTCGCCGTCGCCCTTGTCGACGCAGGTCACCTCGTTCACGAACACGGCCTCGCCCGTGTTGCGCCGCACGGACTCGGGGAGCTGGCTGCGGATCATCGCCTCGACCTCCTCGCGGCCGTCGCTCCCCTGACCTCCCCCGCACCCGGCGAGCGTTGCTGCCACGAGAAGGAGGCCAACCCGGCTCACGTACCGCCACTCTCATCGAGCACTCCGTTAACCCGCTCGGCGAGAGCACCCGCCCGCTCGCTCAGTCCCGCCTCCGAGCAGTTGCGGAGCTGGTCGCGCGAGTCGCGGAGCAGCTTCCGCATCGTGACGGTCTTAGCCTCGCCGCTCGGCTTCGGCAGGCTCGGGTTAGCAAGCTGTGGATCGAGCTTGAAGGTCGCGTCGCCCGCTTCTCGGTATTCCTCGACGAGAACGTCCACCTGCCCTTCGAGTTGCGCGTCAAGATCGGCGGTAGGGGCGAGGCAGCCCAGAGAGATGCCCAGGTAAGCGCGGCCTATCCGCGCAAGGTCAGTCTTGTCGGGCGTTTCACCATTCGACCCAGAGCCGCCCCCACATCCCGATAACGCGAGCGCGCCGACGATCGCGCCCGTGACGATGGCTGTGAGGATCACCCTCAGGGAGGAGACGTTTTCGAAGATCTGGACGGCGCGGTTCAGGTCGGAAACCTCCTATTCGAGCCGAGGGTAGCGCGATAACACTCATAGTGTGTAGCCAGAGGAGCGCGCCCTTGCCACGTTCCTCGGGTGGCGAGCGAGTTCATCGGCGAGCGGCGCGCCTTCGGCCGCGCGGTGAGAGAGGTCCGCGAGGAGCGGGGCCTCTCGCAGATGGCGCTCGGGGAACTCGCCGGACTGCATTTCAACTACATCGGCGGGATCGAGCGGGCGGAGCGAAACCCGACCTTCACGACGCTCGTGAAGCTCGCCTCTGCGCTGGGAATGCGGCCTTCGGAGCTGATCGCGCGCTCCGAGACTCCCCAGGACGAGTAAGCGGCGAGGGGCGCGCCCGCGCGCCTCACCTGGTCAGTGTTGCGGGGTACCCGGCGCGACGAGGAGGAGTCGGCGGCGGCGCGCCTGTCCCTGAGCCCTCGCGTCGGCCCCCGGATTCAGCTAACACACTGTGCTGTGGATCGCCGAACGAGTCGCCTCTGCCCCCGCTGCGGCGAGCCAATGGGAGCTGGCCCGGGCGCGAACTCCCGCCAGGACGATGCGACGGAGGTCTGCAGCGCGTGCGGCGTCGAGGAGGCGCTGCGCGACTTCCGGGGCCTGGGGCGGATTCCACCGGAGGAGTGGCCGATCGCTCGACCCGCGCAGAAGTCGGGCGCAGAAGCGTCGTTCGACACCATCCGCCAGGAGTACCTACATGTCATCGAACGTGTCGGGCGGACGCTCGCCCCCGGCGAGGACTGGATGCCGGTGCTGTTCATCGAGGGCCGGGAGGGTCGAACGGTCGTCGGCCTCGGGGACCTCCTCTCATCGGACGAGATGAAGGCGTTCACGGCGAGCGCGCTGCTCCCGGCTCTGCTGCGCCAGGAGCAGGCGCGGATGTTCGGGCTCGTCACGACAGCCTGGGTCGTTGCCGGCGACCTCGAAGAGGAGCTCCCACTCGACCTGTCGGAGGACCCCCGACGGATCGAGGCGGTCGCGCTGAACGTCGGCGACGCGCAGCGGCACGAGGTATGGATTGCTTCGATCGAGCGCCGAACCGGCCTGCCGCCGCAGCTGGCGCACTGGAAACGGTTGCGCCCGGCAACTGGCCAGTTCGTCGAGCCGCTCAGACGAGCTGTTCGCGCGAAGGGATAGAAGCTGCCCGAGGCGGCCCCGTTCGCTACTCAGTCACCGCATCGCTTGCCGCCTTGCCATCGGCGAGAGCACAATTCGAGTCGAGGATGATCTTCTACGGACTCGCCGACAGCCGCCTCGTTGGTACCGAGCTCGGCGAGGTGATCGAGATGTTCGCCTCGCGCGAACAGGCCGAAGACGCGTTGCGTCAGGTTCTCGCTGACGAGCCGAGCTTTCAGGGAGTGCTCGGCGTCGTCGAGGTCGACCTCTCAGGGGCCGACTCCAGACCGCCGTTGGACTAGGACACTTTGCGAGGCATCTCGGCGGCGCGCCCTACGCTCGCCAGGACCAAGTAGTCCTCACCGACCTCCTCGACCTCAAGCGCTTCCTCGGACTCGATCTCGATTTAGGGCGGGTCGACCGGAGCGCCGTGTGCCCCGTGACGCCGGAATGGGGAGGGTGGCTCCACGTCTCGCAGGGGTCGCCGGGCGGCGCACACGCGTCGTCACGTGCCCTCACTGGCGGATTCCTTTCGTATCTCCGACCACCCCGGAGCGGAACACCGCGATGGCCGCGCCGTGAACGGCCTCAACCGCTCGTACTCGTGCCGGGTCGAGACCGGCGGCCGCGCCATCCGGACCGCCTCCGAAGAGTTCCTCCGCTACGCGCAGGCAAGCAATCCAGCGTCGCTCGTCCGCCGCCGTTCGCACGAAAAAAGGTAAACCGCTCCGCACTGCCTTCAGCGTAGATCGGGGCGAGCCGGACCGACGCGGGAAGAAGAGGAGTCGGCGAGCTTCCTTCGGAGCGAGAGACGATGGGAATACGATCTGTCCCGTGGCGGAGCAGTTCCGCGCGAAGGCGGCGTACCTGGGCGGGCATCCGCAAGCGACGCGAGCGCGCATCGGCCACCTCTCTCTCGAGGGAACCGTGCTGAGATGGACGCCGAAGGGCAAGCCCGGCGCTGACCTCAAGATCGAGCGAAGCGGTCTCCTCCCGTCGGTGAGGTGGGCCAAGCGAGAGGACGAGCCATTCACGATCGACGTGGCGACGGTCAACTCCGTCGAGTTCAAGGGCGACGCCGATCTCAAGAAGGCTCCCTCGGGCTACGTCAAGAGCCTGCCGTTCGTAGCGCACGGGTATGGAGGGTCACAGGCGAAGCACCCGATGGGTAGCGGCCGCCTAAAGAAGATGCTCATCATCAAGTACATGGACGGGGGTCACGAGTACGAGGTCTTCTTCGCCAACGAGCCGGGAGCGTTCGGCTTCGGACCACTTGCGCAGGACGCTTCGGACCGAGGCGGATACGAACTCGCGTCAAAGATTATCGCCGCCCGGGCGACTGCAGGTCCGAAGTCCGGGGGCGAACCTCCTCGGGAAGCCACGACCGACGCGGCGGGAAGGCTCCGAACCCTCAAGCAGCTTCACGACGACGGCCTTGTCACGGATGACGAGTACGCCGCTAAGAGGTCGGAACTTCTCGACCATCTGTAGCTCGGAATCAGGATGGAAAGCTCTCCCTACTACCAGCCACCACACGGCCGGATCGCTGATGTAGCTGAGGCGACGGGGTGGTGCGCCGTTGACGACGATGGGACCCATACGCCCCTTCTCGCCTGGGCGCTAGTTCGCTCTCGCGACGATAGGTCCAAGCTCGTCCCCTTCGTAAGCCCCTACGATGGGCACCAGGAGGATGACGGCACTTACCTCGGCACGTTCGAGCCCGCGTTCAACGACTTGCTCCTGATGTGCGGCTCTCGTTGCGAGCAGTACCGCGCGGGTCCCTACTTCGCCAATCCGCCAGTGAACCCATCAGGCCTTGGGGATTGGGACTGCATCAGGATCATCCCGGCGCAGGGCTGGTGCGCGGTCTACGAAGAGAACCGCGACCTCGCGCACTTCCCGCTCGCGGTGTGGGCTCTAGTCGAGGAGCGAACGGGTAGGAGCAAGGGCCGCTGGCACGACGTGGTCGGGGTTCATCCGGACGGAGACCTAGCAGGCCCGGACGTGGCGTCGGATTTCGTGCGTTACAGCCGGTGCGGGACGACGGCGGACTTGGAACACTTGGAATGGACCGCGCCTAAACGACGCCCTGAGCCATCGAACGCTTGACCCAGGTCGCCTAGCGTGTGAGAAACCTCTCTCATGGCTGGCACGAGCGTCGAATTTGAGGAGAAAGAGTTCGAAGGGGACGCGAACCGTGAACTCGCACTGACCTATAACGCTAGTGCCGACGTCTGGTCGCCGGGGCAGAAGATCGAAGAGCTGCTCGGTTTCGATGCCGCAGCCAGTCCGCACAATGCGCCCCTCTTCGCACGATGGAACGCACCGCTGCCCTACGGAGTGAGGCTATCTCCCTCCTTCTGGGAGCGGTTGCCCCGGCAGCCACCCGCTTCGCGGCTACCGACTCAGCTCTTCAGCCTCTTTCTTCAGTACAAGCGGCCTGCTTATCACGACAACCCGCTCGACGACATGTGGGCTACTTGGCGGGAGCCGTACTACCGCATCACGTACAAGCCGCCGAAGAACCAGCTGCATGTGCTGGCCGAGTTCGAGCGGGCCGTCCAGCCGGAAGCCCTTGTCCTGTACGTCGCTCCCGCTTTCCGATCCAGCTACGAGCTGGAACACCATCGGCTTGCTGGATCCGTACTCCAGAACAGCAACGTTCACCCTCCCTCGCGTGGAGTAGGCCACGCAGCCTGGACGTATGTGCGTCCCGGCGGTTTCGGCGTCTCTAACGAGGCAGGGGAACTCTTCGAAGGCCTCCCTATCGAGACCCTCATTCAGGAGCGGATCGAGGCCTCACGTGAGTTTCGCGGTGAGCCGTTTGAGGTTCAAGCAGCTCACCTCGCCAGCTTGGCAGGAGGAGTTCGCGAGGTTCTCGGACCCGAGCTACCCCAACTTCGATGCGATAAGGCCGGCGTTTCCCGAGATGCCGGATGCGGTCGAAAGGGCACTGTCCGATCTCGTCTTCGTAGCGCGAGCCCTAGGCGCTACGGAGACGAGCTGGTTGTTATTCCAGGCGAAGCCAAGAGCCGAGACGAACTAGCCCAATGGCCTCACGGCTGATCGTCGTAACTGGAGCGGGCGCGTCCTTCGACTGCGCAGGACCCGACGTCGCGCGGGACGCTGAGCTGCGGCCACCTCTCGTAGCCGACCTCTTCGACCGGAAGTTCGCAGACATCCTGAACGAATACCCGCTCGCCGAGCAGGTCGCTCCGAACATCCGAGCCTCGGTGGGAACCGGCGCGATCGCCCTGGAGCGCTACCTCAGAGAGGAGCTTCTCGGGTCGTCCTTCCCGCACCTTCGACGCCGTTACCAGGCGATACCTCTCTACCTGCAACACCTCTTCTGGAAGATCAGCGAGGGCTACACCCAGCATCCCGATAACTACGACCGTCTGATCACAGAGGCCCTCCGACTTGATCGCGTTACGTTCGTGACGCTCAACTACGACACGATCCTCGATCAGCGGCTTGCGATCGATTCGTCTCTAGACGACATCGCTGACTATGTGAGCTCCACACGGACGTGGTCACTCGTGAAGCTCCATGGGTCGGTGAACTGGGGGCGAAGGCTGGTCGATGGGCCAGATGTTCGCCGCAAGATGATCACCCCCGGCTTGATGGTGAAGACGTATGCAGCCGACTTCGCCACCCTTGGAGAAGACCCGACTGTGGCGGATGAGATCGAACTCCGGACGGGGTCGCTGGAAGACTTTCGAACCGACGCGTCAGCTATCCACAGAGGGAGCCTCTTCTACCCGGTCGTCGCCGTGCCTCTCGGCTCGCAAGACGAGATCGTTTGCCCTGCGTCCCATGTCGAGCATCTTCGTGAGCACATGCGCGACTCGGCAGAGGGGCTGAACCTTCTCGTCATCGGGTACAGCGGGCTCGATCAGGAAGTACTCGGCCTATTGGGCTGGAGCGAGCGCCCGGTGCGTGCCCTGCGTGTGATCAACGGGTCATACGAGCGCTCCATGGAGACCGTCCAGACGCTGGCACAGCGCCTCCGGTTCCCGCCGACCGAGGAAATGGCCTTCGCCGGAGGGTTCAGCGATTTCATCAACACTGACCTCGAACGGTTCATCCGCAGTCTCGGCTAGGTCTGCGGACCGGTTATGCGCTCCAGTGCTTCGCGGCTGCTCGCGCTAGCTGGTTAAGCCGGGTATCGATCGTGGCGGTGTCCCAGTCCTTGAAGCTGAGCGCGGCAACGGTAAAGGGCGTCTGAGAGTCCTTCACCTTCTTGATCGCCTCGCGCTTATCGGGCCATTCCAGGTTTCCAAGTCCGCTGTTGAAGGGCTGCGCGAGAAGCAGCAGGTTGCCCAGCCGACTCCTATACGCCTCGCGCTCGTCAGGACTGAAGTGCGTCCAAGTTCCCTTCGCCGGACGTTTCGGAAGAACGTGTTCGAGGGTCAGATCATCCTTCAGGTCCATGGCCGCGCTGGCTCCGAGACGGGCTCGTTCGAGTTCATGGAGGACGCTCTTCGCCTGTACATCATCGAACCGCTGGCGTTCAAACGCGTCCGTGAAGAGGGTGTTATTGACGATGAAGAGGTTCTTCTCGTTGAACTTCGCCCTTACCTCGCTCACGGTCTTCACGTCACCGTCCCGAAACGCACGCGCCGTAGCTACATAGAGGTTCTGCGCCACCTGGCCGCCGGTTCGCCCATCCACGAGGCCGCGTATCGACCAAGCGGCGATCTTGATGATGAGTTCCTCTCGTCGACTTCGCTTCGACTTCGCGGACTTCGCCTCGTCGGCGTAGTCGCGGAGGACCGCGAGGAGCAGGTACCGCAGCTGCCGTAGCTTGATGCCGTTCACGAACTGCAACGCGTACTTTGCGTCGTCGCTGTACTCCTTCGTCGCCGCGGCGCGGAACGGGTCGATGAGGGCCGCGTACAGACGCGCGCTCGCGCGGAGCTCTCCAAGGACGGTCAGGGCGTCTTTGTCCTTGACGTGCTCGGTAAAGATGCGGAAGAGATTGAGCTTGCTCGCCTTCTCGTAGCGCGAGCCGCAGTAGTGGTACAGGAAGTCGTCGAGGTTGTCCTCATAGTCTCCCGCCTCGTCGGTCAGGGCTTTGAGGATCTGGTCCCACTGGTTTAGACCCGGGTCCACGTTCGTGCCGCAGCGTGCGAGCAGGTAGCTCTTGAAGAGGTCGCCGTTCGTGAGCTGGACACCGCGCGTGTTCAACGTCTCGAAGATCTTGTGTGCCGCTTGGGGTGGGACCTCAAGTTCGATTACGTATGCCTGATCCCCTAGAAACTCGGCCCACTGCAGGATTCGCGCGAGCTGGCCGGTGGCCGAACGGTGGTCGAGATCCTCTGAGAGCTTCGTCTGCAGGCACCTTCGAGCGGCCTGCAGCCGCCGTGTCGACTCGGGGACGTCAGCGGTGATTCCGACCCTGTTGAGGAGAGCCTCCTGATCCTCGGCCGAATTCACCTCCAAGACGGGGTTCTTGGGCGCGTTCAAGGGCGAGACGATGGCCGTGAGGTTGTCGGATACACCCTCGTCGTACTCCTCGTCTGACTTAGTGATGTCCTTCGCCCGAGCCCACAGTTCCTGGTAGAGGATCAGCGTTGTGGCGAGCCGCTGCTGGCCGTCCTGTATGCGCTTGGCTTCGTCGATGACAACCAGGCCCATGAAGTAGTCGATCGGGCCTCCATCAGCATCGAGCGCAGCCTTCAGGTCGTCCCAGTACTCGACAACCTCCTTCTCCTCCCAGGCATACGAGCGCTGGAACGGAGGGGTGGCGAGGGGGTGCTTCGGCCGAAGAAGCTGGCTGATTCCCCGCGCTGCTGGCTCGCCCACGACTTTAGGCACCAGCGGATCTTATGACGGTCTCCGGCTCGACCGAAGCAGCTTGCCGTCATAGGGTTTCGTAGTGGCCATCGCGCTTGACCGAACCAAAATGACCGTCGTACTGGAGCGCGCGTACCAGCTCGCTCGCTCTGACAAGCCGCTATCGCCCGTGTGGGACCAGCGGGTCGCACGAATTGAGGACGCGCCGAAGACCTATGTCGCCGCGCTCGGCGCAGCTCTTCTGGCGAAGGCGACCGACCCGCGTGTCGACTCGCTCGCGCATAAGCCTGAAGCGAGTGAGCGGGGCTACGCCCTTCGGGGGCCTGCCGAGTTCCTCGCCACAAAGCAAGGCGAACTCGGGTTCCACCTTGGCGCGACCGGCCGCTGGCCGTTGAACAACGCCCCGTTCAACCGGAACCACGAGCGAATCGACCGCTTTCACAGCATTAGCCCGCGTGCCCAGCCTTTCTACCAGGACTTCGTCCGCTATCTCGTTGAACTCGACCGAGCTACTGCGGATGAGGCCACTGAGGCGCTGGCGGTGTTCCTACGGCATCGCATGGCGTTCTCCGAAGCTGACCTCCAACGACGGAAGGCCCTCATGGCCTCTGGCGCGCCCTTCGCCGAGGTCCTGGAGGCTGCGAGCCTCTTCGTGACCGAGGACCCTGAGGGCGGAAGCCGTGGTCAGGCATTCGTCGCGGCGGCACTGGACTGCACATATACCGACGTGCGTCTTAGGTCGGTCAACGACCCGGGCCACATAGACGTCAGCGCCTGGGTCGCGGACAGGATGGTTGTGGCCACTGAGGTCAAGCAGCTGCCCGTCGACGAGAGCGTCGCGCTCGATCTTGCGGGTGACGCCGCGGAGGCTGGGTGCGACCGCGCTCTGCTCGTAGCCCTTGATCGCGGCCAGCCTGTCCTCGATCGCACCCGAATACGCCACGAATCGCTATTACAGTCCGGTGTCCTGACCGAGGTGGCTACCTCAGTCCCTGACCTTCTTGGCCAGGTCCTTCTGAATTCCCGGCTACCTCTTGCCGAGGTCGCCAGCAAGCTACAGGAGCACTACGACGCGAGGATGGCGGAGATCGGGTTGTCTGAGGCTACGCGCGTGCGCTGGAACCTCCTGTGCCGCGGCTACGCCTAAGCGGCGTCGCAGAGTCGGACTTGATCAAGGTGCGACGCCTCAGCCCCGAGGAGGTCGGCTAGGGCGACGGCGACCGCGTGAGCGAGTAGCGGGGGAACGGAATTGCCGATCTGACGGAACTGTGTGCCTCGCGCTCCACACCACTTCACACCCACCGGGAAGCCTTGCAGCTGAGCTGCTTCCTCCACGGTGATCCTTCGGAGAGCGGCTGGCGCGGCACTCTCGGGGTCGCCGCCCGCAAGAAGGCGGCGGTGGTATGAGACAACCCACGAATCCTGACCCGTGTCCAGCTCCACCTGGTCGATGATCGGGGTGGCGTTTCCGCCCATGGCCGCCGGCAGCGTCGGAGCTGGAAGGTCAAGCTTCAGCGGCCGACCGTTGCCGTTGAAGAGGAGGCTGCCGCGGTAAGGCGATGGCCTAAGCACGGGCCGCTTCGCGGGGGTGATCACCGCTGTGCAGCACGAGTCGTTTCCAGCGCTGCCGAAGGTGGGTAGAGCCGCGAGCGCTGTCTTCACTGAAACGGGCTCCTTGGTAGTCGCCGGAACGGCCTCAGGAGGATCTCCGTTCTGGACGCCGATGAAGAACATTCGCTCCCGGCGCTGAGCGACGCCGAAGTCAGCCGCGTGAAGCACAAGGATGGTCGCACGAAAGCCAAGCGTTATCGCTCTGGCGGTGAGGCTGTCTCTGACGGACTCCCATCGGGTGCTCAGGGCAAGCGCTTTGACGTTCTCCATGACGAAAGCCTCAGGCTTAACGCGCTCGACGAGGTCCATGAATCTCACGACGTGACCGCTTCGAGGATCTTCTGGGTCCATCTTCCCCGCGACTGAGAAGCCCTGGCAGGGCGGGCCTCCGATCACGAGTTCGGCCGCGCCTGGAGCGGGAAGCTCGACCTCCTCAATGCCGCCTGTGACGGCGTGGTCGCCTCCGAGGAGCTCGGAGTATGTCTCGATGGCCGGCTTGCTTACGTCGTTCGACCAGACGGGTTCGAAACCGGCCATCCTGAAGCCGAGGTCGAGCCCGCCGCACCCCGAGTAAGCAGAGACGAACCGAACTCCGTTTAAGGGCGCGGCGAGCGCGTCCTCGACCGTGTAGGACAGGTCCATCAGGCCCAGATCCTGGCAACCGCGCCTGACGTTTCACGCGCCTGTCGTCCACGGACGAGCTTCTCGATACGGGCCGCTGCCTCATTGGGATCGTCGTGTTCCCAGACTCGGACGACTTCCCACCCCCGGGCTTCGAGTGCCGCGCTGTTGCGCGCGTCGCGCTCCTTGTTCCGTGTGAGCTTGGCCTGCCAGTACGTGGAGTTCGTAACGGGCTCGTTCCCGTGCGTCGGGCAGCCGTGCCAGAAGCAGCCGTCCACGAAGACGGCTACCTCTTCTCGCGGGAAGGCGACATCGGGCCGGGGGGCAGATCGGCCTTCTCCGATCCGTCGATCCACTCGAAAGCGGAGTCCGCGTCGATGCAGCGCTGATCGCAGCATTCGTTCCGGGGTCGTGTCACGACGACGGTTTCCCTGCATAACGGATCGCACCCCAGCAGTGCTCGCAGGGGGCGCAACGGGCAAGACGCTCACGGCCGCACCGTAGCGGGCGGGGTTACAGGAGTGAGCCCCCCGAGACCGATCTGCGGCGGCGCGCTTCGAGTGCAGACCGGACCGTCGCGGGATGCCATTGGCGGCCGCCATGCGCCGTGGGAACCTCGTCGGCGTTCAGCTTTCCTGCGATCTCGGCGTAGGACCGGCCACGCCGACGTGCGGCGCGCATTCGTCGGATCGTGTTCTCCGGCAACGATCGCGGACGTCCGATCTTGACGCCCTCTCGCCTCTTGATGTCGAGGCCCTCGCGCGTCCGCTGGCCGATCAGCCTCCTCTCCCACTGAGCGAACACGGCCAGCATCCCGGCCATCGCCTCGCCGTTGGGAGTCGTCGTATCCACTGCTAGGTCCAGGACGACAATCTCCCAGCCACGCTTGCGGCTGCGCTCGACGAGAGTTGCGAAGTCGATCAGCGATCGCGAGAGGCGGTCGAGTTTCGCAACGACCAGCGCCGACGCCTCATCGTCCTCGACGGCTTCCAGGGCGCGCTGAAGCCCCGGTCGCTTTCGCATCGATTTCGCGCTCTGAACATCTTCTTCGACTCGGACGAGCGCCCAACCACGGCGCTCGCATTCCTCGGCGATCGCCTGGCGCTGACTCTTAAGACTTGAGCCGTTCGACCCCTGCTCATCCGTAGAAACCCTGACGTAGCCGACGACGCTGTCTCCGTTGCTCATGCTGGCAACATAGCGAAACCGGTCGTTTCCTTTATGGGCCGACCTTCTCATGTGCCTTTTTGACCCTTGTTCCGCGCGCTCCACTACCTTTCGGGCTCGTTAGCTTGTGTTGGCGAACTGGCCTGCTGCCTCGCGGTCTCCAGCAGTCGTCGGCCTTTCTTGGTGATCGCCCAGAGCAAGAGTCTTCCGCCTATATGGCGTACTAGGTAGCCGTGATGCGTGACGAGACCCCTCCTGCGCATGGGAGCGAGGACGAGATGCGCGTTGATCACCCCAGCCTCTTGACCGGCCCTCGCGCCAGTGATCGGCTCTTCAGCCTTGGCGAGCACGATCAGGAGCCGAGTGCGGTCATCGCGAATCCGAGTTCGTGCATCGGTCGAATGGCCGCGCCCCGGCTCAAGTTCCTTAATCAAGGGGACTTTCAGATGAGAGCTCATCGAGCCTCCAGCGGTCTAGCGCCGCCCAGCCGCTGGCTAACCGCTTGAGCCTCGTTGAAGGCGGCGACCCGCGATATGAGGCAGCGGTCGAGCCGGGCCTCGCATCCGGTTTCGGCCGGGACGCGGTGTTCCAGACGGGTGCCGGGGCCGCCCAATTCCGACAGGCCGGCTAGTTCGCACGGCCAACCGCCGCTAAACGCTACGGGGAGCCGCTCAGGTCCTTCGCTTGCCATGTGCGTTCCTTTCGGTCGTTGCGGGAGGCCCTCCCGCCGGGGGTTCTCCTCCGTCGACCGAAGGTCGGAATGCACACACCGTGAGGGTTGCAAATTCAGGCGCGAGGCACAAGGCGAACAACTGGGGCGGAAATCAGAGGACGCGTCAGAGCCGACCGCTACGGTCCGAAGCGTGTCGCTGCTCGTCGTCTACGTTGTCCCCGAGGGACTGCTCTTCGCGGCGGACCGCAATCTGAGCCGCGCGGGTCGGACCTCGGGCGAGACGACCGCGAAGGTGCTCGACATCGACGGCGTGCTCGTCGGGTACGTCGGACGGGCGCACGTCGTCGGCGAGGCGATCGACGCCTGGCTCCGCGGATTCTTCGATCGCCACGCTGGGTCCCCGCTTCGGGAACTCGGGCCCGCGCTCGGGGAGGAGTTGGAGGCGGCGTGGTCGGGGAGACCGGAGGCCGAGCGTGGCACGATCATCCATCTGGGCGGCTTCGAGGAGGGTTCGGACGGGAGTCCCCTCCCGGTCGTCTGGTACGTCCGCGACTTCGAGATCCAAGACGACGGCCGCTACGCGTTCATCGGCGGTTTCGAGGCCCGCGACGAGCTGAAGCAGGAGGGCGACCCGCCGTACTTCCGAGACGCGACGGGCAACGAGGTCCAGACGTGCCTTCGGACGCAGGCCGATCCCCTGCCCTGGGCAGGCTTCCGCCAGAGCTTCGACCTTGGAGTGTTCTCGACGCTTGACGGCCTGCTCTGGCCGTTCCTCAACGCGCTTGTCGCCGGACTCGCACGCGAGCGCACGCATGACCCGCCAAGCACGCTCGACGAGTGGGAGCCGTTCGTAAAGTTCTCGGTCTACTGCTACGCGGCGTATTTCCAGGCGTTCTACCCGCCTGACCAGCAGCTCGTCGGCGGTGGGGTCGACCTCGTCTCGCTCCCTTGGCCTGGCGAGTCGAGATCGCCGAACCGCATGTAGCCCTCGGCTCTCATTAGACAGCCGAAGCTGTCCCGCATACCGCAGGAGCCATCTGAGGTCAACCGTACACTTGTTCGTGTGAGTGCGAACACGCTCCTGCAGCTCTTCTTTCGGTGGCGAGACAGTCCCCAGCCCCTCCTGGCCATTCGGTTTCTCCCCGGCCAGGCAGCTAGCGAGGGCGAGATCCGCTTCACGACTGAGCTCACGAACGACGGGACGAAGATCGCCCCGCGAGGCAACCGTCCGCGGCCTTCTGGACGGGGAGGTGGTCTACGAGGCGGCCCCAATCGATGTCCAGCGTGAGTCGCCGCCCGAGAAGGTCTACATCGTCCTCCGCCGACCGGAGCAGGTCGACCTGTTCAAGGCGCTCAACGACCGTCCGGCGTTCTTCGGCAAGACGTTCACCGCCGAGGCCACTCTCGACGGCGTCGCCGTCGCGGCCGACGAGTGGGACCATGAGGGCGAGCCGCCGCCGATGAGCGACGAGCAGTGGCTGCGCACGCGCGCGCTGAACGACCGCATCGCCCGCCTGGGGAGCGCCGGGGCGGACGACCTGATCGACCCGTAGCCTATGCCGCTCGCCCTGCTCGACTTCCTGAACAGCCGCGAGGATGCCGCCGTCCTATGGCTGACCGCCGCCCTCGTATTCGTGGTCGCCTCCAGCGAGGAGGAGATCCTCCCGATGTTCGGGCAGGTCCTCCGGACCCTCGTCCCGAAGCTGCTGCTCGTCTTCGGCGGCGGGGCGCTGTACGCCGCGGGCGTCGTCTACCTCGCAGCGCGAGTCGGGCTCTGGCACCGCGGGGCGCTGAAGGAGACGCTCTACTGGTTCGCCGCGAGCGGCCTTGCGATGGTCGCGCACGCTATCGAGCGGTCGCCGAGAGGGTTCGGGTACGTCCGCGACTTCCTGCGCCGCGCCGTCCGCCTGACGATCGTCGCCGAGTTCGTCGTGAACCTCTACGTCCTCCCGCTCTTCTTCGAACTGATGCTCTTCCCCGTCTTCGTGACGCTGACCTACGGCCTGGTGGCGGACGACCTCAAACCGGCCCAGCGCGATGCGGTCCGGAAGACGACGACGTGGCTCGGCGTCGTGCTCCTCAGCTACGTGGCGCTCCGTGCGGTCTTCGACCTTGGCGGTCTACTGAGCCGGGAGACGCTGGAGCACTTCCTCGTCGCGCCCGCGATGACGGTTGCGTTCATCCCGTACCTCTATGTCGTCGGCTGGGTCGTGCGGCGCGAGCAGCAGAGCCTTCGCACGCGGTTCGCCGAGCAACGGGAGCGGGCTCGGCGGGCTCGGGAGGAGTCGGAAGAGGCAGGCCCGAAAAGGCGTCTAGCCGAAAGCGACCGCGCCGCCTAGTCTCCGGGCCGGGGCCGGGTCGTGGGAAGCGCCGCGGCGTTCGGCTCGCCGCTCGGCCCCTCATCCTGAACAGCCTCGGCAGCAAGCTCCGCCACGACGCCCCTGAACCGATCGTCGTCGAACGCGTCGTAGGGCCATCGCCGCCGGTACTCCTCGTCTGCCGTGTTGAGTAGCCGCCGCGACAGTGGGAGGCCCCGCCGCGCAATGCAATCGGAGTGATTGCGCCGCCAGCCGGGATCGCTCCACCCCGTCGGGATCGGAGCCGGGTCGTATTCGAGGAGCCGAATCCGCTCCGGCACGAGAACTGTGTCGTGATGTCGGGCCTCCCCGAGTTCGAAGAACAGGTCGAGCCCAGACACATCGATTTCAACAACCACGTCCCCGACGCCTACGCCAGCAGCGATCTCAGCCGTTTCCGCTAGACAGATGTGCTTGCAGTTGCCGTTCGCGCTGGCCGGATCGAGGCCTTGTTCCAGCACGTATTCCGGGTGGCGGGTCGCGTGATAAGCGACTGAGCCTGACGGTTGAGGCTGCGCGTGCGCCGCTGACCACGCTGCCTCCAGCTCGCATGTGTTGACGACCACGAGCTGGTGGGGGCCTCTGACCTCGGTGATCACGAAGAGTTCTCCGGGAGCATGGTTGAGGCCACACTTTCCGCAGGTCCCTCGTTCCTTCGCCACGGATTGGAGTACAGCAGCTCGGGCGGCCGCGACAGCGACACCCCGGCCTAGGACACCCACGGAGCAACCCATCGGCTCGCCTCGAAGCTCACCCTCGCAGCTGATCGTGTCGGCTCCGTAGCAAGGTCGACGCCGATCGTTCTCCGGCGAAATGCCTGCGGTGCGGCCTACGCGCGGACCTTGCCATCGAGGTAGCTGAGCAAGCTGCGGCCGACGTTGATCACGAGCTGCGCTTCTTCCTTGCCGAGCAGGTCCTGGTTCGGGTGCGCGACGCTCGCGTTGTTCCGCACGGGGTTCAGGGCATCGAGGATGCTGCCGCTCGCCTTCAGAACCGTCTCGATGTCGTTCGTGCGCGGCCCCAGGTTCCCGAGCTTCGGGTGCCCTTGCCGAAGCTTCTTCAGCAGCGCCACCATCGTCTCCTCGCGGGCGTAGGGAATCTGGGCCTCGTCGCAGAGATAGCGGAGGTGCCCGTGAAGCGCGGTGTGGACGCGGTCGACCGCGCTGGTCGGCCCGCCGCTCTGCACTAGCGCCTCCACGTCGTCGATCGCTCGGATCACAACGTCGCTGGTGAGCGCGGGCGCGGCGGCTGCGACCATCCCTCCGCGCTCCAGCCTCTCCGCCATCGCCAGAAGCTCGTCCCGCGCGGCCTCGGTCCGTAGCTCGGAGCTGCCCACCGGGTACTTCTCGATCACGCCGCGGACGATCTTTGCCTGGACGTGCGGCGGACTCTGCTTGAAGACGGCGATGAACCGCTCTCGGGTCGTGCCCTCTTCCAGGTAGTCGAACGGATCAAGGTCGAGGTCGCAGTACTCGGGGTAGAACTCCGAGTGCGTGCGGTAGCTGAAGTCGCCCAGGTAGCCGCTCTCGACACCGATGTAGCGGTTGACGATTCGGATGATCTCGCGGCTCGAAAGTCCCGCCGCGGTCTGCATTCCCGCCTTAGAGCCTATTCCGCTAGGCGTCCCCAGTTGGCTGCGCGCCAGGTGATCAGCCCGCAGGCGAGGTGGAGCATGGCGAGGTAGGTGTCGGCCCGTTTCTCCCAGCGGACGAGGATGCGGCGGAAGCGGTTGAGCCAG
>WNFV01010636.1_pt1 | contig 19282 bp, 22 predicted proteins | sample 5400101 | NCBI WGS metagenome assembly WNFV01 (sample SAMN13153361, study PRJNA577476) | soil metagenome | isolation source: 115 cm soil or saprolite under grassland replicate 1 | place: USA:California | collected 2016-06-15 | reverse complement strand
CGATCATGGGATGTTCACGCCCGCGGCCAGAGCGACGAGGTCCCGATCGTGCACGCGCGAGCTTCTCGAGTCGGTTATTCGCCGCCGAGTAGCAGCACTAAGCGGCGTCAGCTTTCTGGAGCACCTGGAAGTTATTGGGCTTATCGCGGGCGGCGCCTCGCAGATCAAGGGCGTCGAGGTGCGACGCCGAGCCGGTGCTGCCGTTGAGGCAGACCAGGCGGATCTATCAGCGGAGGTTCACCCCCCAGGTCGGGCAGAGGCGATACCGCCCCTGCCCGCTTTCAGCGGATCACCCGGGCTAGGGGTGCCCTGACTTATCGCACGGGGACGATGCGCCAGGATTACCCGGCGGGCCAGTGTGGTTATGATTCTCGTCCCCACAGCCCCAGCCAGGTCGATCCTGACCCGTTGGTCGACCGGGCGGTGTTACAAGCTCTGCCTGCTCGGCATTGGCTGTTTGGGACGCGACACCGACCATGTGCGAGCCTCGCTCCTGCGCGGCGGCACTCACGACAGTGCCACCAAGCAGCAGCAGCGCCACTGTCAGCGCCGTTACCCAGATCAATCGTCTCACTTCGGCCATAGGCTGTCCTCCTGTGAGTGCCCCCAATCCGCAGTCTATAGCCGCCAGCACCCACGCGAGGCTGTGACTTGCGTCGCCGCTAAACGCTGCGCACGCGGACGACGCACGAGCCAGCTTCGTCGCGACGAGCGCTCGTGCTGCCCGGACGACAGAATGGGACACTCCTGCGGACGATCGTGGTGACCGAGACGCCGCGGCCGGTGGTCGCAGGACGGCGAGCCTGGGTTTCGGCATGGACGCCGCCAGCACGACCTGGTCCAACGCCATTATCCGCGCTGAGGGTAAGCCGACGTCTGCCTTATCGGTGACGGCCGAGCGTAGCGTTCAAGCCGATTAGGCATCGAGCCAGCAGCAGCAGACAAGCAGAGTCGAGTTGCTACATCTGCCAGCGTCCATGCGGAGGCCTGTGCGTCCTGGGCTGCGGAACCGCCTCATACCTGCTCTGCGGCGGCAATCTACTGTGCGTGGTCATCGCGGTTTCATTTGTGGAGTGCTGCACGTGGGCGGCGTCTGTCAGTACGCCTGCTCTGAGTTGGGGTCTTGCCCATAGCGAGGAGGTGACTGCGCAGGTGGCAAGCATTAATCCGATGATCTGGTGATGCTTGTGTCGTTGGAGTTGTGGGCGCAGTAACCACGATTACACCGAGCCGTCACGTAAGCCCTTCAGTCCTCTCCGCCCTCTAGTTCAGAGTTCACGAGCTCAGCGCGCGGTGGTTCGCTGAACGGGGTCCCGCGGGTACAACGCAATAGAACGTGCTTGACATCGATATCGGACCAGCGCTCCTACAGGCTCTGCTGGTTTTTATCGTCCTGCCGTTGGCGGTGGCCGCGGTGGCCACCGCCGCGACTGTGCGGCTCGTTCGCGACACCACCCGGCGGTTGGCGATAGGCCTCTATATGATGCTTGCCGGCGTCCTGGTCACGCCCGCGCCCATCGTCTGGGGAGACGACCATCTAGGATTCCCTTCCTCGCAGGCGCTCGAGAGCTATGGCGCGCTGTTCTGGGCTGTCGGCGCAATCACCAGCCTGGACAGCCTGACTGGCGCTTTGAAGCGGCGGCAGGCGCTTGTGCTGGCCTTCGGCCTCATCGTCGCCGCGATCGTGCTGTGCGGATGGGTGCTGGTCGGTATCGGTACAGGGGTACGACTTGCCCTGATGCCCGCCGTTGGGACGCTCGAGGTCCTGCTTGCGTTCGGCTGGCTGCTGCATCGGCGTGCTCAGGTTGCTTCGGGAATCGACTGGCGGCGGGCCGCGGGCGCCGGGGCGACGTGCGCCTGCGCGATGGCGGCATACGTCTACCTGCGTGGGCCGCAAGCCTTCGGTTCCCAGGCGAGCGGAGTCGATCTCGCGCTGCTGGCGTTGCTGGCATGTTTGCCGGTCGTCGGGCTCGCTCGTGTGCGCGCGCTCACGGCGCGGCCGCTCGCGCGACCAGCGAAATCTCACCGATGCGGCGGATGACTCGTGGCATGCGCCATGCCTCGTCGGGGAACAATTCCGACGAGGCGCTGAACGGAGGCTTCACATGCGGTGGATAGTCGGCATCCCGGCGGTGCTCGGACTGGTACTGGGATCCGTGCTGGTTGTGCTTACGGCGCCGCCAACTAGCAGCGCCGCGAGCGGGCGCGACCCCGTGATCGTCATCCCCGGCCTCGCGGGGTCCGAGTTCACCTCGACCGGCACGTTCTGGCTGAACGTGGATAACGGCCACGGTGGCACGTTCTCGAGCGTGTACGCGGCCGGCGAGAAAGTCTGGGTGAACACGTTTCAGATCGTGCTGCCGGGAGACGATGATTACCTGGATGCGCTCAAACTGCAGTCCGATGGGATGACACCCGTCGCACCCGCTGTCCAGGCCAGCGGCGTCTACTGGGATGCCTATGGCGACCTGGTTGACTACCTGCAACGGCAGGGCTACGTCATGGGGGTTGACTTGTGGCTCTTTCCCTATGACTGGCGGCAGGACGTTGAGGTCACGGCGCGTAACCTGGACGCGCTGATCACGCACGCGCTGGTCACTGCCAACGGAGGACAGCAGGATCCAGCAGCGTGGAGCATTCGTCGCGTCGACATCGTCGCCCACTCGCTCGGCGGTCTCGTCGGGCGCGCGTACATCGCCGATGCCGGCCGCGCTGCTCGCGTCGATCAGCTGATCACGCTGGGATCACCGCAGCTCGGCGCGGCCAAGGCGCTCAAGGCCCTGCTGTACGGGGATCAGTTCGGGCCGTGGTTTCTGGGAATCGGCCTCAATCCCCAGGAGATCAAAGATCTCTCTCAGAACATGGCCGCGGGGATGCAGCTGCTGCCCTCACGGGTGTACGACGAGCTGTACGACAACGGCGACCCCACTCGCCTGAGGCCATGGGTGGAGGACCGGGACATCGATGGTGATGGCTCCGTTCTGGGCGTGCTCGGGTACGACCAGACGAACGAGCTGCTGCTCCGCTTGCGCAAGAACGAGCTGTTGCTCGGCAAAGCGCGCACATTCCACGACAGGCTTGATGCGCAGGCTGACGCGCTGAACGGGGTGCGATGGTCGGCGTTGATCGGCTATGGCTACGGCACGCTCGGCCAGATACGCGAATACACCGGCGTCTGTCTCACGTGGTGGTGGTACCAGCCATGCCCGAAACGCGACGAAATCCCGATCGACGGCGACGGCACGGTGGCGGTGTTGTCGGCGACGATGACCGATCCGTGGCTCAACAACGTGCGTCCGACCGGCGCGGAGCTGTCGTACGCGGACCGCGAGCACGGCGCCCTGGTCAAGCGCGATGAGGGCGGCGATGGCCCGGGCCTGGAGTGGATCGGGGCAACCCTGGCCCAAGGCTCTCTGGCGACGGCACCGGATGTTGGCGTCGCACTCGCGTCCGCGGGGAATGACGAGCTCACGATTGCCAATGCGCCGTCGGTCACGCGCGCACCAGCCAGACGGCTAAGCGGCACGTGGATTTCCGCGCTGGGGCCGGTCGCACTGCAGATCAGCGATGCGAGCGGGCGCACGACCGGGCGGTCCCGCGCGTCCGCATCGGAGACGATCTCGATCCCGGACACCAGTTACGACCAGTTGCCGGACGCGGAGTTCACCTACATCAAGCACGACATCGGCTATACGATCAACGTGGCAGCCGAACGGGCAGGCAGTGTCGACCTGAAGGTGCGCGTCCTCGGCAACGGCCGTGTCGAGCGAACGGCTGTCTACCTGGGCGTGGCACTCGGTGCGAGCGGACGTGCTCGGCTAGTAGTGGCGCCAGGCACAGGTCGGGCCGCAGCCGCGGCCGGCTGGCCCAGTCTCGGGCTCGACGCCGACGGAGACGGTACGTTCGAGGCCAACGTCAGGGCGGCTGCCGTACTTGACGCGGCCCACAGCGCCGACTCCCGGGCGCCCGACCTGATGATTGACGCGCCGGCATCGGGTCGGGCCGCCAGCGGTCCCGTGATGGTGCGCTGGCGCACCGTTGATGCTGGTGCGGGGCTCTTCGCGGAGAGCGCTGTTCTCGATCCTGACACGACACCGCAGCGAGTCAACAATGGCGAGCGCGTGACACTGTCGCCCGGGCAGCACCGGCTGGTCGTGGTCGCCGTTGATCGAGCCGGCAACGCGCGCAGCCAGGACGTTACATTCGTGGTGCCGTAGCAGCGATTCGGTTCTCTTGCTTCGACCTTAGGTCGCTGCGCGAAAACGACTGTTTCTCGAAATCGGGCCGCATTCAGCGCACTGGGATCAGTATTACTTGGGGTCCACGTAGGCAAGCATGATGCCCATCACATCGCTCGCCGCGTGCGAACTTTGATACACGCTGTGCAGCCGAACTGTGTCGCCCTGCCTGATCCTCGCAACTGGATCGCCAACGCACGTAGACATCGCGAGGACACGGTGGACATCTGTGGGATCGAGCGTCGCCACCGACTTACAGATCGATTGGCCGCCGCGACTCTCATTTGTGGCCTCGATGAAGAGACCATGACCGTGAAGATGGCCGATTACCGACACGACGTTGCCAGGCACGTTGACCTTCCAATCCCAATGCGTATCCGAGTACCCGGCCGGAATCGAATACTCCGAGTCGCCGCAGTTGTCGATGTCCAGCCACACGGGCCGCACCCGTGTCACCGGGTCTGACGATGGGCGGTAGTTGTAGGTGACCTTCACGTACACGTCCTTGGGTGTGGATGAGTGATTCATCAGGTCAACGAGCAACGTCGACGAATCGTAGTAGCGCACGCGGTAGCCATAGCCATCCGGGAACTTGACGACGGTGCGCTCATCGCCCGAGGCGAAGAAGCGTTCGCCAGCCAGGCCCAGTGGCTTGTTGTAGCAAGTAGCGTCCTGATGCCACTGACTCGCGAACACGGCGTGATGCAGCATGGCGCCGTTATCCAGGGTGGCACGCGAGCCATCGGTGTACACAAGATCTGGCGTGAACTGGGTGATGTAGCAGTCAATGCACGGTCGCGGAACGGCGAACCGTAACGCACTGATCTGCGCCGGTACCGCTTGCGTGCCAGCGGGCAGCGAGAATGGCCCGTAGAGCACCGTTTTCGTGGCAGTCGCGGCCTGGACGCTGCTTGCTGGCACCAGACCGATAAGCAGAAGACCGGCGACAATCGCACGGACAAACCTTGACGTCTTTCCCACAGTGGGCGTCCTCCAAGACGGTTGGTTTTTAGGACGATCTGCGTACCGGCCGCTCTTCAGGCCGCTCTTTGGTCGGACTCTTCTTAGCGGGGATCGGAGCGTATCTCGGACCGTTTTCGAGAGTCAATGCCCCAGAAACGAGTCGCCGGCAGCCGATCCTTCTGCTCGATCCTGCCGAATTGGGCTGTTCTTGTCATCGGTGGCTCTCGACTCGTACGAGCCCAGTGAGCAGGCCGCTCGACAGCGTCTGGGCTAAAGGCGTTCCGGCCTTTTGTGCTGGGTCCGCGTGCCGAAACGCGCCCCGCGCTTGGAATCAGTCCCGCCGCGGTCCCGCGCGAACTGGCGTAGTGGTTGGTGCGAACTCGACCGCGTGGGGTGTCACGCTGGGGCCGCCCTTTGTGCGCGCCAAATGCTGAAGCGTGTGAGTGTGACCGCTCGCGGCGGGCGGCGTCTACTGTTTCTTCTTCGTCGAGCGCGATGGCGCCTGCCCCGAATCTTCGGCGGGCCTGGCGAGAAGCTCTATACGCGTAGGATTGGTGAAGGGCCAGCCGGAGGCCGGCCCTCATCTGACGAATCCGTGATGCTAGGTCGTCGCGTCCTCCCACGCATCGCGGATGGCTTCACGAGCACGATCCCACGGGGTGTTCGGGTATCGGCGCTCCCAGTCGCGGCGGAACTCGGGCTCCAGTTCGTCCCACCGGCGGCCGCGATGTTCCGGCAGACTGCGCAGCTCGTGGCCGTAGCGGTACATCGGCTCGACGTCCTCCCAGCGACTTGCAGCGTTCCCGTAACGCGTCTGCCAATGCTCGCGATAACGCGGCATAGCCTGCTCCCAGGTTTCTGACGTACCAGGAGCGCTGCGGACATTCACGTCGCCGACGCGGTTGATGCGCGTTTCCTCGCGGCGCACTTTATCCGAGATCCGCTTGGTTTGCGTTACCTGATCTTTCCGGACTCCAACCTCCTCGTACACGACGGGCTGCTTCTCGACCTCGACCTGCTCTGCACGGACAGGCACCTCGATCGTACGGCCGGTCTCCTCGATCGGCTTGTCGCTCGGACGACGCTGCACCGGGTGCCGCTCGATGGTGACTTCCTCGCGCGTGACTGGCACGTCGAGGGTGCGCTGCTCTGAGACAATCTCCTTGCCCAGATGGACTCGGCCCGTCTCGATGGACTGCTTGCGAGCGACAAGCTCCTCCTCCCGTAGGCGTAGGCGGCGAGTGGCTTCGGGGCTGTCCGGGCGGCCGGCCGACTCGATCTGTTGACCGATGTACGTGGGGGCCTCACCGTAACCCAGCTCGTCGAGGCGATGCTTTGGGAAATTCACATGGACGCGTTCGCCTTCCACTGAGCGAATGGCGCTGAACGGGATGTGATGCTCTCGCCCCATACCCAGGAATCCAGTTGGTACGCGTAAGTAGCCGCCCCCGCTCGGGGAGGCGGCGCCCGCAGCCGCGTCCAGGATCTCGTTCACTGTGCCGATCTTCTCGTCATTGGCGTCGTAGACGTCCATACCTTGATAGAGCTGTTCGCTGTTGCGCAACATCACGTGCGCCTCCTTCACGGTTCAAACTTGCGGCACGGCGTGCATCGCCCTGCCACCTGTACAGGGCGCAGTGCCGATGCCACTGCCCGCAGCCAAAGCACCCATGACGCGCAACAACAAGGGAAGTGATGCGTAAGAGAACCGCAAGGCTTCTTGTCCACGCGGCGCCATGCCGACCGCGACTCCAGGCCTGGCCATTTGCGCCAGGGGCTGGAGTGCATTCATTCGAAGGCGCCGTACAGCGGGCAGAGCAGAGCCGTTGTCGTGTGCGTAGTTACGGAGTTGCTGAATCAATCGCGCGAGCGCTAATCCGATGGTTCCAGCGCCTCTCGTTGTGCATCACCAGGACGTATCTGTCAGTTCATGAACCAGCCCTAAAAGCACCTGATGGGCCGAGGTCGCGTGTGGTGGAGCCGCAATGTACAGAGTTACGGTGGCGACCTCCCTCCGTTTCGGACAGCGACTCTCGCCGGTCAGTGGAGGCTGCGACGATGACCCGGTGCGCAGAGGTGACCGACGCAGCTAAAGCCGAGTTGCCAAGGATGAGACTGTGCTCCCGCCCGCGACTCTCGATTAGGTCCGAGGGCCGTTGCATCCACCGGCGGTATGGCGGCTACAAGACATGCGCCGCCACTGGCTGCGCGTGGAATGGCCGCGGACGCCCAGCCGTCCAGGCCTGCGGGCTGAGGCGCGGACGGCCCGGCACGCGGGGTGCATATGTGTTCGCACAAGCTCGGCAAACGGGAGTTGGAGGCAATGCTGCAAGCTGTGGAGACCGCGCCCTTACATACCGCGGCCTACGAGGAACACGCTGCGCCGGCCATGCTGGCGCAGATTGGGGCCATGGCCTTGCCGCTGCGCGGCTTGCGCGTAGTCCACATTAACGCCACCGCGGACGGTGGCGGCGTGGCCGAGATCCTGCGCTCCCTGGTGCCGCTCCTGTCCGATCTGGGCCTGGACGCGTGCTGGTACGTGTTGCCCCCCGATGACGACTTTTTTGCGGTCACCAAGCAGCTACACAACTGGCTGCAGGGGCACCCGGGCGAGATCCAGCCCGAGCACCAGCACACCTACGCCCAGCTATCTGGAACGCCTGGCGGCGCAGATGGGCGACCTCGATGCTGACGTGTGGGTGATCCATGATCCGCAGCCGCTGCCGCTACGCGCCCTCGTACCGCTGCGGGGTGCGGCCATCTGGCGCTGTCACATCGACTGTTCGACGCCCAATGGCGGCGTGCACGAGTACCTGCAGCCGTGGATTCAGGCCTACGACCGCGCGCTCTTCAGCATGCCGGAGTACGTGCTGCCCGGCCTGCAGCCCGAGCACGTCCGCATCGTGCACCCGGCCATCGATCCGCTGGCAACCAAGAACTGCCCCCTGTCGCAGAGCGAGGCGAAAACGGTTCTGGCCAGGCTGGGCATCGACCCGGACCGACCGCTGGTGACCCAGGTCTCCCGTTTCGATCCCTGGAAGAACCCGTGGCAGGTGGTCGACGCCTATCGCCAGGCAAAGCGGGCGGTACCGGAGGTGCAGTTAGCCCTCGTGGGTACCTTCGCGGCCGACGACGACCCCGAGGCTCCAGAGATCTATCGCACGATCCGGGACTATGCCGGACCCGACCCGGACGTACATTTCTTTACTGATCCTGAGCGGGTGGGCTCACAGGAAGTCAACGCGTTTCAGTCAGCCTCGAGCGTGATCCTGCAGCGGTCCACCCGCGAAGGCTTCGGTCTGACAGTCACCGAGGCCATGTGGAAAGCCCGGCCCGTGGTCGCCACACCCGTGGGTGGCATCCGGCTCCAGATCCAGGACGGGCATAATGGCTACCTGGTCGAGTCGACTGACGGCTGCGCCGATTACATGGTGCGACTCCTGACTGACTCGCGCCTGGCGGATCACATCGGCGCGGCAGCCCGAGGCTCGGTCCGTGAGCGCTTCTTGATGCCCCGCCTGGTACGCGATCATCTTGAGCTCTACGGCGAGCTCGTGCCCAGCCAGCCCGCAAGGGCTGCCGCTGCGTAGAAGCGGCCGCAGCTTCGGGCGCCAAAGTAGCGCCGTGGTCGCACGCCGTGCTGCCTGCCAGGCAAGTGGACGTGACCCTCGGGTATCTCGGCTCGGCGCTCGCGCGCCGCCACTGCGGCCGCCGCACCGAAGCCGTAATGCGCAAAATCTGCAGCTTGGTCCGCCTCTTGGTAAGAGCGCAACTCCCTTCTCCCTCTCGAGTAGTTCCTCATCGCACGCTGGCGACCGGTGGGGGTGAAAATAGGGCTCGCCTGACGCCGGCGAGCCCTATTTTCAGGTCAGCCATCACCAGGGCTGGATCGTCACGCGCGTCCGGCGCATCCTGCGCCAACGCAGCGCTATCCGGTGGGAGCCACCAATCAGATCGCCGCCTCGGGTAAGGCGACCTCAACGGTTGCTGCTGGTTGCGAGTGAGGCTGCCGCCCGTCAACAGTGGCATCAACATGGTTTCACCGGCGGACCCGCTGTTCTGGATGCATCACCTCTGGAGTATGTGGCAGTCGGTTGCGGGCAACGCCCGAAAAGCCCCAACCTTGCGTGGGCGCGACGCAATCCTGGACCCGTGGACAGAGCGCGCATCCGACATGCAGTCGATAGCGCGGCTGGATTACTCCTACGAGCCGTAGGAATTTGATTGGGTGCTGCAGTCCCCAATACGTAATCGTCAACAACCGACTACAACGTGCCCAAATTATCGAGAGCGCCCAGCCGCGGCCCGATCGTGGTGCCTCGAGCAGGCCACCCGTCAACCGGCGTTGCGCTAGCGACACACGGGCAGCTTGGCAACCCGATCAGCGCGTCAACGGTCGAAACGCTCCGGAGCCCGCCGCTCGGCGTTCGCGTTCCGACCGCCGCGGTCCCAACGGCCATCTGGATGCCCTGAGTAGTGCGCAGTGAGGGATAGTCATGCCGGAGGCCCGGTAACAGCGTCAACACCCACACACCAGGTCTTGGCTTAAGCCGTGCGGCAGGACGGCCCATAGCCGGCTCTGCCGGCACAGTCGTACAGCCGAACATGGCGGCGCGCCTACTCGGGCGGGTCGAGTACGTCGCCTTCCCAGGTAATCACGCCGCGCGCATCCTTTGCCCAGCGGTGATAGCCGTCCGTGAACGTGGGTGTGTGTGAGCCGGCGCGGTAGATAGCCAAGCCTGTTGATGTGCGCTGCAACGTATCGCCGGTTGAGGGGTCGACGTGTGGACACTCCAGTGAATGGCCGAAGGTCTCACCGATTGCCTCACGCAGACCAGAGAACAACTCGCTCGGCGAGATTTGACCTGGTGCGCAACTCGGGGCCTCTGCTGACCCCGGTGTTGCGCCGACGAGGGCTCGTTCGGGTTGCCGCCGCGCGAACAAACTGATCGCCTGCAGACTCAAGGGCAAGTCAAGAGCCGAGTTGGCCCAGCCCGCGGTGGCCACGCCCGCGACGGTCGCGCCTACGACGGCGAGGAGCAGTCCGACGAGCGGCGACACTCCGCTCTGCTGGCGGGGCGAGCCGCGGGCGTTCACTGCTTCCCGCTCCGCAACACCTGCAGCTCAACGGCTGTTTGCGCCAGCGGGCACCCTACGCGGCTAGCCGGCCGCCTGGATCGGCTTCCACAAGCTCGGCGTGCGAGCAACAGCTCACCAGGCCGGTGGCCGCGCACAGAGACGCCCTGCCGTACGAAGCCTGCGGCGGCATCGCGAATGGTCTTCTTGACGTCGGGACGGCGCACGAGCCGCACGACGAGTTCGGCGCGATTCGTCGGTAGTCTCGACCATGAGAGCGCTGGATCTCCGCCACGCCGCATCAGTGCGTTGCATTGACAGGCATGAGCCTGAGCCTGCGGAAAGCCGCTGGCAGCGCTCGGATCTGGCCCACATCGTCCGGTCCGCAAGGGCCCATAGGCGCCAACCCGTCGCGGTTTTGTTTGAACCTGTTTCTGCATCCCAGCAGCTGCCTCCTGTGGACACGAAATGGAACCGTCTGGTCAATCCAGGTCGTCGTCTCCGATAACAAACGCAGCCCTCGGGCCACTCACGAGCACAAACTTCCGTACGCCGCGAAATAACATGCGAACGATCGCGTACGAAGACCAGAAGGGCTCCCCTCGCGCTATGGGCCGGCTCGCTATGCCTTTGACTCGCCCGCTGCACCGCAACATGTCTTCGCATGTCCTGCACGAATCGGGAAGAAGATAGGTTGGCGCTGAACACTGCGTCAGGGCAGCACCCGGTGCTGCGAACGGGAACGTGCCGGTTGCGTGACATGCTGTTCCGAGACACTGCAAGCTGCACGGGTTTACCCGAGGGGCGGAACCGATCGCGAGGTGAACGCCAGTCGCTCGGCCGTGGCCGGCAACTCAATTGCCCGGTGCGGTGCAGGCCGCGACATCCGTGCGCCAGGGCGGCGCTTCCTGTCGGCTGGTGGCATTCTCCCGTCGGGCGCCCCCACCGGAGGTGTGAGCCGAAGAAGCGAGCACCTCCTGGTCCGCGAGTCATGCGGCGGCACGCGTGGTCCTTGGGGGGACGAAGTCGCGCCGCAGGCGCGCGCGAGTCAGAGTTCCGTCGTCGCGCGGTCGAGCGTCGTCGCGAGCACCTCAATATCGAAGGGCTTCGCTAGGCACGCCGTCACCCCGAACCTCTGGCACTGGTCCAGCCCAGCTCGCGCGCCCGAGATCGCGATCACAGGCGTGGTCGCGGTCTGCGCGTAACGGCGGGCCGCCTCCAGGAACGTGGGCCCGTTCATGATCGGCAGCTGCGCATCCAGGACGACTGCGTCCGGTGGGTCCGCCAGCATCTTCTGTAAGGCTTCGAAGCCATCGGCCGCGGTGTCGACACCGTATCCCTCATCCGTGAGCGCAAGTGCCAGCACCGCCCGCACACTCGCGTCGTCATCCACCAGCAAGATTCGACGCACGCAAATCGAAGTTCCATGCAGAGCGCGTGCCCGTGCTATCCACTCGTGGCGGAAACTTGACCTGCCGGCGCCGAGCAGTGCGATGCGCGTCGCATCGCGGCTGGCACGTGGGCTGCATGGTTTGGGCGGTCTTGGGAGTTTCCCCGGCGGGAGCCGGGGCAAGGAGGATCTAGCAATGACCATGACTCGACGCACTGTGGCTGTCGGCCTGTTCCATGATCCCGAGCGCGCGCGACACGCGATTGGTGCGCTCAAAGACGCGGGCTTTGGCGGCAACGACATCAGCCTGCTGATGCCCGATCGCGGACAGGCCCGCGACATGGCGGCGGAGACGGGCACGAAGGCCGCCGAGGGCGCGGCCACGGGAGCCGTAACAGGCGGCATCCTGGGCGGCCTCGGGGGATTTCTGGTAGGCATCGGTGCGCTCGCCATCCCGGGCGTTGGTCCGTTCATCGCCGCGGGCGCGTTCGCGACCGCCCTCGGCGGCGCGGCCGTCGGAGCCGGCGTGGGCGCGCTTGCGGGCGCGCTCATCGGCATGGGCATCCCCGAGGAGGAAGCACGATATTACGAAGAGGAAGTCCGCGGCGGCCGGACGCTGGTCGCTGTGCGCGCCGATGGGCGCATGGACGAGGCGGACAGCATCCTGCACGACTTCGGCGCGTACGACGTCGAGCATCGCGATCGCGCCCCAGCGAGCGCTGGCACGGCCACGACCAGTGGCGTCGTCGGCCGCTGGGAAGACGAAGCGCCGCGCTATCGCAGCCGCTGGCAGGAGCGCTCCGGCACAACTGGCGGTGCCTGGGCGGACTACGAGCCCGCCTACCGCTATGGCTGGGAGACACGTTCTCGGCCCGAGTACCGCGATCGACGCTGGGACGATGTTGAACCCGACCTGCGCCGCGACTGGGAGATGCGCCACCCGGCGACGCCCTGGGACCGCATGCGCGAGGCCATTCGCGACGCCTGGGAATCGACCACGGGCGCAGCGCGGACCGGCACCGCCGGGACGGCCCGGCCCGATCTCGTCGGCGAACGCTCCGTGCAGCTGCGCGAGGAGGAGCTGCGGGCCGAAAAGCGGCCGGTGGAGACGGGCCAGGTCACGCTGGGCAAGGAGGTCGTCGAAGAGCAGCGCCAGATGGAGGTGCCAGTCACACGCGAGGAGGTCACCATCGAACGGCACCCGGTCGAGCGTCACCCTAGCGACAAGCCAATCGAGGACACCGGCCGCACTATCGAGGTGCCTGTCCGCGAGGAGCGCGTCGAGGTCGAGAAGCGTCCGGTGGTGTATGAAGAGGTGGGCGTCGGTAAGCGTGAAGTGACGGAGAGCCAGCCGGTCAGCGCCACCGTTCGGCGCGAGGAGGCGCGCATCGAGCGCGAGGGCGACGTCGACGTGCGCGGCTGGAACGAGGCAATGCCTCGGTACCGCGACCGATTCCAAAGTCGCTACGGCTCAACGGGTGGCCGATGGGAGGACTACGAGCCGACCTACCGGTATGGGTACGAGATGCGTTCCCGCCCGGAGTACCGCGGCCGATCGTTCAATGAGGTCGAGCCATCGCTGCGCTCGGATTGGGAGCGGACCTATCCTGAAACTCCGTGGGACCGCGCGCGCGAGGGGCTTCGCGACAGCTGGGAGGAGACCACGAGCTAGTCGCTCGATGGCTCAGGCAGGAGGCTGAACGGCACGACCGTTCAGCCTCCTTTTTCGTATTCTCAGCTACCCCACTCGACGATTACTCTCTCCCGTCAGACGCACGGGCGAGATTGCCTTATCAGAGGGGCTTAACCTCGGAACAATTGTCGTTCCGCCGCGTGGTGCCTCACGATTGAGTCTGCCCTGGGTTCGCTACCAATCCGAGCGGGCGCGCCAAGCCACGCGGGCGCGGGCGGCGCTTGGGTTTTCGGCCGGCTGTCCACCCCGGGCATTGTGCTGGTCGCCAGCTATAGCAACGCTCGCAGGGCTCCACTAGTTGTCAGTCAACAGTGGTGGCTGTGGTGGAGGCCTCGCGCTGCGCACGCGCGAATGCACCCTGCAGGTACAACGGCTCTCATCCTGTCGCCCACTACGCCACGGCCTCACGGCTGCTCTGGGTCGTCTCAACGGGCGTCCTGAGAACGAGTGATGCGCCCACCGCGACGAATTCCAGCCAGGCTTCCCAGGTGGCATCGATCCGTTCGCGTCCAAGCACGCGCACGACGTAGTTGATGCCCGATGCATCCTGGACTTGCTGTGTGAGCTCCATGATCAACACTGGCGGACTGACAGCACGTGTGACTCGACGCGCCGCTCGCAGAACGGACGGCGGCGGCCCAGCCGCTTCACTGATCACAAATACCGCTTGACCACCAGTCGCTGCTGAGATTCTGCGGATGGCCTGGACGCACCAATCACGGGCGGCGAACTGGATGAGTCCTCCCCGCGGATGCTGGATTACGACGTTCGTGCTTGGGGCGGCGGTCTGCGCCGTGCACAGCTCACAACTGGTCGCGCCACCCCCGGCCACCAGGCTGACGCGGGCTGGCTCGTCAACTATCGCCATACTGTTCGCCGCGCCTCTGAGATCCGGCCATCGAGCGGTGTCACAGCTTGCCCACCAACGATTCGGGGCCGCCTCAGTACGAGGCGACCCCGGGGAGTGTCTTCGATGACCTGCGTCACACCGGGGCGCGACTGCGGGTGACAGCCCGTGCCAACGCGATCAGGATCACTGCTCCAATGAAGGCCACCAGTATGCTTCCGATCAGGCCAGCACTCGAGCCTGGCAGCAAGAAGCTGAAGATCAAGCCACCCACGAACGCGCCGATGATGCCGAGCACAATGTCACGCACGACACCATAGCCACCACCGCGCATGAACTGACCGGCCAGCCAGCCGGCGACGAGGCCTACCACCAACCAGGCGATGAGGCCACCGGGTTCCAAAGCCATTTGATACCTCCTTATGGCACCACCCGCCTCTTGCGGGGGTGATCCCCAAGCGCCGTAGAGCACAGTGCGTGCCGCCCACGTTAATGGATGCGGTCTCGCGATTCGCGCGGCTTGACAGACTCTGTCGGCGGATACAGTGCCTGGACAAGACGCCGGAGCCGGGCCAAGAATCCCGTTCGACGCCGCTCGCGCACGCGATACACCTGGTAGCGTCTGATCTCCTGCATGGATAAGCATCCCACGGGTCACCTACGCAGCCCGCGTGCCGGTGGGTCGGCAAAGAGGTCTTCCTGTGTCGGAGCCGTCCAAAAGAGCTACCAATGCACGTGAGGTGTCACCAAGAAGTGGTGAGCCGACACGGCGACTTGCTGTTCCAGTTGACGGGCAGCCTTGGTTTGATTAGCGTGCGGTTTCCCTCGATACCGAGCGTAAGATTGCATCAGAACGTGAGCCCCCGAGGTGCTCGTCGGTGCTACGGCTCAAGCGGGGCCGAGCACGGCCGGAATTGCGGCGAGCAGCGCGCTCAGCGGACGTCCTCCTGTGGTGGCCGGCTCCGCAGCGAAGGGGCAGCTAGGGATAGATTGCCTGGTGCAGCCTCGCGAGCTCGCGGTGGCCGCTATCGGTCGGGTGCGGATCGCGGTTCGGCTCGCAGAAATGCGTCCAGGTGCACACTTTCCAGTTTCCGCCCGCAAGCCTGCCCTCGAAATCGGCATGCGCGTCTGCCACCTTGTAGTTGTACGTCGATAGATAGCTGGCGTTCTGGATGGCGGCGTTGATCTGCTGGATGTACGTGTCGGCCGTGGCGTAATTGGCTTCATCGCCGCGGTATGGGTTGTAGAGGGTCAAGACGAGCAGCGACGCCCGCGCGCCGAGGTCGCTGCGAATAGTCGATAAGATCCGCGGCCAGTCGTATCGGAAAGCGGCCACGCCCACCGATGCGCACAACGTACTGAGAGTGCTGTAATTGTTGGTGGCACATGGCAGCAGGTTGTTGCCGCCGATGCTCATGGTGACGACGTCCGCGCGGCGAGTGTCGTCACGAACCGTGCCCGAGTAGCGAAGCTCGAACAGCAGCCCGCTGCTGTTCAGCCCGGGGACAGCGTCGTTCGATAGGTCGACTCGCGGGGCCAGCTTCAGCAGGTATTCTCTGAAGTAGTTCACATAACCGTAACGGTTGGTGGCTCCGTAGCCCGCTGCAATGGAGTCACCGACCGCAGTGTCTCTGAGGCGGCCGTTGGCACTGAAAGCGTTTGCCGGCAGTAACGCCAACACCGCGGCAACCGCCGCAGCAACCAATCCAACCCGACGCGGCTTCATCGGCACCGCCCCTCCTCATGTGTCGTGATTGAGCGCCCGAACGAATCTGGGCGGAGGCGGCCGAAGCAAAGTTCATGCCAGACGCCCGGCGGGATTGAGACGGGTTCGCAGCGTTCTGCCAGGCGATGCTGACAGCGCGAGGTGGCGATCACCCATGGCACGCCTGGTGCTTCTCCCGAGGACGTCAGGAGTTGGAGCTGTGGAATTCGTGTTGATTCTCAGTCTGTTCACCGCCGTCGCCCTGGTGTTGATTGTCTCGGCTTTCGCCAGCCGTCCCCCCGCTGCGCGTTCATCCTCCGCCTCCGTGCCGGTCGCCACGCCCCCTGCCGAGATCCAGCGCTGATGGTTTCTCCCCAGGTCGGCCAAGCGGATCATAGCCGGCGTTCCCGCGGCGGGCTGAGGCCAGCGTGCCCGCGTAAACGGCGAGTTTCCTGAACGGGGATCAGCTGGCCAGACCCGTAACCGTGCCGAACCTCGTCAGCGGGCGAACTCGGTCCAGACTTTCCGCGTTGACCCTCGCCGGCTTCAGGGCTAGCCCGACGGTGTCGATAGTCGGGCCATGGCGGCTCGAACGACCGCGGCCCACGGACCGAGTCGCACGTCGGGCTTGGCACTCGTGCTGGAGGACGACGCGGCTCTGCAAAGCGTACTCGTGGACGTGCTGCGAGATGAGGGGGTGCTGCACCGGGTGTGCGAGTCGTACGGCGAGCTACGTGCGGCTATCGCCAAAGGTGGTGTCGTGGCTGTGCTCGCAGACTTCTGGGGTACCAGCCACGTGGAACTATCCGCGGCCGAGCGCCAGGAGGTTCGTGAGCTTGCCGGCCTGGCCCCGACTATTCTGCTAACGGGGCGCTCCTGGGCGCGCGCCGAGTTGGCGCACGAGCTCGGGCTGGTGTGTCTGCTCACCAAGCCGCTTGAGCTCGAGGAACTGATAGCACAGCTGCGTCGCTGTCTCGAAGTTGCTCAGTACCGTTAGCCATTGGCCTCCGGTGCTAGTGCCCACTCTTTCCTGAACTGCTCCGTAGGTTTCTGGCAGTTTCTACCGTCGGAGCAACCGATCCATTCGGCTTGCCGCTTCCTGACGCATGGCTGGCAGGACGTGCGCATACGTTTTCATTGTGAAGCTGTATTGAGCGTGGCCCAGGATCTCCATCACCACCCGCGGCTCTACTCCTTGGGCCAGCAGGAATGACGCGCACGTATGCCGGTAGATCGTAGAATCGGGCATCCAGCAGCCTCAGGCCACGAGTCGGTGTTTGAAGCTGCGGCCGACATTCCTGCTGTTCGGCAGTCCGCGCCGCGTGATCCGCGTATTCGAAAAACACCTCCTCCCACTCGGTGTGGTGTACGCCGACTTCATCAACCCAGCTCAGCCTGGCACGGACGCGGTGACCCAATGCTCCAGCTGACTCTTGAACCCGAAGCGGACGACCAGGTCCCGCTCTTCAACCGCCAGCGGATCCCCCACCGCAACGACCCAACGTGCGCTCTGGTCGGGGAGCGGAGTGAGCCAGAACGGACTGATCAGTTCAGCGCTGGTGCCGGGCACGGCCTCGATCTCCAGACGCACATTGCGCGCGGCAACCGCAAGCAATTCGCCCAGTTCACCGAGGAACGTCGTTGTGATCGCCGCTGGAGTGCGCAGATGATGGAACTGGCCGCCACCTGCCACGGCCATAGGGGATCGCCGCAGCGACGCGCTGTGCCACCGCGAAGTAGTGGGGTACTCACCAGAGCACCACGGAACCCGATGCCCGGCTGTGCCGCAAAGGACCGGGGAAGGAAGCCAAGCTGGCGTACCTGGGTCATGTTCTGTGGAATCAAAAGTCAACAGATTTATCCACAGGAGTTCTCCATAATCTGTCGTGAATGCGTTTCGGCGATGATCATGAGGGCTTACCGGGAAGGGCTGCAGTCGTCAAGGTTGTCAACGGAATGAAGTTCCCGGATTGGGCGAGTTGAAATGGAGTTGGGCCGGCCGGAGTGGGCACATCGGTCAGGCGCTCAAGCAGCCGCTCTACAGCGACGGTTTCGTCTTGGACGGCAGCCCGCTCGTCGTCGGTGAGTGGAATAGAGGCGAGCATTCGCTGGAGGTTGTCCTTTGCTTCGATGAGCTGGGCCTTGGTCGAGTCCTTCGGCAGGTAGAAATCGCAGCGGGCGCAGGCCATCCGGTGTGGGCATTGCTCGAAGAAACTGTACGTGCAGTAGCCATGACCGAGATCAAAGTATTGCCAGGGTGTGCCACGGGCCGCCGATCCGGTTTGAACAGCGTCGCGGTCGATCAGCACTTCGATAGTGCGGACGTTACGAGCGAAGTAGCCAGCGTCGCGATAGGCCCGGGCTAGAGTCGTGGGAGCAATCCGCGCGTAGTACTGCGTCGAATGCGGCGATCGATGGCCCAGCCAGGCCTGCAGTTCGAACAGTGTCATCGGCTCCTTTGCGTTGTACAACTGGCTGGCGATCGTCGCGCGGGCGCGGTGGCTGGTGATTCGACCCCGCGCGTCTTGCAGCGGTACACCGGCCTTGCGGCACAACAACGGGATCAACGTCTGGTTCAGGTACTGAGTGGGGAGCGCACGACCGCGAAGGCAGAAAAGGATTGAAACCAGTTCGCCGGTTTCCGAGATCGGCTTGAACTTGCAGCCAGGCCAGGGCTTCCGAACAACTCGAGAGTACCGACCATCGAGCCGTCAGCAGCGCGCTATCCACTCCCATCCACTTATCCCCCGGAATCCCCAGAGAGGGTTTCTCCCCCGCGCCCCCTCTTCCCAGAGAGGGCTACTACGGCGGCTGGCCCCTTCCTGGCCCAGATTCCAAATAATTCAATTTAAGCGCTGATGGAGAATCGCCACGGGCTGCTGGTGGACCCTGAACGCGTCCCTCACCAGCCGCTGGACTGCCCCCGGGCGCAGGAACTCGAAGATTGGACGTACAGCCGCAGAAGAAATCAAAACCGAGCAAATAAATAAATAGGCCCGTATCCAGGACGAGTAGGTTGGCGAGACCTTTGGGAGCAGGGATGCTACTTGGCGAGGCAATCAAAACCAGAGCTCCAATGCCGCGACTACCGTGCCGAAGAGCAGTGCGACGTCCCCATAGAACCCCGTGCGGGTGAGGAAGCGTTGCCAAACATAGGGTCCACGCAGAGCGGTGTGCATCCGCTCGACAACGAGAATTACCACTGCAAGACCGACCCCGACAAGAGTCAACCGAACAGTCCCGCTATTTCAGAGGCTCGCCAAACTGGCGGCGTTTTCGGCAAATAGGTTCGCCTCGCGGATGTAGCGCCTGACCATGTCGGTCGAGCGGTGCACGGTCTGAGCCATGATGACCCGCTCCGAAGCGCCAC
>WNFV01013758.1_pt1 | contig 19286 bp, 13 predicted proteins | sample 5400101 | NCBI WGS metagenome assembly WNFV01 (sample SAMN13153361, study PRJNA577476) | soil metagenome | isolation source: 115 cm soil or saprolite under grassland replicate 1 | place: USA:California | collected 2016-06-15 | reverse complement strand
GCGCGCATCCTGCAATACCTCTATCCGAACGCGAAGGTTTTCAATCAGGGCTTCGAAGAGTCCACGATGCCGAACGATTACTTCGATCTTGTCCTGAGTAATACGCCGTTTGGGTCATACGCCGTTCACGATCCCCGGATCAAAGAGCGCTATCTCAAGGCCGCCATTCACGACTACTACTTTGCACGCAGCCTGATGCTGGTGAAGCCGGGCGGAATCATCGCGTTCATCACCTCACGCTATACGCTCGATAAAGTGGATTCACGCGTGCGCCGCCATATCGCCGAACGCGCGGATTTGCTCGCCGCGGCGCGCTTGCCTGAGAGCGCCTTTCGCAAGAACGCCGGGACCGAGGTCGTGACCGACATGTTGATCCTGCGAAAGAAGTTTAAATCTGGCGGCGTTGAAGAAAAGACCTGCTGGCTTGAGACGGACGTCTTTCCGAACGAGTTGGATTATCGGGTTCCGGTCAACCGGTTCTATATTGAACGGCCTGATCTGATGCTGGGCGTTCCGGGATGTTCGCGCGGGATGTACAGCGATTGCGAGTTTACGCTGAAGCCGGATGGCCGCCATCTCGCCAGCGTTTTGAGGGATTCGTCGATTTCGCAGTTGCCCTATCAGGCGATAACGGCGGCGCCGAGTCAACCGTCGATGTTGACGCCATCGTTGATGGAAGATGCGCTTGAGAAAGATAAGGCAAGCGCAGTGAATCTCGACCGCCTCTCCGGGATCTCACGCCATCGAGCCTCGCTTCTGCTCGACATCTACTCAGCGGCCAAACAGGTCATCAGACTTCAACTTCTCGACGCCGGAGATGAAAAACTCACTTGTCCGCAGCGCGAACTGAACGACCTCTATTCTCGGTTCACCGCGCGGTATGGTCCGATCAACGCAAAGCAGAACCTGAAAGACCTCGACCGACGCTCTCCAATCGTTCCGTTCCTGAAAGCGTTGGAAGAGCCGACCGGCAAGGGGGCCGGGAAGCGCGCGGCGATCTTCCATTCGCGGACGATTCGCCCGCACAAAGACTTCTCTCACATCTCCTCGCCCAAAGACGCGTTGTTCTTCTGCCTGAACGAATGCGGCCGTGTAGATCTAGACCGCATCGCCGCGCTGACCGGGCAAACGCGAGGAGATGCGGCCAATGCGCTGCGCGGGCTGATTTTTGAGACGCCCTCTGGCAGTTGGGTAACCGCTGATGAATATCTCTCCGGCAACGTGGTCGCGAAACTAAAGGAGGCGCAGGCAGCGGCGGCGTTCGATCCTCGCTTTCAAGAGAACGTCGACGCGCTCAAAGCCGTACAGCCAACTCCGCTCGGCCCGGAAGAGATCGCCGCGCGGCTCGGATCGGGTTGGATTCCGCCGGATGTTGTTCGTGACTTCATTCGCGAGATCGTCCCGCAGTTCGACGGCGGTGTGAAATACATCGAACACCTGGGCGTCTGGAAGATCGAAGGCGCCAACTTCTGGGCGCGCAATTCGATCGAGGCCACGCAGACCTGGGGCACTGTTCGAATGAATGCAATCGACCTCGTCGAGGACGCCTTGGATCTCCACCAGCCCATGATCTACGACGAGATTGACGAGCCTGGGGGGAAGCGGCGCGTCCTCAATGACACCGAGACGGTCGCTGCGCAGGCGAAACTGGCCGAGATCAAGCTCAAATTCGTTTCATGGCTATGGAATAACACAGAGAGGGCGCGTGAACTCTGCGCCGTTTATAACGAGCGGTACAACTGCCTGCGCGAACGGCGCTATGACGGAAGCCATCTGCAACTGCCAGGAATGAATTCGAGCATCACGCTTCGGTCTCACCAGCTTGATGGTGTCGCACGAATATTGCAAAGCAGGGCGACGCTCCTCGGTCATTGCGTAGGATCCGGAAAAACTTTCCTGATGGTTGCGGCGGCGATGGAATTGAAACGATTGGGGCTCTGTCATAAAGCGATGGCCGTCGTTCCGAATCATCTGCCTGCGCAGTGGGAGGCCGAGGCGCGGAGGCTCTACCCGGACATCAATGCGCTCGCGCCGTCGAAAGAGGAGTTGAGCGCGTCGCAGCGCGGCGAATTGCTCTCGCGAGTCGCGACCGGAAACTGGGACCTCATAATTTTGCCCCACACAGCTTTCAAAATGCTTCCTGTCGCGCAGGAAACCATTGCGCGTTATATCCAGCGCGAGATCGACGCGCTACGGGAATATCTGGAGAACATTCCGAAGGACGAGCGCAACGATCATCGAAGGACCATCAAGGAAATAGAGCGCTCCATCAAGAAACTCGAAGTAAAGTTGAAGGATTGCGAGAGCGCCATCCTGCGCGACTCCAAGCATACGATCACCTGGGAAGAGATGGGCGTGGATCTACTCATAGTCGACGAATGTCACCTCTATAAGAACCTCTACTGCCCGACAAAAATGAGGAACGTCGCCGGGTTGCCGACAGCCGATTCGCAGCGCGCCTTCGACGCATTCATCAAAGTCAGGTCGCTGCTCGACAACGGCGGGCGAGTGGTCTTCGCGACGGCGACGCCGGTGAGCAACACGCTGGCCGAGGTCTATGTGATGATGAAATTCCTACAGCTCGAAATGCTCGAAAATATGAGCATCTCGCATTTCGACGCCTGGGTACAACTCTTCGCCGAAACCAGCCAGGGGTTGGAGATGAAGCCGGACGCCAGCGGGTTTAGAATCGCGACACGTTTTAATAAGTTCACGAATTTGCCGGAACTTGCCGCGCTCTGGCGGCAGGTGTTGGACGTGAAGAACGCCGATCAGATCAATCTACCTCGGCCACGGATCGCGGGCGGCGCGCCGCAGGTCATCACCATTCCCGCGAGTCCCGAGATCAAACAGTTCATCAAAAAACTGGCGGTTCGCGTCGATGCGATCAAGAGCCGGCGCGTTTCGCCGGACGTGGACAACATGTTGCGCATTACGACCGAAGGCAGAAAGGCCGCGCTAGACATTCGCCTTGTGGAGCCGAATGCGCCGCGCCCCCCGTATTCCAAGATAGACGCGCTCGCCGACAAAGTTTTGGAGTTTTACCGGCTCTCGCAAAAAGATCGCGGCGCGCAGGTCGTGTTCTGTGACCTGATCAATTGTCGCCCGCTCTCGTAATGCGCCATATTCGTATAGCCATTGCAAGACTGGAAGCGCCGGGCTGCGCCGCCGGCCCGGCGCTTCCAGTTTTTCTTTCCACGGGAATACACGATGAACGATCCGCTGGACGCCGCCGAACCGATCCCGGAAACCGCCGAAGAGACTGCGGAACGCCTGGGCTTCTACGCCGAGATCAAACGCGCGCTCATAGCCCGCGGGATTCCGGAAGAGGAGATCGCTTTCATACATGATTTCCCAACGGCGGCCAGTAAGTTGCAAGCGTTCAGAGAGATCAACGCCGGTCGAATCCGTGTGTTGATCGCCACCACCGACCGCGCGGGGTGTGGCGCGAATTTTCAAGAACGATTGATCGCAGCGCATAACCTCTCTGTGGTATGGAAACCAGCAGAGTTGGAGCAACGCGAAGGCAGGATTGTCCGACAGGGTAATATCTTTCCAGAAGTTTACATCTGCAACTACGTCACCGAAGGATCGTTTGACGCCTATCAATGGCAAACGATCGAGAGCAAGGCGCGATTCATCAGCCAGATCATGGCCGGCGAAGTGACGGCCCGCACCGCCGAAGACGTTGACCAATTGGTAATGACCGCCGCGCAGATCAAGGCCATCGCCAGCGGTAATCCACAGATCCTCGAAAAAGTCGCCGTTGAAGTTGAACTGACGAAGCTCGAACGGCTCTACAGCGCGTGGATCGCAAGCCGGCAGCGTCTGCGATGTCAGATGGAATCATTGCCTGCGCATCTGGAGTCGGTCGCGCGCGAAGTCGTCAGCCATCAAAAAGCCATCGCGACGCGAGATCAGAATCATCACGATGAATTCACGATCGAGTTGCGAAGAAGCGGCGCGTCTGAAGAGATCATCACTTTTACCGATCGCGGGCGGGCCGGCGCGCATCTGCGTCAGCTTTGCTTCGCCGTCGATCGGGAATCACGATCCAGAGGCGCAATAACCAGGGTCATCGGCCGTTATCGCGGATTCGAAATCGTCGCGCGCGCATCTGGTAGACAACTCGACGCGCTCAGCTCGCTCTTTTCCGAGGTCGATCTCTTTCTGCGCGCCGGCGAGGGCGAGATGATCTACGGCGTCAATCTCGGCGAAAGCGACACAGGCGCTATTCAATCTATGGACGCCCAACTGCGCGGGCTGGAGAGCAGGCTGGAGAAATCGCTCGCGACGCAACGAGAACTTGAGCATCGCTGGAAGCAGATCACAATAGAACTCGGTAAAGGCTGGGAACCGGCGGGAAGGTACCAGGAATTGAAACTCCGACTCGGCGCCATCAATCAATCGCTCATAGAATCCGGCGCCGAAATCGAGGCGTCTCCCGAATTGTCGAATCTTGCCGAAGATGCCTTGCAGCCGATTGAGCCTGGCGTCGGCTTTCATCAGATCCTCAGCCTGGCGGAAGACCCTGGCGCTACAGCGCAAGAAGAAACCGCTTCCTCGGATGAGACGCCGCCTTCTTCTTCTGAAACGCCGACGGTCCGTTGCGAGGAAGAGCAGTTCGCCACCGACTCCGGTACTCGATTTGCGCAGAAAGATGACGGCGTTTTTCTCACCGATTCAGGGGGCGATGCGGAATGCGAACCGGCGACGGATCACTCCATTGCGACATCTATTAATAAAGATGGCGCTCGGGTTTCAAAGGCGAAGGCAGCCAACCGTGGCACCGTTAAAAATACTGCCGCGACAACAGGGCCGTCCCAGCAGATGAGCTTCGACTGGTCCTGACGCCGCAGCCAAAAAGAAAAGCGGGTGGCATTGCCATGTCTCAAGGAGGACGTGGCAATGAAGAAGCCTAAACCATCACGCAGCGTCGCCGATCTCATCGCCTTGGTCGATTCGATCATCGCGTATTGGAAATCCATCGCGGAGGCGAACTTTAAAAAGACGAATCCAGACGCAGACCTGGCTGAATTTGAGAGGGTGTGGCCGAATGTCTTCAATAATTTCTTTCTTGCGGAGACCGTCCGCACGGCAAAACGGTTGGGAGCGTTTTCCCCTGAAGGCCGCGACAACTAATCGGCGGGCGCCCAACTTGTATATGCATCAATAACTGAAATAATTGATAGTTATGATTTCTCTTCTATATCCGCAAAGTGTTCTCGAACCTCGGATGCCCGATGAGTTGTTCCGCCAAGAAGCAGAGGCGATGGCGGCCGCCGGACACAACGTACATTTGATAGACACCGAAGCGTTGGATTCGGGCCCATCCCGAATCCGGCCGCCGTTCGAGTCTGGCGCGCGCGTGGTCTATCGCGGCTGGATGCTCACTCACGGGGAATACGTCAACCTCGTCGCGTCAGTTGAGCGGGATGGCGGCTATTGCTCCACTTCGCCCGGGGAGTACGTCATGACGCACCATCTGCCAAACTGGTATGCCGTCGCTAAAGACTATACTCCCGAGACTGTCTTCCTCGATACCGGCGCTGATTTGGCGTCTGAATTGCGGCGACTCGGCTGGGAGAAGTTTTTCATAAAAGACCACGTCAAGTCGCTGAAGACATCTGTCGGTTCAATCATTGAAGACCCTGAGCAGATCGAGACAGTGGTTTCGGAAATGGAGAAGTATCTAGGTTTTATCGAGGGCGGTCTTAGCATCCGGCGCGTCGAGGATTTTATCGCCGGGTCCGAGCGGCGATACTTCGTCCTGAACCGAACGCCGTATGCCGCCGAGCCGGGCGCGGCCATCCCGGAACCAGTCGTATTCTGCGCGAGCGCGATTCCAAGCCCGTTCTTCAGTGTGGACGTGGCGCGTCGGGCGGACGGAACCGATCGCATCGTCGAGGTCGGCGATGGACAGGTCTCTGACCTCGTGGGGTGGTCCGTCGAGCGATTCGTTGAGATCTGGGGAGAGACAAGATAGTCGCGCTCCACAGTCTATTTTCTATTCACAACCGGCAAATCAATGAATGACGCATGGCGTTTGTTGCGAGCCATAGTAATGACGGGCGTTCCTTCCGCAGGCAACCGCACGAACGTATCTTTGTCCGCCCCGGCGATCGCGATGCGTATGCGATGGCCTTTTTTGATCAAGACCGAAGTCGGATAGAGACCGAATGTGATTTCTGCGGTCTGCCCGACCACTAGGGGCTGAGCGTCTTTGCGCTTGAACGAATGATAAGGGATCGGCAGTTTGTAAGATTGCGGTCCATTGGAGATCTTGTAGTGAATCGCCCGCAGCATTCCTTCGGTAATATAAGTCACTCGGCCATTCTCATCTACATCCTCCAGGTAAACGATGAACGCGCCGTCAGTGGCCGTCGAAGCCGCTTGCATCGTCACGACCGGATGGCCTGTAATCTCAGTGTCGGCTTCCAACGGCGCGCTGGTGTAAGTCAGCAAACGTTTGTCGGCTTCGCCTCGATCCGGGTAGATGACATCGCCGCCGCCCATTTGCGTGTACCAGCGATTCTTCGTCCCCGTTGTCGCATCAAAATCCAAAGTGTATTTGTCCTCGCCACTTTGCGCTGTCGGGGCGGTCGGCGACAGACCGTTGTCCGCCGCGAAATACCATCGCCGCATCTTCGCTTCGGGCAGCGGCCAGACCCCGGTAGTCTTCCACTTCTCTTCGCCTAGCGTATAGTAGATCAACTCCTTTCTACCCGGCGCGTTCGCATTGCCCTTCAAATATAGGTCGAAGAAGCACATCGCTTCTTTCGTCTGCGCTTCCCGGCTCGGATCGGTCGGCGTGTCCGGGGGCAGAAACGGGCTGGCATGGTATCCGCCGCCGTGGCTCCAGGGGCCAATTACCAGGCGCTGCGGATTGTTGAAAGTCATAAATCGCGCGAGCGCGCCCTCGGCCGTTCCGGCGTCGAGCCAACTCGCCCAGCCATAGATCGGAACTTTCGACCGTTCGAACTCTTTGCGGAAGCTGAATGCGCTGAGGTCGTCTATCGAGGCGTCCCAGCCTTTCGGCCTGTCGTCACGAAATGTGATCGCCTTGCTCGCTTCGTAAACGCTGGGATTTTGCTGATGGTCACGCACGGCGGCTTCGAGCAGCTTGAGGTCTTTGTCGTCATCCACTGGGCGCACGCCGATCGGCGGATTACCACGTTTTACGTTGCGGTCCATTGCGGCGACCATATTTCCCCATTCACGGGCCATGAAGTCGTTAAACAATCCGCCGGGCATGATCAGTTGCTTGTAGATGTCGAAATCGCTGAAGCGCGGGATGACGGCCTTGACTGCAGGATGATTACTGACGGATGTCAGTTCGGCGGTGTTCGCAGTGTACGACGTGCCAATGGTAACGACTTTGCCGTTCGACCGCCTGCGCGACGATCCATTTGACGACGTCGCCCATATCGCGGACTTCATCGCGCGACCACGGCGCCGGCCAGCGCCCGAACGATGCGCCCGTGCCGCGCACGTCCGTATTGACGACTGCGAAACCGTGATTGATCCAGTAACGGTCAGCGCCGGTCGGTTGACGCCCTTCCGTGGCGCGCCAGTAACGGGTCTGCGTTAAGACGGTCGGCAGTTTCGCCTCGGCGGGCAAATCCCTCGGCAATATCACATCGGCGGCGATCTTCACGCCGTCGGGCATTGTGATGTGGAGAGCGCGCAACGCCGCCTCTTTGTTCGCCGGCGCCACTTCGCATTTGCCGAATTGATAGGCTTGCTGCGCATATGACGCGACGGGCGCCGACGCGACAAGCACAGTAAAGACGATCAATGACAGAACATTACGACGCATCATCTTCCCTCCTCGTCGGACTGTTGAAAATAGGCCTGAACACGTCCCGTGGAAAAAGTAAGTGAGATCCTGCGCCTTCAGGATTCACACGGCGCCATACGCAAGCGCGATGCCGAAAGCGGCGCCAATGAGTCCGAGGATGAGACTTTCAACGAGCAGTTCTCGCGCAATTCTCCACGACCCTGCGCCAAGGGCCGCGCGAATCGCGAACTCCTGCGTTCGCGCTTGCGCCCTTACCAGGACTAAGTTTGCTACATTGGCGCAGACGAGCAAGAAGACTAATCCCAGCGCTCCCATGACAACGCCGAGGACTGTGCCGATGTCTCCAGTAATATCCCGCTTCAGTGGGCGTAAATTGGATTTCAGGCGAGCTTGCTCCGCGAACGAGCGGATGTATTCCGGAATAATTTGGTTCAGGACTCGCGTGGCGTCCTGATTGGCAAGATCAATGGTGATTCCAGGTTTCAGCCTTGCAATGCCGGAATAGGAGAAGGGTTCGAATGGCAGGTTCGCCCTGGCGAAGCGCTGCGGAAGCAGAACGTCGGGTGAAAGATCCAGGAACCGGAAGTTTCGCGGCATGACGCCGATCACCTGGCGGGGAACAAAGTCAATCATAACCGTGCGTCCGAGCGCTCGCTCGTCGCCGCCGAACCGCCGCATCCAATACGAGTGAGAAAGAATAGCCGTTTCCGGCGTCCCTGGCATATCGTCTTCGATGGAAAACCGGCGCCCCAGAAATAGCTGAGCGCCCAACGCGGGTAACACTCCCTGGGTCATCAAGACGGTCTTGATCTGCTCGGGATCGCCGATGCCCGTTACCGTCGCTGTGCCCGACTCCCACACACCGAACTCTTGAAAGGTTTTAGAGTGCTCCTTCAATCCCGCGTACATGCCAGGCGCGAGACCCATGTCGTTGAATGTTTCGCCCTGGATTACGCCTGAGTTGAAGACGCCAACCAGCGACTCCGGCTCCGCGTAGGGCAGCGGACGGATGATCACCGCGTTCACGACACTGAAGATGGCGGTGTTGGCGCCGATGCCGAGCGCGAGCGAGAGGATCGCCGCAGCGCTGAAGCCGGGGTTCATTCGGATCATTCGAAACGCATGCCGCACATCACGCAGTATTCCTTCTAGGAATGCTATCGTGTTCATCTCATAGACCTCCTCATTTGAACATATTCTCGTCCAAATTTATTACGTTGGATGAGGCGCAAGAAGATGCGGAAGGTTGCAGTAAGGGATAAAAGATGCGCCTGAGGTTTTATACGGCGCCAATGGCGGGATCATTCGTCATACAATCCCATCTCCTCGGACAGTTCAGTCATCCGGCGCAACGCCTCCTTCGATTCTATCTTTCGCTTCCGCATTATGCAGAACAACGCGTGCGGAAGCGGGTCTAGTGTGCCCTGATAGACGGTCTCTTTTATTGAAAGAACGCTCAACCGGCTGCCGAAAATCTCCCGAATCTGTTCAGGCGTGAATCGGTACCGCTCGGGCGCGAGGACGTGGAAGAGCCCGCGGTCGAAAATAAGATCGAACTGCCGGTCGAGCCTGGTGTCGAGTATGTCATCCTGCTCCCAGGTGATTTCGATCCCCTCCTTTCGCGCCTTCTCACTAGCCAGGCGGGTAGCCGCCTCCGAAATATCTGTCGCCGTCACAGTGAATCCTCGCCGGGCGAGGTGTATCGCCTGAGTGCCGGGGCCGGTACCGAGGTCGAGCGCGCTACCGCTTCTCAATCCGAGTTCGTCCAGCGCCTTTTCGAGATCATAGTCCAGTTCAGGATTGAACCAGGGCATGGATTCGACCTCCTGTTGCTGATACAACTCCTCCCAATGCGGGAACTCATGCTTCTCATCTTTGGAATCTTCAGACATATTCATCCCTCTCCTCTTGTCGTGCGAGCATGCAGCCGCGCGGCTCGCTCCAATTCTGGCAACGGTTTGGGCGGGCGGTTCAGGGCGGCCAAGAACTGGTCTCGATCTCGATCCGTCATTTCCATCCGTTCGGCGCCGTTGGACTGCCGCCGATTCGTCTTTTTGAGTCTGAGTGGTTTTGCTGTCATTTTTGGCATCGCGCTCTCCCAATACACGGCATAATGCCGCATAAACAATCCCGCCGCATAGCGTATAGCGCCCGAACCGGCGGCGCCAACCGATGGACCTTAGCGCCTGAAGGACAAACCATCCAGCGTCCATTCAACTTGTTGTCCCTCGTCTCGATACTGAACGGAAAGATGCGAGCGGTATGCAGATGAGCGAAAGGATGATCGCTATGTCCACAACACCCAATCTCGCATCCATCAAACCATCTCTGGATAAACTGCAAGCCATTGAACGTGAATTAACGGCGTCGCTGATCGAACGTGATGAGGTCATTCGCGCATCACTGGTCGCATTGCTCGCGCGGCAGCACATGGTTGTTCTCGGGCCGCCGGGCACGGCAAAGTCGGCTCTGGTCACCGAACTTGCCCAGCGCATCAGCCCGCAAAACGGCGCGGGGCTGCGGAGCTTCGCCTACCTGATGACGCGATTTACTACTCCGGAAGAACTCTTCGGGCCGGTGTCAGTCAGCGGTCTCAAGCGCGACGAGTATGTGCGCATCACGGCTGGAAAACTTGTCGAGGCTGAACTCGTCTTCCTCGACGAAATCTTCAAGGCGAGCAGCGCTATTCTAAATGCGCTGCTGAAGATCGCCAATGAACGCGTCTTCAACAACGGCGGCCAGGAGATGCGAGTCCCGCTGATCTCGCTCTTCGGCGCGAGCAACGAAATGCCGCAGGGTAATGAACTCGAAGCTCTCTGGGATCGATTCCTGCTGCGCTTCCGTGTCAGCTACGTCACCGACACCGGGTTCGTTAGATTCATCCGCGCCGCTGCTGCGAAGCATAATGGTCACAGCTCAAACGGCAGCCAGCCGTTGACGCTCTTGCAGTCAGAGTTGAGAGCCCTACAACAGAGCGCCGCCCAGGTCGCCATTCCGAACGCGGCGATCGACCTGATCGAGCAGTTGCGCAGAGACCTCGCGGCCAAAGGAATCATCATCAGCGACCGGCGATGGGGACAGGCGCTCGGCGTTTTGCAGGCTCACGCGCTCACCGAAGGACGCGACGCGGTGACAGAAGACGACCTGGTCTTCCTCAAAAATGTCCTATGGCAATCGCCAGAACAGCAGACCGAGATTGGCAAGGCGCTCGCCCGCATCGGCAATCCGCTCAATTCCAAAGCCGTTGATTTCGAAGACCAGGCGGCGTCGGCGCATCGCGAATGCATGGACGCGCAACAGGCGGCGCAGAGCGAGGAGCAGAAGATGCAGGCGGCGATCGAGGCCAACACGAAGCTCAAGCAGATCGGCGCGAAGCTGCAGGAACTGCGCGAGCAGGCCGCCGAACAGGGGCGCAATACGAATCGCATCGATAAGGTGATCCTCGCGTCAAACATCCACCCGACGAAATTACGTCGATCACCGCAGGCTCTGATATCGAGCGCCTGTTGCCGAGCGAGATCGCGTTGCTGGCCGATTCCGACCTCGAAGACCTTTTCTACCTCAGATTTGCCGAACGCGGCCTGATGCAGTACGACCTGATCGGCCACGAGCCTGAAGGCCAGGGGCCGATCATCATCGCCATTGACGAATCGGGATCGATGACGACTGACTACGGCGGGATGACGGGGGAAGTGTGGAGCAAGGCGGTGATGCTTGCGCTGCTTTCGATCGCGCGGCTGCAGAAGCGTGATCTGGCCGTGATCCATTTCTCCGGCCCGGACGACTTGCGGCTCGACCTTTTTCCGAAAGGCGAAGCCACGCCCGCCCAGGTGATCGCCTGCGCCAGCTTCTTTTTCAACGGCGGTACGGTCTTCGAGCCGTGGATGGGAAAGGCGCTGGAACTGGTGGACGGATCGCAGTTCGAGCAGGCCGACGTGGTCTGCGTCAGCGACGGCATCAGTGACGTTTCTCCCGAAGCGCAGGCGGAATGGGCGAGGAGAAGAAGGGAACGCGGCATGCGAGCTTACGGTGTCCTGATCGGCTCGAATCAGGGAGAGGCGCTGCTTGATGAAATCAGCGACGCGGTCTTTCGCCTCGACGACCTGCGCGGCGATCTGCCGACGCTCGAAGTGATCTTCTCTACCGTCTAACTCAATCTCCCGATCGACAGCCAACAATGTGTGAGCCTGACTGTGAATAGGAATATGTGTATCTTCAACAACATTCGCGCGCCGTAGAGCAGGCCTTGCGGCGCGCTGTTCATCGCAATTCCTTGTTTTCGCGTTTCACTCAGCGCGCAGCGCGACCATCGGGTCTACCTTCGTCGCCCGCCGCGCCGGAATCCAGCAGGCCAGCAGCGCGACGACCGACAGCAACAGCGCGATTAGCGCGAACGTTGGCGCGTCAGTGGCGCTGACGCCGTAGAGCAAACTCTTCATCAATCGCGTCAGCCCGAACGCCGCAATCAACCCGATTGCCACGCCCGCAAAAGCGAGTTGCATCCCTTGCTTGACGACCAGCCTGAAGACAGCCGCTGTTTGCGCTCCGAGCGCCATTCTGATCCCGATCTCGCGCGTCCGTTGCGCCACCGCATAACTCATCACGCCGTACAGCCCGACCGACGCCATCAGCAAAGCGATCAGCCCGAAAACGCCGACCAGCCCGGCGATGGACTTCGGCATCGACAGCAACCGATCAAGGTATTCCGGCATGGTCTTGACGCCGTAAACCGGCAGCTCGCTATCCAGACCGGCGACTTCCTGGCGAATGGCTGCGGCCACGCTTTCAGGTTGAACCGACATGCGCGCAATCAACGTCATCTCCCCGACATAATTCTGCCGGAGCGGCAGGAACATGAAATCAGTCGGCCCTTCGCCCAGCAGGTAATACTTACCGTCGCGCGCCACACCGACCACTTCGTAGAAAGGCTCCGGCGCGTCTCCCAGCCGCAACCGCTTGCCGATCGGGTTCTGGTTCGGCCAGAACCGGCGCGCCATCGTTTCGTTGACCACGACCACGCGGGGGGCTTTCTCATCGTCGTATTCGGTGAAGCCACGCCCTTGCGCAATCGGCGTCTTCATCGTTTGAAAATAATCGTGGCCGACGACGCTGTAGCCGATCTCGATCCGTTCGTTGGCGTAACGCGGCGTGTAGCCTTCGACGTTGACGATTGTGTCGTTGTTGTCCGGCCCCAGCGGCAGCCAATTGCCCAGGCTAGCGGCTTCGACGCCGGGCAGCGCCTTGATGCGTTCGACCACGCGTTTGTAAAAGTCGCGGCCTCTGGCTTCGTCGTAACCGTGCAGTTCCACGTTCACGTTCGCCAGCAAAATGCGTTTGGCTTCAAAGCCGGGATCGAGTTCCTGCGCATTGAACATGCTTTTGACGAATAGCCCCGCGCCGACGAGCAGCATCAGCGACAACGCCACTTGCGCGACGACCAGCAGGTTGCGCGGATTGAATCGCCGCCCGGCTGCCGTTTGCGCCTCGCCGCCCTTCAGCGCCGAAACCAGATCGGTCTTCGACGCCTGCAACGCCGACAGCAAGCCGAAAATCAGGCCGGTCAGAACCGAGATCAGCAGCGTGAACCCCAGGATGCGGCGATCCAGACTCAGGTCGTAACTGACATCCACGGTCGCAAAATCAAGCTTGGGCGCAGTCGCCGGAAACAGCGCCGTGAACCATTGCGCCAGCATCATTCCCAACCCGCCGCCGGCGAGCGAGAGCAGAACGCTTTCGGTCAATAACTGGCGGATGAGCCGCCACCGGCTCGCGCCAATCGCCAGCCGCACGGCGATCTCGCGCCGCCGCGACGAAGCCCGCGCCAGCAGCAGGTTCGCCACGTTGGCGCAGGCGACGAGCAAGACCAACCCGACGATCCCCATCAACAACCCGGCAGCGACAGGCATAAAGCCCATCAGCTTGATCGCCGGCTGCGTCTTGTTTCCAGCCGGAACCATGCCGATGGATTTGTTGGCGTTGGTCTGCGGATAGGCTTGGGCGAGTTGTCGCGCGCGAAGGTTCATCGCCGCCGTCGCCTGTTCGATGGTCACGCCGGGTTTCAGTCGCCCATTGACATTGAACTGCGTGTCACCGCGCGACGTCTGCCAACTCTCGCTACCACGCGTGACCTGCGCGTGCATGGAAAACGGCATCCATACATCCGGGATGTAACCGAGAAAACGCGTGCCGGAAAATCCCTGCCGCGCGACGCCGATGATCGTGAAATCGTGGCCGTTCAACCGGACGATCCTGCCGACGATGTTCGGGTCGCCGTTGAACCGCCGCTGCCAGAAAGCGTGGTTGAGCACTGCTAGCGGGTGTCCGCCCAACGCCCGGTCGTCGTCCGGCGAAAAGAGCCGCCCGGCCGCAGGCTTCACGCCCAGCCCGGTGAAGTAATTGCCGGTGACCAACTCGCCCCAGATCAATTCGGCCTTGTCGTCCCGATTCTTCAAACTGACCGAGACGCCGTAATGAACGAACAGGTCGCTGAAAACGTCGTTGTTGTCGCGGTAGTCCTTGTAATCGGGATAAGAAAAGCCGCGCGGAAATCCTGAATTCGGTTCGCTGGTGTAAAGCGCGACCAGCCGGTCAGGCTCCGCCACCGGCATCGGCTTGAAGAGCATGGCGTTGACCACTGTGAAGACCGACGTGTTGGCCGCAACGCCCAACGCGATGGAAAACACAGCGACCAGCGTGAAGCCTGGCGCCTTGATGAAAGTCCGAACGCCATAACGTAGGTCTTGCCAAAGTGTTTGCATAATTCCTCCAAGAGGAGATGTCAGATGTCAGATGTCAGCGAAGAACCCCTCGCCTCACTTGCTAACAACATCTTACATCTGACATCTGACATCTGGCATCTAGTCGCATCGGAGCGCGATCATTGGGTCTACCTTCGTCGCCCGCCGCGCCGGAATCCAACAGGCTACGAGCGCCACGAAGATCAACAGCAATGCAATGACAGCAACGGTCAGGGGATCAGTCACGCTGACTCCAAAAAGCTGTTCAGCCATTCGCGCCTGCCACGTCCCGCGCCCGAAAGATTGGCTGTCCAGCAAACGCTTCAAGCCATAACCAACTGCTGCGCCCACTGTCAGTCCCAGCAAGACCAATTTCATTCCTTGCCAAATCACCAGCCGCAGGACGTTGGCGGTTTGCGCGCCGAGCGCCATACGAATGCCGATCTCGTTCGTGCGCTGGGAGACCGAATAGGCCAGCACGCCGGAGAGTCCGATGGCGGCGAGCAAGAGCGCCAGGCCGCCGAAGAAACTCAGGAGCCGCGCGGACAGGCGTTCCTGTCCAAGCGTGGCTTGCGAGAGCGCGGTTTGCGTACCGATCTCCGTGACCGGCAGGCTGCTGTCGAGTTCGCGCACGACCTGCTGTACCGTGGCGGCGAGCGCGGCGGGTTCGCCCACAGTGCGCAACATGAAATACATCTTGCCGATCCCTTCGCCTACCTGCTGCCACGGCGTATAAAGCAGCGGCCTGATGTCTCTGCGCTGGCTTGTATATTTGGTATCCGCCACGACGCCGATAATTTCGACCGTGCGTTTGTCGCGTCTGATTGTGATCCGCTTACCGAGTACGTCATCGTTAGGGAAGAACTCGCGCGCGAAGGTCTGGTTGACAATGGCGACCTGGGGCGCATGCGCGTCATCTTGCGCCGTAAAGTTGCGCCCACGAAGAAACGGAATTCCCAGCGTCGCAAAATAGTTCTCGCGCGCCATCTGCCGAGTAGTGAGGTGCGGGGCGGCAGTCATTTCAACCTCGCCGGGCAGCAGGATGCCATTGGACCAATTCTCGCGCGCGATGAGCGGAACTCGCCCGAACGTGGCCGCGCGCACGCCGGGCAATTGATCCAGCCGCGCAAAGAGCTGCTGATAGAACTGTACCAGCCGTTCGTCCTTGTAACCGCCCTGCTCCGGCTGCAAGCAGAAGACCAGCAGGTTTTCCTGATTGAAGCCGAGGTTGACGCGTTGCAGATTTTGCAGCGTACGCAGGAACACCCCCGCGCCAACCAGCAACAACAAAGAGAGCGCCACCTGCGCGACGATCAGCCCTTTGCTCAAGCGCGAGACAGCGCCCGTTGTGCGGCGGCTCTGTTTGAGCGCCGTCGTCAAATCCATACTCGTCGCGCGCCATGTGGGAGCCAACCCGAACAGCAGTCCGGTCAGTAGTGAGACGACCAGCGTAAAAGCGAGTACGCGCCAATTCACACTGAGGTCGACATTGCTAGGCACTACCCCAGTGTTTTTGTCGGTCAGCGCCACCAACGCGCTGTTGCCCCACAAGGCGAAGAGCACACCGAGCGCGCCGCCCAACGATGCGAGGAGTACGCTTTCGGTCAACAGTTGCCGGATCAAACGCCCGCGCCCCGCGCCGACCGCAAGCCGCACACTGATCTCTGCGCTGCGTGAGGCCGCCCGCGCCAGCAACAAGTTGGCGATGTTGGCGCAGGCAATCAGCAGTACGAGCGCCACCACGATGAACAGCCCATAGATGGTAGTGGCATACCACCGGCGCTCGTCGAGCATCCCTCGGCTGCCGGATTCCGCCAGCAGGCGCGGATAATCTTTCGGATCGAGTTGCGCCGGCTCATCCGCTCTGCGCGGCGGCGGCATAACTTCCAACGCGGCGGCTTGAAAAGCGCCGTTCAGGCTGGCGCGTGCTTGTTCGCGGCTCGCGCCCGGTTTGAGCCGCCCCATCAAATCCAGCCACCAGTAGCCAGGGTTGTTCGCCGTACCCAGGTTGCTGCTCTCGCCCCACAGCAAGGGCTCGCTGGCAATCGGGACGGTAACGGCAGGGCGATAATCCACTTGCAAAGTGCCGGTAAAAGCAGGCGGCGTCACGCCGATGATGGTGAAGGACTGCTGATTGAGTTTGAGCGACTGGCCGATGACTGCCGGGTTGGAGCCGAACCGTTCCTGCCAGAACTGATGGCTGAGTACGACCACCGGCGCAGCGCCTGCCCTGTCATCTTCGTCCGTGATCGCGCGTCCCAGCACGGGTTGTACGCCAATCCCGGTGTAATAGCCGCCGGACACGGCTTGCCCCTTGATGATCTCCGCCTGTTGGCCTACGACGGCATTTAGTTCACTGAGCGGAGCGAAGGCAAAGAAATCACTGAGTGGACTCTCCGGCGTGACGGCCTGCGCCTGGCGCATCTTGGCAAAAACGTCATGACGAAACAGCGAAAGCGCTTGCGTGCCCGGCTCATCAGGGACCCACGATGTGCCGCTCATACCACTCGTTCTGAAGGAAAGCCCGGCTCGCCATTCAAACAACACCAACTGCTCCGGCTTTTTGACTGGCAAGGTTTTGAGCAACACGGCGTCCACCACGCTGAACAACGCTGTGTTCGCGCCGATCCCTAGCGCCAGTGAAAGCACGGCAATCGCCGTGACGCTTTTTTGCTTCATCAACATTCGCGCGCCGTAGCGCAGGTCTTGCCACAGGGTTTGCATCATTCCTCCTTGTCGAATTCGCGTCACTCACTGCGTAATGCGATCATCGGATCCACCTTCGCCGCCCGTCGCGCCGGAATCCAGAAGGCCAACAACGCAACATGACATCACACCGTAGATCCCGATGGTGGCGAGAATAAGCGCCAGGGCGGAGAAGATGCCGAGCAATAGCGTATTGAAGCGCGAGTGCGAGACCTGATCGCCCAAAACCTCCTTCATGGTGTCAATGCGCGAAATCGGCGCGCTCTGATCGACCTCCCAGATGGCTTTCTGGACGGCGACTTGGATCTTCTCCGGCTCAGCGTTCGTCCGTACCACCAGCGCCATTGATGACCAGGTTTGTTGTGTGTATGGGACGTACATCTCTGGGGCCGCGTCGTCCGCCAGTCCTCTATGTTTGAAATCACTGACCACGCCGACGATTTGCCGCGGTCTTTCAGGTCTCCACTTCGGAATAATCGTTTTGCCGATCGGATCTACATTGGGGAAGTGTTGGCGCGCGAAGCTTTCGTTAATGATCGTCACTCCGATTGAACCCGCCGTATCGCGATCGGTAAATGCTCGACCTGCACGTAGAGGGATGCCCATCGTGTCGAAGTAAGCTGGACTGATTAAGCGCCAGCCTGACATCGGTTCCCTGCCGGGTTCGACCGGCTGACCCTCAATCTTGAAATTGGCGCTCCAACTGTAGCTTCCGGTAAAAGGCACGCTACTTGTGAGCGCCGCCGCCTTCGCGCCGGGCAGGGTTTCAAGCCGGGCCAGGATCTGCTGATAAAAATTGACGATCTGTTGCTCGTCACGAGCCTTAGGGGCTGGGAGCCCGACACGCATCGTCAACAAGTTCTTGGTGTCGAAGCCGGGGTTCACGTGATGCAGACGGATCAAGCTGTGGAGAAGCAATCCGGAGCCGACCAGCAGTACCAAAGCGAGAGCGAGCTCGGCCACAACCAGCACACCACGCAATCTCTGCCGGCGAAATCCGCTGCGACTTCCTTCTTTGAGCGCGTCGTTGAGGTTCGCTCTTGTTGCCTGGAGGGCCGGCAGCAAGCCGAAAAACAAGGCCGTCAGCAGCGAGACCAAGAATGTGAACCCCAAAGCACGATGGTCAACGCTAATGTCTTCTCGCCGCGGAATGTCAGGAGGAGCCAATGATACGAGCAGATCAACTCCCCACCATGCCAGCAGTAGTCCAAACGCGCCACCAAGAATGGCCAACGAAGCGCTCTCTGCCAGCAGCAGCCGGAGGATCTTCCACCGGCCCGCCCCGAGCGCCATGCGGACGGCCATCTCCCTTTCGCGTGCCGCCACCCGGGAGAGCAGTAAATTGGCAACGTTGACACAGGCAATCAACAGGACGAACGCCACCGTCCCCTGCAAAATGAGCAAGATCAGGCTGATACTGCCGGTCACTTCCTGGTGCAATGCCACCAGGTTCACTCCCCAATCTCGATTGGTCTCTGGATAGGCTTCTTCGAGCTGCCGGGCGATGGCCGTCATTTCAGCCTGCGCCTGTGCGAGATTGACGCCTGTTTTAAGTCGTCCGATGGCGCTCAGATAATGGGCGGCGCGCTGATTGGCCACCGTCTTGACATCGAAAGGCCGGAAAATTACGGGTTGCTGATCGAAGATCAGACGGAGATGACGGAAGCCGGGACGTAACACTCCAACGATGGTATAGCTGCTCTGATCGAGCGTCAGCTTTTCCCCGATGACATCAGCTTTGCCGCCAAGACGGTTCTGCCAGAAGCTGTGACTGATGACGACCACGCGATTCTGGCCCGCTTTCTCTTCATCGGGCGCAAAAGTTCTGCCCAGTTGAGGCGTCACGCCGAGCAGCGAAAAGAAATTGGCTGAGGCAGAGATGCCGACAATTTGCTCTGTCTTGCCTGCCGTGCTGATCGCCGGAAGCCAGACGTCATAAATACTCAAGCCTTCAAAACTTTTCGCCTGTTTCTGCCAATCCAGAAAGTTGTCGGGCGAGATCACAGTGTTTCCGCTATCGCGCTTTTTCTCCCAGATTTGCG
>WNFV01014567.1_pt1 | contig 19291 bp, 18 predicted proteins | sample 5400101 | NCBI WGS metagenome assembly WNFV01 (sample SAMN13153361, study PRJNA577476) | soil metagenome | isolation source: 115 cm soil or saprolite under grassland replicate 1 | place: USA:California | collected 2016-06-15 | reverse complement strand
CACGACATCAGCCGCATGCTCGGCCGGCATCTCGTCGAGGATGCGCGAGACCTCCGCCTCGTCGAGAGCGCGGACGAGAGCCAGCAGCGTGGTGTCGTCCAGCCCCGGGAGCACCTCGCCGGCGCGCTCCGGGGAGAGCCGTCGGAAGAGCGCGACCTGCTGGTCGAGGGGCAGGCGCTGGAGGGTCGCAGCGATGTCCGACGGGTGGGCCGCCTCGAACGCCTGATCGTCGCGGGTGTCCTTGCCGCCCTCGAGCAGCCGCTTGGCCGAGTCGAGCAGCCGCTCCTGATCGGTCATGGCCACAGGGTACGCCGCGTGCCTAGCCTCCCGCGGCCGACGGCCGCCCGAGGCGGGGCTGGGAGCGGTCGCGGTCTACCGCGAATCGAGTGCCAGGTTGAGGCCGAGGACATTCACGCGTGGCAAGACGACGTATAACTAGGAGAACATCGGTTTTCCGAGCCTTTCCGCCCGGCGCTACACTAGGGCCGTGAGCAGCGACCGGCCTGACCCCGAGACGCCCTTGGCCCGTGTCGAAGAGGAAGAGGCGAGCCGGCGCCGGGGGAAGCTGAAGGTGTTCTTCGGCGCCGCCGCCGGCGTCGGCAAGACGTACGCCATGCTCGAGGCCGCGCGCGAGCAACGAGCCGACGGGGTCGACGTGCTCATCGGCTGCATCGAGACTCACGGCCGCGCCGAAACAGACGCTCTGCTCGAGGGGCTCGAGGTCCTCCCGCCGCGCACCGTCGAGTATCGCTCCACCGCGCTGCGTGAATTCGACCTCGACGGCGCACTCGGTCGCCATCCCGCCCTGATCCTCGTCGACGAGCTGGCGCACACGAACGTGCCGGGCTCGCGTCACGCCAAACGGTGGCAAGACGTGGTCGAGCTCCTCGACGCCGGCATCAACGTCTACACCACCATGAACGTCCAGCACGTGGAGAGCCTCAACGACGTCGTCGCGAAGATCACCGGGGTCGTCGTGCGCGAGACGGTGCCGGACTCGGTGCTCGAGCAGGCCGACGAGGTCGAGCTGATCGATCTTCCGCCCGACGAGCTCCTGGAGCGCTTCAAGGACGGCAAGGTCTACATCCCCGACCAGGCCCAGGAGGCCGTCCGGAACTTCTTCCGCAAGGGCAACCTCATCGCCCTGCGCGAGCTCGCGCTCCGCCGGACCGCCGAGCGGGTCGACGCGCAGATGCGCGTCTACATGCACGAGCACGCGATCGGAAAGGCCTGGCCCACGGCCGAGCGGATCATGGTGTGCGTCAGTCCCGGCCCCGACTCGGCCCGGCTCGTGCGGGCGGCCAAGCGGATGGCGGATCAGCTCGGCGCTCCGTGGGTTGCCGCGTGGGTCGAGACGCCGGCGCAGCTCCGGCTCCCGGCCGAGGTGCGCGATCGGGTCACCCGGACACTACGTCTCGCCGAACAGCTCGGCGCCGAGACCTTCACGCTGCCAGGACAAAAGATGAGTGAGGCCATCCTGGCGTTCGCGCACGACCGCAACGTGACGAAGATCGTCGTGGGCAAGCCCCGCCGCCGCCTCTGGACGCGGATCTTGCTTGGCTCGATCGTCGACACGCTCGTCCAGGGTAGCGGCGACATCGACATCTACGTCATCAGTGCGGAGCGTGAGCAAGGGGTGTCGCCCGCGCTCGTCCGCCGGCGCACGATCCCGACCGACTGGGCGCCCTACGGCTGGGCGATGGCCGTCGTGGCCCTGGCGAGCGGCGTCGCATGGCTGACGCTTCCGTTCTTCGAGCTCGCCAACCTCGTCATGGTGTACTTCTTGTTCGTCCCGCCCGTCTTCACCTTCGCGGTCTCCGACGTCCGCTACGTGTTCACCTTCGTCGTGATGCTGGTCGTCGGACTCGTGACCAGCAGTCTGGCGGCGCGCATCCGCATGCAGGCCGACACTGCTCGCCAGCGCGAGCAGCGGACGGCGGCGCTCTACGCCATGAGCCGAGAGCTGTCAAAAACGCGCGGCGTGGACCCGCTGTTGACGATCGCTGTGCGGCACATCAGCGAGGTCTTCCGCAGCCAGGTGGTCGTGCTCTTGCCCGGTGCCGGTGGGAGTCTCGCCCCCTGGATCGGCGGACAGTTCGCGCTGGACGCCAACGAGCTCGGCGTCGGCAAGTGGGTGCACGAGCACCATCAGCCCGCGGGTCTCGGCACCGCCACGCTGCCCGGCGCCGCCGCGCTCTACTTGCCGCTCGGGGCCCCACGCGGGCCCGTGGGCGTCCTCGGCGTCCGCCCCGCCGATCCCCACGCGCTCGACGCGCCCGACCAGCTCCATCAGCTCGAAACCTTCGCCAATCAGACCGCGCTCGCCATCGAGCGCGCGCAGCTCGCCGACGAGGCCCAGGAGGCCCAGGTTCGGATCGAGACCGAGCGCCTGCGCAACTCCCTGCTCAGCTCGGTCTCGCACGATCTTCGGACACCGCTCGCCACGATCACAGGGGCCGCGAGCACAATTCTGGAAAACGGATCCCGGCTGGATGCTCAGACGCGGCAGGAATTGCTCGAGTCGGTGCGCGAGGAGGCCGATCGGCTGAACCGCCTCGTCCAGAACCTGCTCGAGATGACACGAGTCGAGTCCGGCGCGCTCCAGCTCCGCCGCGAATGGCATCCGCTGGAAGAGGTGATCGGCGCGGCGCTGAGCCGTGTCGGCAAGCAGCTCGGCGACCGGCGCGTGGACACGAGCGTGCCGCCGGACCTGCCGCTGGTGCCGATCGACGACGTCCTCATCGAGCAGGTGCTGGTCAACCTCCTCGACAACGCGATCAAGTACACCCCGCGCTCGAGCCCGATCCGGATCATGGCGACCGGGACCGACCGGGCCGTCACCGTCGAAATCGCGGACCACGGCCCGGGGCTGCCGCGCGGCGAGGAGGACAAGGTCTTCGAGAAGTTCTACCGGGGCCTCCCCGTCGGCGGCCGTGGCGCCGGCCTGGGGCTCGCGATCTGTCAGGGCATCGTGAAGGCGCACGGCGGGCACATCTGGGCGCAGAACCTGCCCGAGGGCGGCGTGGCGTTCCTGTTCACGCTGCCGCTGGCGGGCACGCCACCTGCGGCCGTGCCCGCCGATGCCTGATCCCGTCGTCGTCCTGATCGAGGACGAGCCGCAGATCCGGCGCTTTCTGCGGGCGACGCTGATGGGTCAGGGATACCGACTCTTCGAGGCGACGTCCGGGGCCGATGGCCTGGTGGAAGTCGGCTCCCGACAACCCGACGTCGTGATCGTCGATCGTGATCGTCGATCTCGGCCTGCCCGACACGGACGGTCTCGACGTCATCCGCCGCATCCGCGAGTGGACGGACGTCCCGATCATCGTGCTGTCGGCTCGCGGTCAGGAGCGCGACAAGGTCGCGGCGCTCGACGCGGGCGCCGACGATTACGTGAGCAAGCCGTTCGGCGCCGGCGAGCTTCTCGCGCGGATCCGGGTGGCGCTCCGGCACACCGCCGGAGCCTCCCACGAGTCAGATGATGCCGGCTTCAAGGTGGGTGAGCTCCAGGTCGATCTCCTGCGCCGCCAGGTGCTGGTCGGCGACAAGGAAGTCCACCTGACGCCGATCGAGTACAAGCTGTTGACGATGCTCGTTCGCCACGCGGGAAAGGTCGTCACGCACCAGCAGCTGCTCCGCGAGGTGTGGGGCCCCGCGCACACCGCGCAGGCCCACTACGCGCGCGTCTACATGGCCCATCTGCGTCACAAGCTCGAGGCAGAGCCGGCCCGTCCCCGCTACCTTCTGACGGAGCCGGGCGTCGGTTATCGGCTGGCGTCCGAGTAGCCGCCGTGTTCCCGCGCCCGGGGCGGTGGCTTGCCGAGCACTCCAGAATGCGGTATCAGCGAGAGTCGAGAGCCAGCATGCTCGGGCCACGTCAGGCCGCGAGCCGAAGAGGAGGTTCACGATGGCCCGCTATCTGAAGATCGCCGCCGCTCAGATGGGTCCGAACCAGGACGGCACGCCGCGCGAGGCGATCGTCGAGCGGATGCTGGCGCTCCTCGACGAGGCGGCGCGCGACGACGTCGAGCTGATCGTCTATCCGGAGATGGCGCTGACGACGTACTTCCCCAAGCGCATCCGCCGGGACTTCGACCAGTTCTTCGAGACCGAGGTGCCGCCGAAGGCCCTCGAGCCTCTCCTGCGTCGCGCGGCCGAGGCGCGTGTTGGCGTGCACGTGGGCTTCTGCGAGAAGGCCGACGGGAAATACTTCAACACCGCGCTCCTCACCGACCGCGACGGCCGCCTGTGCGGGACGTTCCGCAAGATCCACCTGCCCGGCACGAAGGCCCCCGACGGCTTCGCTCAGGTGCACGAGCCCTACTACTTCGCTCACGGCGACACCGGCTACCGGGTCTTCGACGCCGCCGGCGCCCGCGTCGGCATCGCGATCTGCCAGGATCGCCGGTACCCGGAGAGCTATCGCTCGCTCGCCCTCCAGGGCGCCGAGATCATCCTGATCGGCTACAACACCCCGATCTCGGCACTGGCGCTCGACCTGAACGAGCTCTGCATGCGTGCCGGTGCCTACGCGAATCTCTGCTTCGTGGTGGGCGTCGCCAAGGCCGGCGTGGAGGACGGCGTCGAGCTGATCGCCGGTTCCTGCATCATCGACCCGCAGGGCCAGGTGCTGGCGCGGGCGGCGACACGCGGCGATGAGCTCGTGGTGGCGCGGATCGATCTCGACCAGATGGCGCCGCTCCGGAAGCGCTGGAACTTCCTCGGGCGGCGCCAGCCCCAGCACTATGGACTTCTGCTCCAGCCCGTCACCGAGAAGGAGCCCAACCGATGAGCGCGTCCGGCGTCGACGTCGTGGTGCGCGGTGGGCAGGTCGTCACGGCCACGGACGTCGTCGAAGCCGCGGTCGCGATCCAAGGCGACACGATCGTCGCGATCGGGCCAGAGTCCCTGCTCCCGCCCGCGGGCCGGGTGATCGACGCCTCGGGCAAATTTGTCTTGCCCGGCCTCATCGACTGTCATCTGCACATCGGCCCCGAGTACGACGACTGGCGGACGGCGCCCATGGCCGCGGCACGCACCGGGCTCACCACCCTCCTGCCGTTCGTCACCTACGACGAGGGCGAAACGCTGCCGAGGGCGGTCTCCGCATGGGCGTCTCGTCGATCAAGCTCTTCATGACGTACAAGAAGCGCGGCAAGCGCATGGTCTCCGACGAGTTCATCGCGAAGACGATGGAGCGGCTCGCCCCGCTCGGCGGCCTCTGCCAGCTCCACTGCGAGAACGGCGACGTCCTCTGCTATCTCGAGGACAAGGCGATCGCCGAAGGGCGCACCGCACCGACCGACTTCCCCCCGACCTGCCCCGACTGGACCGAGGAGGAAGCGATCAACCGCGCGATCCTCATCGGGCGTCTCACCGGGTGTCCGGTGTACGTCGTACACCTCTCGACCAGGCTCGGGCTCGAGCGCATCAAGCGCGCCCAGGCCGAGGGACAGAAGGTGTGGTGCGAGACCTGCCCGCAATATCTGCTCCTCACCGACAAGGAGATGGAGCGCCTGGGGCCCTTCGCCAAGATCGGCCCGCCGCTCCGCCCGGCCGACGGTCCGGACCGCGCGGCCCTCTGGCAAGGCTCGGCGCAGGGCTTCATCGCCAATGTCGCCAGCGACCACTCGCCGCGCGTGCCGGCGGCGAAGGAGCCGGGGCGGAAGAACATCTTCGTCGACGCCGCGGGCACGCCGATCCCCTTCGGCGCGCCGTCGCTCGAGACGCTGGTGCCGCTCGCCTGGAGCGAGGGCGTGGCGAAGCGCGGCCTCCCGGTCACGTGGATGGCACGCGTGCTCGCCGAGAACCCGGCGCGGATTTTCGGCCTCTGGCCCCGCAAGGGAGCGATCCGCCCGGGCGCTGACGCCGATCTGACGATCTGGGACCCAGCCCCCGAGTGGACCATCCAGCAATCGCAGCACCTCGGCATCGCCGGCTTCACGCCGTACGAAGGCTGGCGAGTGCGCGGCCGAGCGTGGATGACCCTCGTGCGCGGTCAGGTGCTACTGAACCCGGCGGGCGAGCTGGAGCAGAAGCCAGGTTACGGTCGCTATCTGCCTCGCCGCGGCCCGACCCCGCCGATCGCGGGCGCGGTCGCCTGAGCGGTTCCCGTCCGGTGGACTACCTGGACCGGCTCGCAGCCTTCGTCGCCGCGACGCGCTTCGCTGCTGGGCCACCGCGCCAAGGCCGACCCGTTCTGGGCCGCGCTGACGAACGCAACAGCCGGTGTCGCGCTCGAAGTCGACGAGGGCAACCGGCTCGGCGGCGGCCACCCGGCGATCCACGTCGTCCCCGGGGCGCTCGCCGTCGCCGAAGAGCGCGGCCTCGACGGCCGGAAGCTGCTCGAGAGCCTCGTGGCCGGTTACGAGATCGGCTCGCGGATCGGCGGCGCGACCATGGTGCGGGCGAACGTCCACTCGCATGGGACGTGGGGGACGATCAGCACCGCCGTCGCCGTCGCCAAGCTCGCCGGCGCGCCCGCCGAGACGATCCGTGAGGTCATCAACCTCGCGGCGTCGATGAGCCCGGCCAACACGTGGACGCCCGCGCTGGACGGCGCGACGATCCGCAACCTCTATCCGGGCCGCTCGGGCTTTCAGGGCATGCTGGCCGTGGAGCTCCAGCGCTGCGGATTCACCGGCCTTGGCGACGCGCCGTCGGATGTCTATGGAACGATCCTGGCCGACGCGTTCGACCCGACATCTGCCGTCTCCGGCCTCGATGCGCTCGCGCGCACTGCTTCAGGGCGCGAGCTGTACCGCATCGAGCAGAACTACTTCAAGCTGCACGCATGCTGTCGGTTCAACCACTTCGCCCTCGACGCCGTGACGGATCTCCGGCGGGTTCATCGACTCGCGAGCGACGACGTCCTGAAGGTCGAGGTCGTCACCATCCCATTCGCCATCCGGATGAGCGAGCCCGCGCCCACGAACCCGCTCGCCGCCCGGTTCTCCATTCCCTGGGCCGTCGCCGCGGCGCTCGTCCTGGGCCGGACCGACCCGGTGGCCTTCGACTCAGCGACGCTGGCCGACACGAGGATCCGGGACCTGGCGCGACGGGTGGAGATCGGCACCGATCCGGCGATGTCCCCGCGACGGGCCGACGCGCCGACAGCGCGCGTGAGAATCGTGCTCCGCGACGGGCGCACGCTCGAGGAGACGACGACCGTGGTTCGCGGCGACGCGCTGAGCCCCGCACCCCGCGACGAGATCATGGGCAAGTTCGTGACCCTCGCCTCGCCGATCCTGGGCGAGTCGCCCGCGCGCAAGGTCGCGGACGCGGTGGACGAGATCCACACCCTCGACGACGTCCGCGCCCTGACTGCGCTGCTCGTCCCCTGAGCCAGGCGAACCATCACATGCTCTTCCGCTCGCCGCCAGGCTCGGCCTCGAGCCGCCTCAGCAGCTCCGAATCCACCTTGTCCTTCACGGTCCGCCGGTCGAGGCCGAGCCGCCGCCCGGTCTCCAGATAGCTGCCGGTCTGCGCGTAGACCAGCGTGCAGTAGCGGCGTAGCAACTCGTCGGCGCTCAGCGAGCCGGCCAGCATCTCGTCGGCGACCTGCTGCCGGCCCGACGCGCTCGCCGCGTGCGGAGGCCGGTACTCACCCTGGATCATCACGTTCCGGACGCACTGCTCGAACTCGCGGACGTTGCCCGGCCAGCGATAGCCCTCACCGAGGTGCGCGTCGATCCAGCGCTCGGCCTCCTCGGTCAGGCTCTCCTTCGGCGTCCCCCGCCACCCGTCGGGAGATGAAGCGCACCAGGGCCCGGCGCTCGCCGGACGCGGCGCGCAGCTGCTCCTCGAGTGGAGGCGTGACGATGAGATCCGAGCAGAGTCGTCACGGCACCTTGCGATCGACGATCGATGCTCTGTTTGCGCACGAGGTTGAGAGCCTGACGGCCTCCGCCGATTTCCAGGTTCTGGAGAACGGGAGCGCGCCGCCCGATCAGTATGACGAGTTCATCGAGAACGTGGTGCGTACGCACCTCCGATCGCCGCAGCTACTCGCCTTCCTCTATGCGCTGGCCCCGCCAGCCGCGGCAGCCGATCTCCAGCACAACCTCCTGGAGGAGCTAGGGCTGGAGGAGGAGTCGGCACGGCCGCATCCCGATCTGCTGCGGGAGCTGCTGGCGGGGGCAGGCCTAGGCTGCCGGCTCCCGATCCTTGAGGCCCAGGCCGACGAGGACCTTCGCCGCATCGTGGTGGACCCGTTGCTTCGGCACACTGCGTGACGTCGGCCTAGCCGCCCTTACCGAGATCGTCGCGTTCGAGTACATGCTCGCCCGCGTCTCCGGCCGCATCGCCCGGATGCTGGCCGCGCACCGCGGGCTGCTGGCACCGGCGCTCGAGTGGTTCACGCACCATTCCGAGGTGGACATCCGCCATGCCGAGCAGGGCCTGGCCGATCTGGAGGCCTACGTCCGCTATTACGAGTTCGCCAGCGACGAGGCGCTCACGATCGTGGAGATGACGCTGCGCGAGAACGTGCTCGCGCGCCGCTACTTCCACGATTTCGTGGCGGCGAGCGCGGTCGGAGGCCGGCGATGAAGCTCGTGGCCGCCACGCTCTACGCGCTGCGGATCCCGTTCGTGGAGTCGTTCAGCCACAGCGCCACCGAGCGGCGCTGGTCCGACTCGGTGGTGGTACGCGTGCGCGATGAGGCCGGGACCGAGGGGTTCGGCGAGGGAACGCCCCGCCCCTACGTTACGGGCGAGACCATCGAGACGATGCTCGACCACCTGACGTGTGAGCTGTGGCCGCGGGTGGCCGATCGCGAGGCACCCCCGGCGGGCAACCTGGAGGCCCTGGCCGCGTTCATACCCGAGACCGGCCTCGCCGGAGCGATCGCGCCCCACGCGAGCCGGGCCGCGCTCGAGCTCGCCGTCCTCGACTGCGTGCTCCGGCGCGCCGGGCGCTCGTTGGCGACCCTACTGCCACCCCGTCGGAGCCGGGTGACCTACAGCGGGGTCATTGCCGCAGGGCCGATCGCTCGGGCCGTGCAGCACGCGCGGCAGATGCGGGCGATCGGCCTCCACGACATCAAGGTCAAGGTCGGGTTCGACGATGACGTCGCCCGTGTGACCGCCGTGCGCGAGGCGCTCGGGCACGACGCCTCGCTGCGTCTCGACGCCAACGGCGCCTGGAGCTTCGACCGCGCCGTTCACGTGCTGAACGCTGTGGCGCCGCTCGGTATCGCGGCCGTCGAGCAGCCGCTGCCGCGCGGCCCGGTCGAGGATCTGGCACGGCTGCGGCAGGCCATCCCGGTCCCGATCATGGCCGACGAGTCGCTGGTGACGCCGGCCGACGCCGAGGCGCTGATCGCCGGCGAGGCCGTGGACTTCTTCAACGTGCGAATCTCGAAGTGCGGCGGTCTCGCCCGCTCGCTCGCCATCGCGGAGCGCGCCGCCAAGGCGGGAGTCGGTGTTCAGGTCGGAAGCCAGGTCGGCGAGACAGCGATCCTGTCCGCCGCCGGCCGCCATCTGGCCGCGGCGCTGCCCACGGTCGCGTTCGTCGAGGGCTCGTTCGGCACTCTTCTACTCGCCGAGGACGTCAGCGTCGAGAGCGTGCGGTTCGGTCATCGCGGCGAAGCCTCGCTGCTGACGGGACCGGGCCTCGGTATCCGCGTCGTCGAGGAGCGCCTGCGCCGACGCACCGTGGCCGTGCGCGAGCTCACCACAGAGGAATGACATGGGACGGCTACTCGGACACGCGATCGCGGCGCAGCAATGGCTTCATCACCGTGCTTTCGAAGCGTCGACTCGCGCCCCGGAAGAGGCGCAGGCCCGGGTCTTGCGCACCCTGCTTCGCGACAACGCCGACACGGTCTTCGGCCGTGAGCACGGGTTCGCGACGATCGGGTCGGCGGCCGAGTACGCGCAGCGCGTGCCGATCCGCGACTACGAGGCGCTGCGGCCCTACGTCGGCCGCATCTCTGCCGGCGAGCCGCGTGTCTTGACCGCGGAGCCGCCGTTCATGTTCACCACGACGAGCGGCACGACTGGAGAGCCGAAGTTCATCCCGGTAACTGCCGCCTGGGCGCACGGGATGGCCTCGCTCATGCGGCTCTGGACCTTCTACGCCCTGCGAGATCATCCTGGGATGCTCGACCACCGCGTGCTGACGATCGTCGGTCCGGCTATCGAGGGCGTCACCACCGGTGGCCTGCCGTACGGCGCGATGACCGGACTGACGTACCAGCGCCTGCCGTGGCTCATCCGGCGGCGGCACGCCCTGCCCTACGCCGCGGCGCTGATCCGCGACCACGAGACACGCTACTTCGTCGCGCTCCGCCTGGCGCTCGGCCACGCAGTCTCGTCGATCGGTACGCCGAACCCCAGCACGCTGCTGCGGCTCGCCGACATCGCGGCGCGCCGTAGCGACGAGGTGATCCGCGCGATCCACGACGGCACGCTCGGGGTGACCAAGGTCGAGGCGATGCTCGGGACGGGCGTGACCGGCCTCGAGGTCCGTGCCGCGCTCGCGGCCGGGCTCCGCCCAAACCGTCAGCGGGCGGCACTCCTCGCGGATGTGGCCGGGCGCCGAGACCGCCTGATCCTCGGCGACTGCTGGCCCGAGTTGTCGCTCGTCGCCTGCTGGCTCGGGGGCAGCGCGGGGATCCAGGCACGTCATCTGGAGGCGCACTTCGGCCCTCAGATCGCCCGGCGTGACCTCGGGCTCGTCGCCAGCGAGGGGCGCTTCACCATCCCCGTCGAGGACGACTCCGCCGCGGGCGTCCTCGCCGTCCACTCCAACTTCTACGAGTTCGTCGCCGAGGAGGACATCGACGACCCGGAGCCCCGCACGCTTCTCTGTCACGAGCTGGCTGAGGGGCGCCGATACTACCTGATCGTGACTGGCGCGAACGGACTCTACCGCTACGACCTGAACGACGTCGTGGAGGTCCGCGGCTTCCACGAGCGCGCACCCAAGGTGGCCTTCGTCCGCAAGGGACGGGACATGCTGAACATCACCGGCGAGAAGCTGCACCTGAACCACGTCCTGCACGCGGTGCGGGCCGCCGAGCGCGCCACGGGGCTCGGCCTCTGGCAGTTCCGCCTGATCCCGGACGTCGAGGCAGCGCGCTACGACCTCCTGGTCGAGCTGCGCTGTTCCGCCGGGGCCGGGAGAACGCTTGCGAACTTCGCCGCGGCGTTCGATCGCGGCCTCGCCGCGGTCAATACCGAGTACGAGTCCAAGCGTGCTTCCGGACGACTGGCGCTGCCGCAGCTCTGCGTCATGCGCGAGGGCTGGTCCGAGCGGCTCTGCCGGGAGGAGTTCGAGCGCGGCGGGCGCGAGATTCAGCACAAGTGGGGCGTCATGCGTCCGGAGTGGGACGACACGAGCCGGGCCGAGGTTTTTCAGCGCGTCAACGGGTGCTCTTGCTCCTCGCGAGCAAGGCCAGCTGGCGATCGTGGAGATGCGCCAGCGTGATCTGGGAGAGGACTGAGCCGACCAGCGCCAAGAACATGTCCCATTGGGTGTCCCAAGGGTCTCCCTGGGTGCCGAGAAACGCCTGCGCCGCTTCGCCCGTAGCGAGCGCCGTCCACCACTCGATCAGCTCGTAGAGAGCGCTGACCGCCAGAGCGACGGCCGTCACGAGCACGAAGAGCCAGCCGCCGGGCCTGAGCGGCGTGCGACGCAGGAGGATCTCGCGGATCAGGACCGCCGGAATGAAGCCCTGCGCGAAGTGGCCCAGCCGATCGTAGTGGTTCCGCGCCAGCCCGAGCCAGTCCTTGACCCATTGGCCGAGGGGAACCTCGGCGTACGTGTAGTGCCCGCCGAGCATGAGCACTGCGGCGTGAACGAACAGCAACCGGTAGAGCAGCGGGGTGAGCGGAAAACGCCTGTACGTCACGACGAGCAGGGGCGCGCCGATGAGGACCGGCCCAGTCTCGAGAAACCAAGTGAAGCGATCGCGCGGACCGATTCCCGACAGGGCCAGCAGGGCGACCCCGGCAACGAGCAGACGCGTCGGTTCGCCATAACGGCGGGGAGCTCGCGAAGACACTCGGTCGCCTCCCTCGAAGGTCACGGCCAGACCAGCGCGGCCAGGACACGATCACAAGCCGGTGCTATGGTCTCGGCGACGTCCGCCACCCACAGGGCAGTGACGATGGCCGCGAAGACGTCCATCGTGTAGTGTGCCCGAAGAACGAGAACCGTTGTCGCCTCGATGACCGCGATCGCGACACCGAGAGCGAGAAAACCCGGACCCCCCAGCCGCGCCAACTCGATGCCGCCATAAACCGCGAGGGCCGTGTGGCCGGAAAAGAACAGATCCGTGGCCGTTCCGTAGGTCACGAGCAGCGAGGGCACGCCTGGGCGACGCCAGATCATCCCGTCGGGCGGCGGCAGCGCGCACAGGCCCTGGCACATCTGCCGCAACGCGTAGAGGATCAGAAGACCCAGGAATGGGCGGAGGCTCGGTCCGAAGATCGATCGCGCGATGATGAACAGCCCGAGCGCGTCGATGATGGCGGAGGTGGTGACCAGGAGCGCGTTGGTGGTGGGCGGATGCCCGTTGAGGTACCGGTTCAGGCCCGCGGTCAGCTGGTGAAGGCCGTCGCCGATGCGACCCGCGGGCCACGCTCGCTGTCCGATGAGGCGCTGCGTCCAGAACCAGCCGACCAGGCCGGCCACGACCAGACCGAGGCGCACGGCCCACAGCGCCGGGGTCGCTTCGCTCATCTCAGCCCTCCCTTGGTGTCGAGGCCGCCGCGCGTGTCGCGACGAGATCGACCTCCAGTGTCGCCCGGCCCCAGAGAAGCACCACGCCCGCCGCGGCCAGGAGAGATCCCGTCACGAGAACAGGAATCCGGAGCCCGATTCGATCGGACTCGGCGCCGATCAGCCACGGCGAGGCGGCATCGCCGAGCAGATGCATCAGCATCGTCGTCACGGCGAACCCACGCGCCCGCAGCTCGGCGGGCAGCACGTTGGCCATGGCCGCGTTGAGCGGCCCCACGTTGATGAAGAGCAGGAGCAATGTGACGAACATGGCCGGCCAGAACACCGCTGGCTGGGGTGCCAGCACCGCGAAGAGCGTGAACAGGATGGACACCGCCAGTGACCAGCCCGACACGGTAAAGTCGGCGCCGGGCCAGCGACGCGCCACCGCGCTGGCGATTCGACCACCGAGCAGCGTCCCGGCAAAGCCTGCAGCCACCAGGATCAGACCGAAGGTCGTCGCCGCGCTCCCGAGCGGGATGCCGCGCTCCCGCACGAAATACGTCGGCATCCAGGTCGCCAGGCCGCCCATGGCGAACGTGTAGATGACCTGAGCCGCAGTATTGACGAGATAGCTACGACGACTCGCCAGGGCGCGGAGTGACGGGCCGAGCCCCAGCGGTGTCGCCCCGACTGACGTGGCGTCCCGGGCGCCCCGCGGCGGCTCGGTGAGGCGCAAGAGCAAGAACGCCAGGACGGCGCCGGGCGCACCGGCGATGAAGAAGGCAGTGCGCCAGCCGTGGGCCTCGCCGATCACCCCGCCTACGATGTAGCCGAGGGCGGCGCCGACCGGGATCGCTGCGTAGAAGACGCCGAGCATGCGCGCCCGCCGTTCGGCAGGATAGCAATCCGAGAGCAGCGACGGGGTGACGACTGCGTAGCTCGCCTCCCCGACGCCGATGACGGCCCGGGCGAGCAGCAGCCAACCATAAGTTGGCGCCAGCCCCGACGCCGCTGTGGCCAGGCTCCACACGAACACACCGATTGCAGCCAACCGCAGGCGGCTCCCGACGTCCCCGAGCCAGCCGGCCGGCACACAGGCCAGGGAATACGCAACGATGAAGAGCGACTGGAGGAGACCGCCCTGTGCGTCCGAGATTGCGAGGTCGGCGAGGATGAGGGGCAGCGTTGCCGCGGCGACGTATCGATCCAGGTAGTTCAGCGCGTTGACCGTCGTGAGCACACCGAGAATGACGCCGGGTGAGCGCAACCAGCGACTACCCGGCATCGCGTGTACCGTGGCTCAAGACCTCCGGAGGCACTCGATCGGCCAGCGCGCGCAACTCCTCGGCCAGCGCGCGACGCTCGTCGAGGAGCCGCCGGTGGAGATCACGGTCGGCGAGGAATCGGAGGAACGCTCGCGCCTGTCCGGCCACGCGGCCGAGCCGCTCCCGCCAGGCGAGCGCCAGGAGCCCGGACGGCGCCAGCAGCAGCAGGAACGCCAGGAGCGGAGCGAGGCCTGCGAGCCGCCAGACGAGCCAGCCTTCGACACCCCAGAGGAGCGGATAGATGACGAGGCCGACCGCCATCTTGTCAGTCGCTTCCTCCTCGAGGGTTCGGCCGAGCCACGGCACGATCTGTCCCGTCATCCAGTAGGGCACGGCGTGACACGCGATCCCCCAGCACGCCAGAGGGAGGCAGAGCGCCAGCCACAGCACGTTGGCCGCGACGTAGGAGACCATGAGGCGGGCGGTGTACGTCCGGCCAAGCTGCTCGCTCGCGATCCCGACCTCGTCGAGGTGACCTCGATACCGCTCGACCCTGCGACGCAGTTCGGCCACGAGCTGTGGCTCGCGCTCGCCGAGATAGCGCGCTGCCCGCATGACCTGGCGCTTCCACGCCAGCGCTTGCTCCGCGATCTTGTCCGACGCCGGACCAGGCTCACCACGACGCGCCGACTCCTCCCACCACGCGCGTTCGAGCACCGCGAGCAGGCCGAGCGTGTAGTGGTCCTCAGCCTCGACGATCCGCTCGCCAATCGACTCCGTCAGACGAGCGGTGATCACCCTGACCGCCTCCTCGGGTCGCTCTCGGTTCGAGGCGAAGACGTCGGCCGTCGCCACCGGCGCACCAATCGTGAGCTGCACGGAGGCCGACCGAAAGATTCCTGGATCATGAAAAACGATGCCGACGGGCAATAGCGTCACAGGGTGGGGTCCGCCGGCGGCGCGTTCCAACCCGAGGGCCAGGCGCGCGGCACCCGTCCGCAGCGGCAGCAGGATCGGCTGCGGCTGCGTGCGCCCCTCGGGAAAGATCAGGACAACGCCGCCGGCGCGCAGCGCGTCGATCGCGGCGGTGAACATCGCCTCATTCCTCCGCGGATCGTCGCCGGCCTCGAGGCGTCGGTTCACGGGCACTGCGCCCAACATGCGCAGCAGAGGGCCGACGAGGGGATGGCGAAAGAGAGGCGCGTTGGCCAGCACGGTGACGGCTCGGGGAACGGTTGCGATGATGAGCATGGCGTCGACCACCGAGTTGTGGTGGTTGGCGGCGACGATCACGCCGCCGTCGGGCGGAATTCGCTCACGCCCGACGACGTCGATCCGACGGTAGAAGAGCCACAGCAGCAACCGGATCATCATTCGGACGAGGCGATAGGCGATCGTCCCCTGCGTTTTCCTGGTCCGCGGAGGCCGGGTGGAATGCATGAGGCCCCAACCCTATCCGATGCCGCCCGTTAGCGGGGGAGACATTCAAGCCGGTTGCCAGCCCAGCTAGCGCCTCAACGGACCGCTGATCTCTGTCGGATCAGAGAAGTCCGAGCCTTCGAAGGACCGTGTCACTTATCGGCTCTGCGGGGCGATCAGACACCGGATTCACCCCTCTGTCTCGAGGACGCGACACCTCCGTGGTCTCCATGTAGCGCGTAAAGAGCACGAAGCAACTCACGAGGCCGACGAGCACCAGCGTCGGAACAGCCAACCCCCGAGCGGTGAGCGACCACCCCTTCGATGCGCGGGCCTTCCGAACGGTCGCACCCGCTTGCACGCGCGCTTCCGGCTTTTTGAAGAACGTCTCCATGCTTTCCTCCCTGGACCTCGCCACGGGGGGTGCCAAGCTCATCGCGCCGCCCCTCCGAAACGAATGACGGTATCCCCTCCGAAACGAATGACGGTATACCCCAGCGCGTACACCTCGCCCGGGCGCACGCGGCGCTCCGCGCGGCGCCGCTCGTCGGGCGCACTTTGCTGGGCTCGACGGCGCTCGCCTCGGCGCCGATCCACTATCACCTTCACCCCGCGGACGCCGGCAAACCGCCGTTGAAGGAACTCAAACAACGCCGACTCCTTCGGATTCACCACCAACAGCAGCTGCACTCCCGGGAACGAGCGTGACGGCAAGGTCCGAAGAAATTCCAGTGCGTGGCGCCGGCAGATGCCGTGGGTCACGGCTGGATCGTCGAGGGGCTCGCGCTCGCCCAGATCCGCCGGTCGGCCCTCGCGCTCGCACCACGGACATTTGACTTTCACGCCTCGCAGTTCTCCCGGCGTCGCGCCTCTCGGGCATCGAGAGCGTTCAGCCAAAGGTGTAGAAGAGCACGCGCAATGCCACACAATTCCGGATTTCCAGGAAAATTGCGGCGCCACGTTCTCACGAACTTAGCGTGAGCGATTGTAATACGCGCGCTTCGCCGACTTGGCAGACGGTGGCCATTGTGGCCAGCACGTCCCCTGGGATGCTGGGACGGGGGATGCTCTGGCTGTTGCTCGTCGAGCTGATCGGCGCCGGCGGGTTCCTACTCGTCCAAGTCGCCGGGCTCATCAGTCGCGGTGCGCGCTTACTCACGCGCTTCGGCAAACTTCAGGCGCTCGCGGCCACGGGAAAATCTCGATTGGACCCTGCGGGGCTTCTATCGGCGAGGGTGGCAGCGCTTCGCTCTCTCGGTCGGCTTTCACCTGCTCGGCAGGCTGACGGGAGTGCTCGAGACTTGGGCTCTTCGCGGCGCTAGTACACCAGGAGGCGGAAGTCTACTGGATTCGCGCGAGGAAACGGAAGCTCGCCCAGCCCGAGGAGGTCGACGACCTCCTCGGGCTCACGCGCTTACGTTCCTCGGAGAGATTCACGCGGTGGGGACTGGCTCACCGCCGTCGGAGATCGCGAACGTAGATGTTCTGCGCCACGACGGAATTTGCCGAGATCTCATCGGCGTAAATCACCGAGGCCGCCACCTCCGGCGCCTTGATCTCGCCGCGGGTGTCGCCGATCCGGACGTCCCTGGTCTGGTGAATCTGGCCGCGGACTTCATCGGCCTGGATCCTGTTAGCGTAGATGGTGTCGGCGCGAACCAGGTGAGCCTTGATCTGGTCCGCATTGAGCACCTGGGGTGGCGCAGGCACCGCGGGCGCCGGTGCCGGCACGATCACCGTAGTCGACGATGCCGGTGGTGGTTGCGGGTTGACTTCGATGCGCACGTGGTCAGCCCACGCCCATCCTAACGGGAGCGAGAGCGCCGCAAATCCGGCGACTACGGTCAACAATGTTCGACGTTTGATCATCGTGCACCTCCTGGTGTTTTGCCGTGCGCGGCGGTCGCCGCCCACGGACCTCCTGGAATTCTCGGTCTTCGTCGGCACTTCCGGGCACCCTCAAGTTCAGCATCGACCATGCCATCCCGTACACGACGCGGACCAAGGTGTCCGTTCTCCTCGATTCGCCAGCCGCGATGGCGATTCCCGGCCGTGATGGCGCGATCGCTACGGTTGATCTGCGGGAGAAAAAAGTACCGGTCGAGTAGAAAGGCGCTACAAAAACTACAAGGCAGAAGAAAAACTACAGGGTAAGAGTTACAAGCGCGTCCTAAGTCCTAATTGGTGAGCGCTCGAAAGGGCGGTGGCCCAACTTCTGTCCAGCGGTCTGGCACGATGCCGAACGCCTCGATGAAGCGCCTACCGCATTACAACATCACCAGAGTTTGGAGTAGTCAAAACAATGGGGAAACCTGCACCGCCTGCGACATGATCCTCGCGAAGGATCGGTTGCTGATGGAAGGGTTCTCGTCACTGCCAGGCAGGGGACCCGTTCAGTTGCATGCAAAGTGCTTCGAGATCTGGGATGAGGAGAGGCGAATGATGAATACGTAATCGATGCCCTGACCCGTTGCTCCGTGACCCACCCCCTGCACAAATCCCAAACCCCGAACGCGCCAAGGACGATGGTGGCCCCAAGGGGACACGCCCTTAAGGCTGTTACGCTGTGAGAACAACGCGCCGCCGATACGCTCCGGGGCGAATTCCGGCGTGTTGCTTGAAGAGCTTCGAGAGGTGAGAGGCGTCGTGGAGCCCGACACGGGCCGCGACCGTCTCGAGCTTTTCGCCGGCCTCAAGGAGGAGCCACTTCGCCGCCTCGACGCGGAGCTCCGTCATGTAGACCTTGAGGGGCAGGCCTACCTCCTCGCGAAAGAGGGCCGAGAGATGATCGGTCGAGGCCCCCAGCGCACGGCTCAGCCGCCGCACTGAGGCCTCGGCAAAGTGGGCACCCAGGTGGTCGAGGACAGATGCCACGCGGGAGCTGTAGCGGCGGGCTCCCACGCCACTCGTCTCCACGTGGCCGTGGATCGCCGCGAGCAGGTCGGTCACGCGCGCCGGTCCCTCGAGGACCGTGCATGGGACAGACGCGATGCCGTGGGGAGCGCCGGTCGCGATCGCCACGAATTCGGCGTGTGGGAGGTGAGCGCGTAGCCCGGCAATCGCCTCAGTCCCTCTGGTTCGCGAACTCTCGATGACAACGATCGAGCGCAGTGTCAGGGACCTGATGGCCGTCGACGAGTTCGAGCGCGCGTTTACCTTCCTGGGAGCGACTGACTCTGTCCGCAAAACGGCGAAGCAGACCGACTCAGAGGCCCCATGACGAGGTTCGGCAACAATTCTCAAGGTTCTGGACACGCGCAGATCGGGACACTGTTGGCGGCGATCGCCGGCTACGGGTCTGGAAGGTAGAGTCCGTGATGTTCCTTGAGGCGGTGGACGCTCGGACTGAAAATCTCATGCGCTGTCTCGCTGCGTCGCGTCAAGCGACGAGAACAAGACCTTTGCAGGGAACACTGGATTTGTTATCCGTGCGGCCAGTGTGAGTTGCTCGAGTCGCCGGCGCCATCAGCCGGCTTGGGCCGCTCGAGGTGCAGGCAGCGCTTGCTCGAAGCGCCTCCCGCCGCATGCACGTCCCGACGATGGTCGGCGCAACCCGGGCGGTCTATGCCCGAGGATAGCGGCACCCCCCGACGGGCTACGCGTTGCGCGGCGGCCAGGTGATGCCGAGGGCGTCGATCCGCCGCAAGCGATCCTGACCGAGCGCCGTGTCGTAGACATCGGCCAGCGCCTCCGGCGTCCAGCCCTCCCGACTCGTGATCGCGCGGATCGGCGCGGGGTGCGACCAGAGGGACACCTGGTTGCCGCGCACGTGCAGGATCTGCCCGGTGACGTGTGACGCGCGGTCGCTCGCGAGAAATGCGACGACCGGCGCGATCGCTTCCGGCGGGGCCGCCGCCTGCGCCCGGCGCCCGTCCGGGAGCCGCTCGGTCATCCGCGTCTCGGCGGTCGGCGAGATACAGTTCACCGTGACGCCG
>WNFV01007540.1_pt1 | contig 19294 bp, 16 predicted proteins | sample 5400101 | NCBI WGS metagenome assembly WNFV01 (sample SAMN13153361, study PRJNA577476) | soil metagenome | isolation source: 115 cm soil or saprolite under grassland replicate 1 | place: USA:California | collected 2016-06-15 | reverse complement strand
GCCCGCACGCAGGAGTGATAATTGGTAAGTTGATGCATGGCGTATTCGCCCACTGAAATGGCGGTAAGCGCCCGCGTGTTGCCACGAACCCAAACTGGGTCCTGCTCCTTGAGCTTGCGTGCGTAGTTCAGCACCCATTCCTCGCCTTGGGCAACCATCAAAGCGGCCATACAATGGGGGCGCACGTCGACGACCAGTTTCTTTCCTTTAAACTCAGGCTTTAGAACGTCCTCCAACTGAGTGGGAACCCGATCTGCCGTTATTCGTTCTTTGTTGTAGGCGATGGCGCACAAGCCGCTGGCAACTGCGACGACGGCGCGATTGTCCGGATCGACCATCTTGGGATTGATCTTCAGCACCCCTTGTTCAGCCATGCCGAGAACGTCGAGCTTCATCGCCTGGGCAGTAAAGTCGTTATAAAAATCTTCGGAGGCATGGCCGGAATCCCAATCCTTGAGCGTGCCGGTTTTCAACTCCAACAGGTGGCGCTGGATCGCCTCGGTGCCGGTAAGCTCATGAATCTGAATATCGATGAACGGGTACTTTCTCTTGAAAGAGTCAGCCATGGGCTTGAAACTGCTGGGATCGAGGGAGCTTAACGCGCGCAGCTTGCCTTCTTTTTTCGCCTTGGCGACGATCTCATCGCGACTGGTCTCAAAAATAAATCCCTTCGCCTCGGCCTCCTGCTTTGCTTTCATCAAGGCGGGGCTTGGTGAAGCGGCAAGCGCTTGAGAGCACGGACACCAAGCGCCCAGCGCAAGAAGCGCAACGATTCTTACGAAGAGGACGATTTTCATGTCTCGCCTGCGGAAAATTTATTTTTGCGCTTTTTCGAGAAAGGAGCCGTGCAGCGGCTTAAAATCCTCCCAACCAGGCTTGGCTTGCTTGGGCGCTTTCTCGACAAACCCTTGCTGAATGAGTCCCATAAAAATGTACAGAGGCTTGGCTTTGATGATCAACACACGCGCGGGACGATCTTCGAGGGCATTAAAATGCTGATGCACGCAGCCCGGTGTGACGAGCACGAGATCCCCGGCGCTCCAGTCGTAGCGCTCGCCATCATGGATGTCATAACCCTCGCCCTCGAGGACGTAGAGCAGCGCGGGATTTTGATGACCATGCTTCTGTGATCGCCCGCCCGGCGCCAACTCTTCCTGCGAGCAGTGTAAGCTTTGTATCAATTTATGGCCCGGATTCATCATATTTTTGTGAAATACCTGGGGCCCGCTGCGCCAAGGAAGACTGGCCTCGCACGTAACAACGTTCTTCATCGTATATTTGGTTTTCCACTGTAGCAACCTCCTGGATTCTTACGTTTGAAGTCCTTCAACAAAGTTTTATCGCTAAGCAAACCCGAAATAAAAATCCGAAATCCGAAGCTCCAATCCGAAACAAACCAAAATATTAAATGCCGAAAATCAAAAATCGCAATCCAAAACAATCTGGTTTGGAATTTTGTCCTTTTTTGATCATTTAGATTTGTTTCGAATTTCGGATTTCGTGCTTAAAATTTACAGTCCTGATTTTTTTTCGAACGGCGGAGCCTCTTCAAGCTCCTCGACATCACCCCATCCGAGCGTTTTGTAGATCCGGTTGCTGGCCGAGATAAAACGCGCCGGCTTATCGGGATCGCTGTTGAAATGCTGATGCACGGTGTTCACCGGAATATAAACCAGATCCCCTTCCTCCCAGTCGAACCGTTTGGGCTCTTCGGCGGTGTGCCACTTGTACGCTTCATCGAGATCAAAGTCGACATCCCAATGAAGAGAGTAGCCTCGCCCCTCGAGGATAAACATCAACTCCTCAGCCGTATGGCGGTGTTTTCCCGAACGGCCTCCGGCGGGGAGCTCTTGCATGTACATGTCGATATCTTTGATCCTCGCGTTTATCCCCTCACGCGCGAGGTGTTTCAGTTTCCCATGGGGGCTATCTTCCCAGGGCATCTCATCCGGTTTCACTGCCTTCGGATAAGCATCCTCGCGTTTTTTTTCCTCTTTTGTGCGCTTCAGGTCGTCGGCATAGTATGAAGCCTGACGATTCCCTTTGCGCCACTTTTTTGATTCTTCATATGGCATCGCATTACCTCCTAAAATTTCCGAATGTTGCAATGGTCTCTTTACCACGCGAACAGCGCGAAGGGGTTAGATCCTCTGATGACCCTCCGATGTTCGAAGTTCAACGTTCAAAGTCGGCCTCGGCTATGTTGAACCTTGAACCCGGAAACGTTGAACCGCATAAAGCACTTCATGCGCTTCGTGTTCTTCGTGTTGCATATTCCGCTGCATACCGCCTACGCGCTAACTATTTTTTTGTTTCCACCTTGGGAAAGCCGTAAGCCTCTAAGACTTTCGACTGCCACTGATCGATCTGCTGATGGTGTTCCCAACTTACTGTTGAGAGTTTCTTGCCGCGTAATTCCTGCTCGACTACGCCGCCGCGAATATAGATAGAAGAGCTCGATGGCTCGTGTTCATCTGCCAGCTTCTGCGCCTCGGGACTCGCCATCCACTCGAGCCATAGTAGTGCGGCGTGAGGGTGTTGGGTGCCGGCCTGGATCGCCTCTTCCAATGATTGGCGCACCGGAACCGGTTCCAAAGCAACATACTGTAAGTTGCCGGTTGGATCTTTTCCCTGCGCTCGTTTGGTTGTGTGAAAGTTGGGGCCGATCATCATGGGAATCTCGCCGGCCGTGATCGCTGTCACCGTCCTGCTGCCGCCACGTACCCAAATCGGTTCTTGCGCCGCCACCTTCCGGGCAAATTCCAACGTCTTCTCCAAACCCCAGGCGGGAACCAAGGCGGCGATCTCGGTGGGGCGAATATCGGCGGCGAACTTCTTGCCTTTGTATTCGGGCTTGAGGATATCTTCCCAGAGCCTCGGCAGCTTGTCGGCTGGTACGAGATTCTTGTTGTAAGCGGTAACTTGGAAACGAGTGAAAAAACCCACGACGTTGCGATGCTTGGGATCGATCATTTGAATCGGCATCTGTAAAACGCCTGACTGCGCCATTCCTAAAATGTCGATTTTCCACACGTGGGGGAGATATTCGTTATAGAAATCCGTTGAGAGATGAAGGATATCCCAATCCTTGGCCATTCCGCTTTTTATTTCGAGGATATTGCGGCGCGCGGCGTCGGTGCCGGTGATCTCTTCAATATGCAGGTTGATGAACGGATATTTCTTCATGAACGCTTTGACGGAGGCTTTGATGTTGGGCGGCTCCATCTCGGCGAGCACGCGAAGCTTTCCTTCCTGCTTTGCCTTGGTTATGATTTCGTCGCGGTTGGTGATCAACGTGTAGCCTCTGGCATCCGCTTCTTTTTTTGCTTTAACGAGGGCCGGGCTCGGTGCGGCGGCAAATGCCGCAAGGCTAAATAGCCAAGACGCTGCCACAGCTGACAAGGCTAGCGTTTTCAGACTTCCTAACGCTCTCATCCAGTTCAGCAAACTATTTTTCTTCCTTTGCGAAATCGAGAAAACTCAGTCCGTTGGCATCCCCACTCAAAGTAACGCACGAACGACAGCCATGGTCACGCGCCCAGCGCAATCGCAACAACTATAATGGAAGCGCGATCACTGTCAATCGACACCTTGACAAGGCGGCGCGCCATGAATATCGTCGCTCGCACCGAAGGGCCATAGGCCCTTTGAGATTAATAAAAATAAGGGAGGTGAAACGCATGAGCTTGAAGAAAAAACTGCTCGGGCTACTCTTGGCAATAATGTTCGTCCCAGCGATCGCGTTGGCGGAGGAGAAGAATGGGACGGTTTCGACCTATGACAAAGAGTCCAGAATGCTCACGGTCAAAGGGAAAGATTGGGAGCAAAAGGCTAAAGTCAGCAGCTCGGATGCAAAAGACAAGGGGGATCTTCTTAAAGAAGGAGCCAAGGTCAAAGTAGAATTCGACGATCGTGGCGGCGGGGACGTTAGGGTAAAATCGCTCAGTGAGCGCTAGCACGCCGCTGAGCCTCTCTTCTGGTCGCGGGGGCGGGGTGAAACCAAAGCTCACCCTGCCCCTCGTCGTCCCATTTCTTGCCAATCGTCAGAGGGGCGGAGACCTGGCATGAAGAACTCATTAGCACCCGTGACCTGGATGATCGTCGCGATCGCGATGATTTTGCCCGCGCATTCGATCCAAGCGGCGAGCGTCGCACAGATCGCTCTCGACAAAAGTAAGGACCGCCAAGGCAAAATCGAGGAGGGCGCGAAAAAAGAAGGCGAGATCGTGTGGTATACGTCGCTCGCCGTCGAAGACTCCTCCCAGGTCTTGCAACTTTTCGAGAAGCGCTACCCGTTTATCAAGATCAAGCTCACCCGCCTCACCTCTGAACGCGTGCTGCAGCGTTATCTCACAGAATTTCAGGCCAATCGCTTCATCGCTGACATCATCGATACCAATGACTTCCAGATGGAGCTGCCGCGGCGCAAAGGGACTCTGCAAGCCTTTTATACGCCATCGGTGGAGAAGTACGACAAGCGCTTCTTGCAACCCCAGGGTTTTTGGATCGCCAGCCGGCTGACAATGATCGTGTCCGCTTACAACACCCGCATAGTGCCGCGAAACGAAGCGCCCAGGAAATACGAAGATCTGCTCGAGCCGAAGTGGAAAGGAAAGATGTCGCTCGAGCGCGAGCAGACGGAATGGTTCATAAGCTTGATGGAGCACTGGGGTGAGGAAAAAGGGAAAGCCTTCTTTCAAAAGCTCGGCGGGCAAAATCCCGCCATCCGAAGCGGCCATAGCCAGATGGCGCAGTTGATCATCGCCGGAGAGGACCCGCTCTCGCCGAATGCTTACAGCCATCACTTTCCCCGCGCCATGGCCAAGGGAGCACCGGTGGATTGGAACAACTTGGAGCCTGTCATCGGCAAAGGAATCGTGTCAGCGCTGGCGAAAAATGCACCCCATCCCCACGCCTCCATGCTCTTCCTAGATTTCTTTTTTAGCAAGGATGGCGGACAGAAAGTGGTCCACGACGCCAACCGCATCGGCACGCATCCTGAGCTGCTTCCCGATCCGCCGCGGCTGCGTCAGGGATTTGATTTCATGATTGTGGACCCAGCCAAATATATGGACAAGATCGGCCAATACGAAAAGCTCTGGCGCGAATGGGTCTTGGGCGGGAAATGACGGATGCAAAGGAAGTTCAAGGTTCAAGGTTTAAACTGTGTTCGGACCTTGAACTTTGAAGTTTAAACTTCCGGCCTGCCTCTGGAGGCTCGCCTGTCGCTCGCCACACTGTCGTAGTGTTTCCTCGGAGCATGAATAGTGCGCGCTAGAACAATTTGTTTCCAAGTGATAAACCATGGACTAAAACCAAAGGAGAACGCGATGCTCAGCAGGGAAGAGAACAAAATTCTTACACAAGTGGGGTCGGGCACGCCCATGGGAGAATTGATGCGCCGCTACTGGATGCCGGCGCTGCTCTCAAGTGACCTGCCAAGACCGGACTGTCCTCCCGTGCGCGTAAAACTTCTTGGCGAGAATCTCGTCGCCTTTCGCGACTCACAAGGGAGAATTGGTCTACTCGAAGAGCACTGTCCGCATCGTCTGGCGTCGTTGTTTTTAGGACGCAATGAAGAAAATGGTCTTCGCTGCGTTTACCACGGTTGGAAATTCGATGCGGCGGGAACATGCGTGGACATGCCCAATGAACCGGCGGAAAACAATTTCAAGGACAAAATTCGCACGAAGTCCTATCCGACGATGGACCAGGGAGGGGTGATCTGGGCCTACATGGGACCTCAGGAAAAACAGCCAGAGTCGCCGGGAATGGAGTGGAGCAGGGCGCCCGAGCAGTACCGCGCCGTTTCGAAGACGCTTGAGTACGCGAATTATGCGCAAGCCGTCGAGGGCGGCATCGATACCGTACATTCCTCTTTTCTGCACAACAATGACCTAGCGAACCTGCGCCACTTCAAGCGCATCGACACCGCGCCGAAATTGGAAGTCGAGCGAACGTCCTACGGCTTTCGATACGCGGGCATCCGCAACTTGGGCGAGATCGGTAACTACGTGCGGATCTATCAGTTCGTCCTGCCGTTTCACCAGTTCCGCTCCCATCAGGTGGATTTCGAAGGCAGCGGCAAACGCCAGCCCGTGCCGCTGATGCAAGGCCATATGTGGGTGCCGATGGATGACGAAAACACGATGGTGTTCAATTGGATGTTCGCGGTGGACGAAGATAAGCCGTTGACGCCGGAGTTTATTCTCAAGCGCGAGACATCCGCCGGCAGGGGGCCGAACGGCGAAGGTGTAATCCGCCATCAAACCCGGGCCAATGATTGGCTCATCGACCGTGAGTTACAACGCCAGAAAACCTCCACCGGAATCCGCGGCCTCAATACCCAAGATCTGGCGGTGCAGGAAAGCATGGGGCCGATTGTCGACCGCTCGCGCGAGCACCTCGGTAGCACCGACAAAGCGATCATTCAATTTCGGGATTCCAAAACCTATCGCACCCTTCGCGCCGCCGACGTAACGATTCCCAAGGATGCGCGCTGGCAAGACGCGGCGCAGGAAAAACTTGTGGCGCGCTGGTGAAGCTCACTAGGAATCGGAGTGACTCGCGCCAAGACGCCAAGAACGCCAAGTTCGGAATCGTGTTTTCCTTTGCGGTCTTTGCGTCTTTGCGGGAGATATTCCGAGCTTTCGTTGCGGCTCAGCCCTCTGGGTTCGTGGTGAAAGACTAACAGAAAGAAAGAAACTGACACTGATCGCATGCGATGACGCATGCGAGAAAAGAGGGTTAAAAATATGGCTGGTAAAGTATCAGCGGCGGTAAAAATTGGTCCCAGGCAGACTGAGCTGCGCGAGTTCGATCTGCCGGATGTGCCAGTGGACGGCGGACTCCTCAAAGTTGAAGCCGCGGGAATTTGCGGCAGCGACGTGCGCTCTTACCCCAGACCGGTGCGCAATGGGCCGCATATCATGGGGCATGAGAATATCGGCATCATCGCCAAAGTCGGGCGCATCGCGTCACGACAGTGGGGCGTGAAAGAGGGCGACCGCGTCGCTTTGGAAGAGTATCTGCCGTGCGGACACTGCGAGTATTGCCGTGCCGGCGATTTTCGGATGTGCTACGAAACCGACATTCACAACACTCCTAATGCAGCGCGTTACGGCTCGACACCGGTGACAGTCGAGCCGGCATTGTGGGGTGGCTTCAGCCAGTATCTCTATCTGCATCCGAATTCAGTTTTTCACAAAGTGCCGAGCCATGTTCCCGCCGAGCAAGCCGCGCTTGCCTTGCCGCTGGGCAACGGCTGGCAGTGGGCCTATGTTGAAGGCGGGGCGAGCCCCGGCAAGAGTGTGTTGGTTCAAGGCCCAGGACAGCAGGGTTTGGGTTGCGTGCTTGCCTCCAAGGAAGCCGGCGCCTCCTGCATCATCGTCTCGGGATTGTCTCGGGACGCAAGCCGGCTTGACTTGGCTAAACGTTTGGGTGCTGATTTCACAATCAACGTCGAAAAAGAAGATCTGCGCGAGCGCGTGCGCGAGATCACCTCAGGCAGAGGCGTAGACGTCGTCATCGATGTCGCAGCGGCAACCGAGCAAACGATTCTCCCGGCCATGGATATTTTGAATATGAAGCGCAGCACATTGGTGATCGCCGCCGGCAACATGAATCAAACTATCGCGAATTTCCCGTTGGGCATCATCAAGCTCAAGTACATGGCGATCAAAGCTGCCCGCGGCCATAGTTATAACACCGTCGAAATGGCGCTTCGCACGATCGCGTCCGGAAGATTTCCACTCGACGCGCTGTGCAGCCACCAATTCGATTTGAGCCACGTGGACGAAGCGATCAGAACCGCGAGTGGAGAAGGATTGCCAGACCCGGTCCACGTCAGCGTGGTGCCGGTACATTGATGAATCACTGCGAGGACCTAGCGCGGCTGCGCTGCAACCAAATCGCAATGTCTCGCGCAAAGGCGCAAAGGCCGCCAAGAAAAAAGCTTTGTCATTTCGACCAAAGGGAGAAATCTTTCTTAGATCGCTAGCATTTTGCTCGGGATGACAGGCCCGTCACTTTGTGTTCTTGGCGTCTTGGCGCGAGTAAATTCCAGATTGATTCGTGAAAAATTGCGCAAGGCGCGGAAATTTTCAAGCATAGTAGGACGAAGCACACGTTTTTTGCTACCTGTCCTCCCCTTTCCCGAAGCCCATTTCGTTGACACGCCGCCAAGGTCTGCCCCAATCGGGACAAGTGAGTGGGATCGAACGTGACTCCGAATTCTACTGGGGCAATTAGGATGCAATCGAGCCTACCGGTGATCGGCTTCCAACCGAGAGATCAGTAATAGATACCTCGCGTGGATCCGCCATCGACGCCGAGAACTTGGCCGGTAACAGCGGCTGCCTGCGCGGAAACGAGATACAGAACGGCGTAGGCGACGTCCTCGGGTTCGATTAAGCGCCCGATGGGTATGCGTTTGATCTGATCGTTCAACGATTCCTCCAGCGTAATTCCCCTGCGGGCGGCCGCATGCTCGCGCCGTTGCGTGCGCGTGCTGCCGGGATGAATCGCGTTGACCGTAATGCCGTATCCAGCCAATTCGTCCGAGAGTTTTTTGGTAAAGTTAACGACGGCTGAATTCGCGGCTCCCGACACATATCCGCCTGTGCCGCGCGCCGCCTCTCCGCCGAGGTTAACGATTCTCCCCCAGTTCTTTTGTTTCATGTGCGGTATGACTGCACGGGCGCACCTGACGTAACCGACTAGCTTAACGTTTAGATGATGGAGCCAATCTTCATCGGTTAATTCGAATAGCGGTCCTGAGCCGGAGCCGGCTGCGTTGTTGACGAGAATGTCGACGCCGCCGAAAGCATCGACCGTGTTAGCCACCAATTTTTTTACGGCGTTGAGATCCGCCACATCCGCTTGCACGGCAAGGACCTGAGCTTTGGTTTTACTTTCGATCTCGGCGGCGGCCCGCTGCAGGTTTTGCAAATCGCGCGCGCCGATCACTGTTCTTACTCCTTCGGCTGCCAGATGTGTGGCGATCGCTTTGCCGATGCCTTGGCTGCCTCCCGTGACGATGGCCACCTTGCCGCTTATCCCTAGGTCCATAATTTTTTCTAAGCCATTCTTTGGACAACGCCAAATACGCAAACTAAGTGTCGCGGATACCGAAGCGCTTGCCGATCCGCATCGCGATGAGCGAAGTAACAAGCAGGACACTGAACAGCATCACTCCAAATGCCGCTAGCCGTTGATAGGTACTGTCCTCCCAGTACTTAAACATCACGATTCCCACCGGTTCTGTGCCTGGGTAAGCGAGAATCATCGCCGTCGGTATCTCGCGAAACGAATGCACGAACACCCAAATCCATGCCGCCACCAGGCCGGGCCGGATAAGCGGCAGAGTAATTTTGACAAAGCTTCTTCCCCAAGAGGATTGGCAGGTGGCCGCAGCTTCTTCCAAGTCAGAGTGAACCTGCGTCATACAGGCGACGTTAATCCTCATGGCAACCGGAAGATATTTTCCCAAGTAGGCAAGCAATAGGATCATCAGGGTACCGTAGAGAAAGGGCATAACGTTGAGATAGAACCACAGAATGCTGAGCCCGAAGATGATGCCCGGAACCACGTAGGGAACAAAGGCAAGGAAATCCAAAACGCCCCGGCCACGCAGCTTGGTCTTCACCACAATATACGCAATCACCGCAGTGAGCAGCGTTACCCCCGAAGCGCTGGCGATGCCAAGTATCATGCTGTTTTGAATACCCTGGAGGGTGAGAGGAAAGAACAAGGCATCGCGATAAGCTTTGAAGCTGATTCTCTGCAAACCCTCCAACGAGGAAGCCAGATAGCTCGGCACGAGCGACATCCAAGTGACGGTGATCATTGGCACGACGAATACCAGGAACAGGATAAGCAGCGACGCGGCGGCGCTAAGGAATCGCCATTTCCCTAAATCGACCCGTCTCGGCCGATACCCTTTCCCCGTGATGGTCATGAACTTCTCACTGTGCGAAGTAAGCCGCAGATAGACCAGAATGAGAAGCGCCGAGATGAGCACAAGAACCATGGAATAAGCGCCCGCGAGTCCATAGTCCATGGGAGCGCGGGTAGAATTTAACCAAATCTCTGTGGTGTAGACGAAAATACTAGCCCTCAAGCCGATCAGTGCGGGGGTCTCAAAGCTCTCGATGCCACGAACCAGCAACAGCACCAAGGTCGAGAGCAGCGCCGGTTTCATCATCGGCAGCGTGATGCGGCGAAGTATCTGCAATGGTCCCGACCCCGCCACCATCGCCGCTTCTTCCAAAGACGGGTCCATCGATCGAAAAGCGCTCGCCATTAAAAGGTAAGCGAGCGGCGTCAGCTCGATACCTTCGACCCAAATGAGTCCGGCCATCGAGTAAACATTGAACGGGGCTTCCTTCAAGCCTAATCCGGCTATCAACAAACGATTCAAAATCCCAATCTCCGGACTCAAAAGCACGATCCAGGAAAACGTCACCAAAACGCCGGGCAAAATCACGCGGCTGATGGCCATGACGTAAAGGAGCGAGCGAAACGGACTGTTGGTGCGTTCGGTAACCCATGCGAGAAATGCGCCCAAAACGAAAGCGATCGTTGAAGAGCCGATCGCAAAGATCGCCGTGTTGACCGTGGCCCTGGGGAGGTGTCTGCTGGCGAAGGCCCGCTCGTAGTTTTCCAGGGTTAGATTGAGAGTGAAATAGTCCTGCGTTCCTGGCGCCGCCGCCTTGAAGCTACCAAACACCAGGACGGCGAGCGGCACGATCACCAGGTAAACGAGGAGACCGGAGAAAAGCAAAAGCGCAATCGTCTTGCTGTCTCGCAGTGGCTCAACAAGACGCGCGATGGCGCCAACGACTTCATCGATAATAGCGCCCGCGGGGAACAGTCTTTTGGTTGACGTTCGATTCAATTGATTAAATTTCCCCGTCAAAATTCTTTTCTGACGAGGATACGGACGTATTCCCGCTCTGCCCACTCGTAACGCTTGGCGGGCCACTTGGAAGGATTCACGAAGTGCGGCTTGATGCTGGCGTCAATCAGGGGATCCGGAACGCCCGGTCGCGCGGCGCGGATTTTGATCTTCTCCGCCGCCTTGCGCTGCCACGGATCGGATAGCACGGTCTCGATGAACAACGCCGCGGCATAGGGGTGCGGGGCGTTGCGCATGATCGCCAGCCCTTCTCCATAGGCGATGGGCGGCTTCGGATCCTTGACGAAAGCCACTGGTTCGCCCTGGTTGATGCGGTCTGCCGTCGACGTACCGCTGTTGGCGACCATGACTGGAACCTCTCCGGCCGAAACCATGTTCTCGACGTTTGAGCGGCGCTGCTGGATTTGCAGTCCATTGCGCGCCAATCTTTTCATGAACTCCAAGCCCTTCTCTTCTCCCAGGTAGTCCAACATTCCGACAAACCAGTTGTAAGAAGCTGCATCCAGGACGAGTTTGCCCTTCCATTTTGAATCGAGCAGCTCCTCCCAGCTTTTCGGCGCTTCGCTCGCCGCTACCAGCTTGGTGTTGTACATGATGTGAAACAACCGATTGCCCAAGGAGCGCCACTGACCAGGGACCTTGAGGCCGTCGGGCAGCACCGCGTCCTCAAGGGCGACGTGGCGCGCCAGCATTCCCTCCCGCTCCAGCGCCGAAACTTGATGAAACTGCAGCCACACGACGTCCGCCTGGTGTTTCCCTGCTCGCTCTTCGGTGAGCAGTCGGTTGATCATGATGTCCGGCAGGACGCGCGGCGTCTGAAACTTTTGGATGACGCCGGGGTGTAGCTCTTTAAAAAAATCGACGCGCAGATTGGTCAGCTCTTCTCTATCCGGCGCGTACCACACCAACGCCGCTTCCTTTTTTGCTCCCTCCACGAGCTTTTGCATGCGCTCCTTGGCGGGAAGTGCCATCAGCTCGGCAAAAATCTGCTCGGTCTTCAATAGATCCGACTTGGCCGCTGAAGCGCCTTGGGCGGCGGACATCGTCGCGAGAACAACAGCCAGCAAAATCGTAGTTACCCGTGCAAACATGGCGCCCTTTGTTATCGGTTCAGTTGTCCCGTCCAGTTACTAACATCATCAAGGGCCTAATGCTTTTGGCTTGCTCCAATCCATCGGCAATTTCGATGATCTTTTCCAATGCGGCCGCGCCAATGCGCATTTCCGGTTGCAAGTCACGCACCAGCTCAACGGTATCGGCAAAGCTGAAAATATGATTGCGGCTGCCATCTTTTGTTTCCTCGAGGTAGAGTCGCTGCGGTGTTCTAACGCTCAACTTTGCGCACTGCGGCAGCACAGCATCGTTTCCTTTGATGGCCATTCGCTCCAGCAGACGATTGATTCTTGCATCATCACGTTTTCGCAGCAGACTGCGGCTTGCCTGCCCGTAGGCCAAGGCGGCGGCCACTCCCTGGGCAGTGCCCGCGCCGCGATCCGCCAATTCTTCGTTCTGGCGCCGGCCTGGTCCCGGATACTCCGCTTCGAAAGGATCCAACTCGACGACGATTTCTTCGATGGTCTCGGCTTGAATACGCTCCTGTCTGGCCAACCGCGCGGCGATATAGGTCGGAGATTGAGCGATCATGCTCGTCGGGTAGCGTTTGAAGGTCACCTTTAGAATTTCAAATTCTTTTCCCAGTCCTGCCGTAATGTTGTTGGCGAATTCTGTCGTTCCGGCGAAAAGATTTAGAAACCCCGCCTTTCCTTCAATCGCCGTGGGGGCGGCGCGCCCCTGCTGTTTGGCGATGGCAGTGCACACCAGGCCGTTCCGCGCCGAGAGCCCGAGCTGAAATTGAGTTTCCATGGTGCGCGCGATGTTGCATTCGACATTGCCGAAGCTGAAGCAAGCAGCGAAGCCTATCGCGTTGGCCGTCCGTTCCGCATCGAGCCCCTGGAGTTTGGCTGAGGCAGCGGCAGCAGCCATGACGTCGTAGGTAGGGCTGCCACGCCAACCCCGTTCCACGGTCAAACGGATGTGATCTTTGGCCAGCGCTCCCGCGACTTCGTATCCGGCGACGAGAGCCGGCAGGATTTGCAAGCCTGAAAAATCGTTTTCCTCTGCCAGCGCCAAAACTGCCGGAATAACCGCCGGGCCAAAGTGAGCCATCGTCCCGTAGGCATCGCTCTGTCCCCGGCTCTGAAATAACACGCCATTGGCAAATGCCGCCGCGCCGGGTGTCGTCCTCTTGCCGTTTAGAATTGTCGTGCTGCCGCCCAGAGGCAATGATTCCGACTCGATCATTGCGGCTTCGGCGATCTGACCCTGGCGCGAGTCGTGCGCTGCCATGGCAATGCTGAGCCCGTACAGCAGGCAGGATTTGGCCTTGGCAATCACATCCGGTGGAAGATCATCGACCGTTATGCCACTGACAAATTTTCCAAGTTCCTGCGCTATCGTTTCCATTTTCTGCTTTCCTCTAAATTATCTCTTCGCACAATGATTCTGTGTCGCAATCTGGACAACAAGCGTCATGCTGAGCGGAGCGAAGCATCTCGCAGTTTCAGCGTGTTTCAAAATTCTTTTCTGACGAGTATGCGGGTGTATTCACGCTGCGCCCATTCGTAGCGTTGCGCAGACCACCTGGAGGGATCGATGAAATGCGGTTTGATCGTGGCATCGATCAGCGGATCGGGTATCCCCGGCCGGGCCGCGCGGATTTTGATTTTCTCCGCTGCTTTACGCTGCCATCTCTCGGACAATAGCCCTTCGATAAATAGCGCCGCGGCATGAGGATGGGTTGCGTTGCGCATAATCGATAAGCCTTCTCCGTAGGCAATCGGCGGCTTCGGATCTTTCACGAAAGCTACCGGTTCTCCCTGCGTCGCCCGATCAGCAGTGGAAGTGCCGCTGTTGGCCACCATGATTGGAACTTCACCCGCAGAAACCAGATTTTCCACGTTGGACCGGCGCTGCTGGATCTGTAGCCCATTGCGCGCGAGCTTCTTCATATACTCCATCCCCTTCTGTTCGCCCATGTAATCCAGCAACCCGACAAACCAGTCATAGGCGGCGTCGTCTAGAACGAGTTTGCCTTTCCATTTGGCATCGAGAAGGTCCTCCCAATTTTTCGGCGCATCTTTCTCGGAAACCAGTTTGGTGTTGTACATGATGTGAAAAAGCCGGTTCCCCAGCGAGCGCCACTCCGCGCCGACTTTGAGTCTTTCGGGGATGCTGGCATCCTCGATCGCGGTGTATTTCGCTAGCAGACCCTCGCGGAGCATCACCGGTAACTGCGGTAGTCTGATCCACACGACGTCTGCTTGATATTTGCCGGCTCTCTCTTCCGTCAAAAGGCGGTCGATCATGACATCCGAGCGAATCCGCGGCGTGACGAATTTTTGAATCGCATCCGGATAGATCTCCTTGAAAAGCTCAATCCTTAAATTCGTCAGATCTTCGCGATCAGGAGCGTACCAAACCAGGGTACCCTCTTTCCGCGCTCCCTCGATGAGCCGTTTGATACGCTCGCTCGGCGGCAGCTTGGTAAGCTCAATCAGGATCTTTTCTGTCTGAGAAGGAGCACGCTTGGCTGCGTCCGCGGCCCAACCGCCGCCCGGCAAGGCCAACAAAAAAATCGCCGCGCAAAGCCAATTCCATCTGATCATTTCGGCTCTCCCCTCATGGTGTGCTGCGCTTTTTTCCGCGGCCCAAGCATTATTACTGTTGCGGAACAGAAATCTTGAAGCTGCTAAGATGGCCCAACAGGTTTTCTCCAGCGGCTACCACTCTTGACGGTCAGCACGGGCGCCAGCCGGCGCCGGGATTTGAGAACATTTCCCGCGCGATCGTCGAATGCGAAATCGCCCTCTTCCAACTCCAAAACCGCGGCATCTCCGGCGGCGCCGACTCGCAGGCTGCCCAGCTCCGCGTCTCTGCCAATCGCCGCGGCTGCGTTCTGTGTCGTCGCGGCAATGACTTGCTCCAATGGCATGCCTAACTCGAGGAACATCGACATGACTTCCGGCAGGCTGTATGAGCGATCCAACCGACTGCCGTCGGTGCTGATGGTGTCGGGCAATACTCCTTGCTCCAAGAAGGCGCGACAAACGTTGAGATCTAAATGCACCTTAGCGCAACCGCTGTCGAAAATGATCCCGCTGCTGCGGGCCTGCAAAACTTCGGGGCGAATTCTGCCCTTGGCGTCGAGAGGACCGTTGGCTGAGCCGTGAAACGGATGGGTCACGATATCGCCGGGACGAAGAAAGCTCAGGATCTGTGACAGCGGAATCGGTGACCGGCTGACGTGAACCATGATCCGGCATCCGGCCTGGTTTGCCGCTTCGCGCGCAAGCTCGAGGGCTGGGAGGGCATTTTGCGGCTTTAAAGCGCTATCGTCGATCCGTACTTTTAAACCCACGACACCTTCCGCGTTATCTCGAATACATCGTACGGTCTGGTCGACATTGACCAACTTCATGTCCATCAACTCGCCCTGATTTGTTGTCTCCTTGTTCAATCCGTTGGAGGAGAGATGAACGAAAGCGAAAAGGCGGGTTGCGCACTGCCGCATCACGCGGTCGCGCAAAGCAGGAAAAACCGAGCAGCCTGCGCTGCCGGCATCGACGGCTGTGGTCACGCCTGTCGGTAGACAGAAATCATCCGGGTGGCCAAAACGCGGTTGATAGCCGTAAAAGAAGTGTCCGTGAGTGTCGATGAGCCCCGGAGTTATCAGCTTACCGAAAACATCAATGGTTTCCTGCGCTTCTTCCGCAGGAATGTTTTCCGCCACGGCCGCGACCACACCGTTGGTGAATGCGACGTCGTAGCGGCCGCGGCGCTTATCGCCGGGATCGATGACTTCACCGTTTTTAAGCAGCAACTCGTATTTGATAGCCACGCCGCGCCTGCTTTCGTGTCTCGGGTCATAACAAAGAACTATTCGGCGTTCAACGCGCGCGCTTTGAAAAGGCCGGCAGCGCGGTGAAGACAATCAAGAAACATGAAACCCGACTACAAAAATTCTTGTAATCGCGCCCCAACTGTGGAATTTACAATCGCAGCAAAACGCTTTCAAAAAAATTGGAGAATACAGCCATGGCAGAAAACGGCGCGACCCACCTGTCGTTTACGGGGAATTGCTATATCGAGCACCGGGTATCGGTGCATCAGGAAAAAGAGGGCTTTCGCAAGCTTATTGAGCTGCTGAAAGCATCCGATTTGAGCTTTGCGAATATGGAATGCGCCATCCAGGACGGCGAAGATTGGCCTGCATTCGGCTCGGGCATGGGTTGGGCCGGGACTTTCATGGGCGCTCCGCCGAGCATGATCGAAGAGCTCAGGTTCATGGGTATCGATGCCGTATACGCAGCCAACAACCACGTCGCCGACTTTGCCGAGCGGGGGATTCTGACCACGATCAATTATTTGAAACGCGGCAGGATGCCCTACGCTGGCATCGGCGCCAGCCTCACCGAGGCGGCGCAGCCGACTTACCTGGAGACCGAAAACGCGCGCGTCGCGCTGATCGCTTTGGCCGACTGGGGCCCCCGCCAAATGATGGATCTCCCTTTCCCATGGCCTGCAGGTTACATGGGCTCGGACGAGTTGCCGCCCTACAAAAGCCGCCCGGGGGTCAATCTGCTGCGCTACGACGCGGTCGTACATGTGGACCGGGCAGCCTTCGAACAGCTGCGACGGATCAGCCAGGAACTGAATTGGGAGCGCGGCAAAGTCGTGCGCTTCCAAGGGGCGGCGCGAACCGAGCCCCTCGTCGGCTCCTCACTCAAAGGCTGGGAAAAGGACACCGACACCGAGTTCTTTTTCATGGGCCGGAAGTTTGTCCTGGGCGAAAAGTTTCGCATGGCCACTTTCCCTTTCCGGGAGGACTTGGATCGGACCTACAAGCATGTGACGGAAGCGCGGCGCCATGCCGACGTCGTCATTGTGGCGCTACACGACCAGGCCCACGGTATCGGTGTGCATGATTACATAAACACGTTTGCTCACGGTTGTATCGATGCCGGAGCCGACATTTACATCAATCACGGCGGTCTCCAGCGCGGCATCGAATTCTACAAGGACAAGGTGATCCTCTATGGCCAGCCGCCGCTCTACTTGCAGAACAACGAGGTAACCAAGCTTCCCGTGTCGATGAAGCTGCGCCTGGGCCTGAGCATCGACAGCACCGCTGGAGAATTACTGGAGGATCGAGAGCGCAACCGTGAACGCGCCGTCAACGCCGGCGGGCAAACCCACGCCTTCTCTCGCATCGGCAGTGCAGTCCACACCGTTGTTTTCGCGGAGAATGCCGCGCTGAAGGAAGTAAGAATCCATCCGACGGAGGAATATATCATTCACGGCCGCCGGCCCCGGTTAAGCGTGCCCCGCCTCGCGGAGCCCGAGGGCGAAAAGTTCAATCAGGTCATCGAGCGGGCGCGAGAGAGATCGAAACCCTTTGGCACCAGGATAGAAATTCGTGACGGCATGGGAGTCGCGCGGCCCGGTTGAGGCCAAGCCGAATTTATCGGCTATAAGCTCCACGAGAAAGTCTGCGACTTACGCAGCCGCGCTGAAAACCCTAGACAAGCTCGAGGAGGAACTGCACGTCGGCGACGATTACCTCATCATGGCCACCGACTATCCTCATGCTGACGCTGCGGAGAAGTTTCCCAAACGCACGGTGGGGGATCTTGCGAACAATTCCAATCTGTCAGAAGCGACAAGGCGAAAGATCCTGTGGGACAATCCGGCGCGACTCTATGGATCCGCGAGATTCCGAACAAGATCGGAGCCACCCAGCACCAACACGCAAGTTCAACTCAATAGCTGAACGAGGACTCAAGGGAATAATGGCGCGGCTCATAGTAACAGTCTATCTGTTTTTACTTTTGACAGGTCTCGCCACTGCTCAAGAACAAAAGCTGCAGAGGCTTAACGTCGTCTGGTCGACGATCGGCGGCACCACCTCGTCTTTGTGGGTTACAAAGGACGCGGGGATTTTTGCCAAGTACGGACTCGACGTCCAGTTGATTTTGATCCTGGCTTCCACCAGAGCTGCCTCTTCGATCATCGCGGGCGACGTGGACATTGGGCTCATCGGCAGCACGGCCCCGGTGCTGGCCCGCCTTGCAGGCAGCGATCTCGTAGTCATCGGCAACAGCACGACGCACGCCATCTTTTCGCTGATGACCCATCCGAGCATCACGGAAATTTCCCAGCTCAGAGGAAAAACTCTGGGAGTCGTCAGGTTTGGCTCGGTCAGCGACATTGGTTTGCAGCATGCGTTGAGAAACATCAACATCGACCCGAATCGGGACGTCAAGCTACTGCAGATCGGTGGCATTGGCGAAATGTTGGCGGCCATGAAAGCCGGCGGCATCCAAGGCGGTCTCTTTCCACCTCCTCTCTCCGGCGACGCCAAACGGCTGGGATTCAGGGAGCTAATGGATCCGGAAAGGGTGAATCTCAAGTTCGCCCAATCTCATCTTTCCGTGCGCCAAGCGTACCTCAAAGAAAATTCCGATACGGTGCGCCGCTTCATGAAGGCTTGGATCGAAGGCATTCATTACATGAAAACTCATAAGGACTTCACTATTGATGTTTTGAAAAAACACACCAAGTCCGAAGACCCGTCGGCATTGGAAGAAACCTATAGAATCTTCGCCTTGAAATATCTTCCTCCCGCGCCCTATCCGACCGAGGAAAGTGTGAAGACGATCCTCGACCTCATCGCTAGCTCGCAACCGAAGGCAAAAACAGCCCAGCCGAAAGAGTTCATTGATCCAAGCTGGGTAAGAGAATTGGAGGAGAGCGGTTTTATCAAGACGCTTTACCACTGAGGAGCGGCTAACCTCCCTTTGCGTGTAAGAGGCGACCGGCCGGTCGCCCCTACAGGTTTCCATTCAATCCTCGACGCCCGGGATTTCTTTCCTTCCAAAGAACGCCAGCATAACAGGCGCAGCAAGCAAAATAATCGAGACGATGATGAGGCTTGCAGAAATCGGACGGGTAACAAAGATCGTCGGGTCTCCTTGTGACAGGACCATCGACTGGCGCAGCGCGCGCTCGATCAAAGGTCCGAGGACCAGCCCCAAAACCATTGGCGCCGACGGGTAATCGTAGATGCGAAACAGGTAGCCAAGCACTCCGAAAAATAACAGCAGCCAAAGGTCGGTCGTACTTTGCCGGACGCTATAAACTCCGACAAAGCAGAAGCCGAGAATTAGCGGATAGAGAAAGCGATAAGGCAAACGCAGCATGCTTGCAAAAAGCGGCACCAAAGGGAGATTGAGAATGAGCAGCATGACGTTGCCGACGTACATGCTGGCGATCAGTCCCCAAACAAGCTTTGGCTGCTGCTGAAAGAGCAAGGGCCCA
>WNFV01008294.1_pt1 | contig 19308 bp, 17 predicted proteins | sample 5400101 | NCBI WGS metagenome assembly WNFV01 (sample SAMN13153361, study PRJNA577476) | soil metagenome | isolation source: 115 cm soil or saprolite under grassland replicate 1 | place: USA:California | collected 2016-06-15 | reverse complement strand
CCGCTCCGGGCGCTGCCGCCCGAGGACGGCGAGGCGATCGACGCGTAGCCCGCGGCCGACGGCGCGGTCGAGAAGGTCCGGACCCAGGAGAGGCCGAGGGGTCCCGGCGGCGCACCGCGGAACGGCGACGGCAGCAGCTCGGCCGGCACCAGTGCCTGAATCTGCGCCACCACCCGGTCGGCGATGCCGAGCGCCGTGGCGTACACCAGGTAGCGCTCCCAGATGGTCACCGCGAGCGCCGGGGCGTCGGTCAGGGTGTGAAACCGCAGAAGGTAGCGCCGGAAGGCCTCCCACCGCGCGATCCGCTCGTGGTGCACGGGGTCCTCGATCTGCGTGGGCATGAACGACCGTGAGACCGCGAACAGGACGAGTCCCTCGACGATCCCGACCCACGCGGCCAGCCCTCGATGCACGACGACCGCGGCCGTGATCCCCACGACGATCATCGCCAGCATCGCCAGGAACGAGGTCACGCCCTCGAACCGCAGGCTGCGCAGGTCCGCCATCTTCGCCAGGCTCTTCCACACCGGCCGGGCCCACTCGCGCATCTCCTTCGCCCGCCTCGCCCGCACGCCGCTCGCCTTCAACCACGAGAGCTTCACCGGCCCGTCGCCCGAGCCGTCGAACAGGAACTCGGTGAAGCGCTCGTCGAGGCCGGGCTCCGGCCGCTGGCGCTTGCGGATCGACAGGTCGTCGGCGTCCGAGACGCGCCCCTCGGCCACCACCTCGATCGTGCCCTTCTGGGCCAGCGACAGCAGCTGGGCACGGTAGGCATCGTCCAGTCGCGAGCCGCGCTCATAGCCCTCCCACAGCACCGCGAGGTCGACCGGGTGGATCTCCTCCGGCGGGTCGGGCAGCGTCTTCGGCACGCCCGGCACGCGGTCGCGCCACCGGGCGACCAGCACGAGCAGGGCCAGCAGCAACGGGTAGAGCAACGCGGCGAGCTTCCAGCCCCGGTCCCAGGCCCGCACGTGGCTGCGCGTCGCGTTGGCCTCCGCGGCGAGCGCCCGCTCCTGGGCCAGGACCTCCGCGGCGCTCTGCACGATCCGGTCGTCCGGGTCGGGCCCGTTGGCCGAGAGCGCGATCCCCTCGAAGGGGACGGCGTCCGCCGGGAAGAGCACGCTCCCCTCGACGAAGCGGTTCGGCTCGAGGTCACGGATCGTCAGCTCGACGGTCTGCGGGTCGATGACTCGGACGTTGCCCTGCAGCGGGCCGTGGCCCCAGGCGCGCGTCTCGCCGTCGGCGAGCGGCGTCTCGGGAGCCGTGCGCCCGGCATTCGGCTCGTTCCCCGCCGTGCAGGGTCCCGGCGAACGCTCCTCCGCCGCGTGTCCCGGCAGGTGGACGGTGATCCTTGCGGCCTCCGTCGGCTTGTCGAACCCGTCCGGGATGAACTGCCAGTACAGGAACGCGCCGTCGGCGAACGCGCCCACCGCGCAGCGGGCCGTGTAGCGGATGTCAAACGTGCGCTGCTCGTCGTGCGCCGAGTAGTACCAGGTCGCCTTGTACGTGCCGGCGAACTCCTCGATCACCAGGTCGTCGCCCGTGTAGGGCCCGTGCACGTCGTCGGACACGGAGAAGTCGATGATCTGTCCGGGGTAGTCCGGCCTGAACTCCCGGAACGCGAACGAGAAGTCGCCCTTCTGGAAGTCGAACGTCCGCCGCTCGAGGACGGACATCGAGCCGTCCTGGTGCACGGTGGCGTCGATCTCGACGCGCGGGAACACGTAGTACCTGTCCGCGAACCACCGGTCGGGCAGCAGCGGCAGCCACAGCGGCATGAACACGAGCACGAAGACGCCGAGCACGATCGCCCAGATCACGAGCTTGGCCCGCCAGGACATCGGGCAGAGTGTAGGTCCGCCGTGGCACGGTAGGCTCCGAGCCATGGCGGTGATCACCCTCCGCGCGCCACTCAAGGACCGGGCCGGCGGGATCGCCCGGCACGACCTTCCCGGTGCGACGGTCGGCGCGGCGCTCTCCGAGCTCGAGACGCGCTACCCGACCGTGAAGGGCTGGATCCTGGACGAGCGCGGACGGGTCCGCTCGCACGTCGGCGTGTTCGTCAACGGGGAGCGGGCGGTGGCCGACACGCAGGTCGGGCCCGCGGACGTGGTGCACGTCCTGCCGTCGATCTCGGGAGGGAGCGAAACGGGATGGGTGATTCGATGACCGAGCTGCTCGTCGGCACGAAGAAGGGCCTGTTCGTCCTGCGGGGCGATCCCGCGTCCGGAACCCCGTTCGAGGTGGTCACCCGCGCCTTCCCCGGCGACGTAGTCGAGTTCGCGGTACGCGATCCACGGTCGGGCCGCACGTTCGCCAGCGTGACCTCCGGGTTCTACGGCCCGCGGCTGTTCTTCACCGACGGCGACCCCGCCGGCGAGTGGACGCAGGCCGACGGGCCGGTCATGCCCGACGGTACCGACGCCACCATCGACCGCACCTGGGTGGTCGTCCCGGGCGAGGCCGACGGGCAGCTCTGGGCGGGCGTGGCGCCCGCCGCGCTGTTCGAGAGCCGGGATTCCGGCACGACGTGGGCGCTGAACGAGGCACTGTGGAGCGAACGTGTGGCCGGCGACTGGCAGCCCGGGGCCGGTGGCCTGGCGCTGCACTCGATCTGCCCGTGGCCGGAGGAACCGGAGCGCCTGGCGGTGGCCGTCAGCGCCGCCGGCGCCTGGATCACCGAGGACGGCGGCCGGTCGTGGCGCGCGGGCTTTGCCGGCCTCGACCCGCACTACGTCCCCGAGGAGATGCGCCCGACCACGAACGTGCTCTGCGTCCACAACATGCACCGGGCGCCGACTCGGCCGGAGCGCCTGTTCCTGCAGTTTCACGGCAGCGTGTACCGCAGCGACGACGAGGGCGGCTCCTGGAACGACGTCGCCGCAGGACTGCCCTCCGGGTTCGGGTTCCCGCTGGCGATCGACCCGGCCGACCCCGACAGCGCGTTCGTCATCCCCCTGAACGCCGACACGGACCGCGTCACTCCCGACGGCAGGGTCCGCGTGTACGAGACCCGCGATGCCGGCGCCACGTGGACGGCGCGGACCGAGGGACTGCCGGATCGCGACGCGTACCTCACCGTCTACCGGCAAGCGTTCGCTACGGCCGGCGAGGGTGACGGGCTGAACCTCTACTTCGGCGCGACGAGCGGCGACGTGTTCGGCTCGTCCGACGCCGGGGCGACCTGGTTCTCGGTCCGGGAGCGGCTCGCACCGGTCAACAGCGTGCGGGTCGGGTAGGACCCGCCCGCCGGGTCGACGCGGCCGGCTATAGACCCTTCACGAAGAAGAACGAGATCGCCACGATCACGTAGGCGCCGATCAGCTGCGTCCCCTCCAGCCAGTTCGAGCGGCCGTCCTGGCAGATCAGCGCCACGATCAGGGTGGAGAGGCCGACCGCCGCCACCTCGAACGGGCTGAAGACGAAGTCCATCGGGTGGCCCACCAGCAGGCTGATGAACACCAGCAGCGGCGCGACGAACAGCGCCACCTGTGTCGAGGACCCGATCGCGATCTCGAGCGAGACGTCGAGCTTGTCGCGTATCGCGAAGGCCACCGCGGAGGAGTGCTCGGCCGCGTTGCCGACGATCGGCACGACGATCAGCCCGACGACACCGCGGTTCCTCCTCCGGCGCCGGCGTGCGGAACAGGTGCTCGTGCGTGACGAGCATGAAGACGAGCGCCAGCGCGTAGAGCGTCATCAGCACGGCGGCCACCGTGCCGCTGACGACCTCGCGCTCCAGGAACTGCCGGCTGCCCGTGGAGATCACGAAGAGTGCGGGCATCAACAGACCGATCACCGCGAGCGTCAGGTTCGACGAGTGGACGCCCGCCGACTGCGCGTTGAAGTCCTGCTCGCGGTGCCGCAGCCCGCCGAACAAGAACGAGAAGCCGAGCACGAGCAGCAGGTTCCCGAGGATCGAGCCGGTCAGCGACGCCTTCACCACCTCGATCTCGTCGTCCAGGATCAGGAAGATCGCGATGACCAGCTCGGTGACGTTGCCGAACGTCGCGTTCAGCAGGCCCCCGATCCGGGGCCCGGCGTGCAGCGCCAGCTCGTCGGTGGCCCGCCCGATCGTCCCGGCCAGCGGGACGATCGCCCCCGCCGCCGTGGCGAACGTCAGCAGCTCGTTGTGCAGCCCGAAGTCCGCAAGCACGGACACCGGCACCAGCACCAGCAGCCACGACGTCGACGGCTTGACGCGCACGGCGCGCAATCTACCCCGGCGGATGCCCGCGGAACTCCCGCCCCGGGAGTCCCCACACGCCCGGGGTGGCCGCGGGGCGCCCGTCTACGGTCGGGCGGCCGAAATCGCTCCGGCTGCGCTCGCTCCGCGTGGCTCTCCCGGGAGCCGTGACTCGCTTCGAGGCGGGCTGACGCGACCGAGGCTCCGCTCGACTCCGCCCTGCGCTCGCCGGCTTCGCCGGCCTGCGGCCGCCCTCCCCGACGGGCATCCCCACCGCCCGGAAGACAGGCAAACGCTCCGCTATCGGGGCGGCAAGAAGAACCTCTCCCAGAAGATAGCCGTACCGAGGACCAGCCCGACGATTCCGAACACGATGGCCACGGGAGCCCGCCCGCGCCCAAGGTGTCGTGACGCTCGAGAAGCCCAAGACGAGAGCCAGGGCTGCGAACGGGAGTGCGAAGATCGACAGGAAGCCGGTCAGCCCAACTGCCACTCCGATCGCCCCGATGATGACGGCCGCAGTACCGATGCCACCGCGGCCTGCGGGACCGCGCGGGCGCTGGTTGGTCAAGTCTTGTCGGCGAGGGCGTCCTGGAGGATGTCCCAGGCGAGGACCGCGCACTTGATGCGCACCGGGTAGCGGGCCACGCCCTGCAGGGCGACGAGGTCGCCGAGCTCGTCCTCGTCGGGCTCGACGGTGCCCTCCATCATCCCGCGGAAGTCCCGGACCAGGCCCTCCGCCTCCGCCATCGGCTTGCCGGCGATCGCCTCGGTCAGCATCGAGGCCGACGCCTGGGAGATCGAGCAGCCCTGTCCCTCGAACGTGACCTCGGCGACGCGGCCGTCGGCGAGGTGCGCGTGGATGGTGATCTCGTCGCCGCAGAGCGGGTTGTTCTTCGAGAGCGTCACCTCGGCCCCGGGCAGATCGCGCTTGTTCCGGGGGTTCTTGTAGTGGTCGAGGATCACTTCCTTGTAGAGGTCGTCCAGGCTCATCCCCGGAAGACCTCCCGTGCCCGCTTCAGCGCGCCGATCAGCACGTCCACCTCACCGGGCGTGTTGTACACCGAGAACGAGACGCGGGTGGTGGCCGGCACGCCGAGGCGGCGCATCAGCGGCTGCGCGCAGTGATGGCCGGCGCGGACGCAGACGCCCTCCTCGTCCAGCACCTGTGCCAGGTCGTGCGGGTGGATGTCGTCCAGCCAGAACGAGATCGCGCTCCCCCGTGTCTCCCCGTCGGCCGGGCCGAAGACCGTCGCGCCGATCGACGCCAGCCGCTCGAGGGCGTAGGCGGTCAGGGCGACCTCGTGCTCCCGGACCGGCTCCATCCCCAGCGCCTGCAGGTAGTCGATCGCCGCCGCCAGCCCGATCTCCTCGGCGATGTTCATCGTCCCGGCTTCGAACTTCCATGGCGGCTCCTTGTACGTGGAGCGGTCGAGGTAGACCTCCAGGATCATCTCGCCGCCCCCCAGGAACGGGTCCATCCGCTCCAGCAGGTCGCGCTTGGCGTAGAGGCCACCGGACGCGGTCGGGCCGAGCATCTTGTGTCCCGAGATCGTCAGCACGTCGGCGTCGAGCGCGACCACGTCGACCGGGGTGTGGGGCACCAACTGCGCGCCGTCGACCACAAGCACCGCGCCGACGGCGTGCGCGGCGTCGGCCAGCCGGCGCAGCGGGGGCAGGGTGCCGAGCACGTTCGAGGCACCGGTGATCGCGACCACTCTCGTCCGCTCGGTGAGCGTCGACTCCAGGTCCGAGAGGTCGATCGAGTAGTCGTCCGCTACCGGGAGCGCGCGCATCGAGGCACCCGTCACGTTGCAGGCGAGCTGCCAGGGCACGAGGTTCGAGTGGTGCTCCGCCTCGGAGACCAGCACCTCGTCGCCCTCCCGCAGGACCTTCCGGCCGAAGCCGTGGGCGACGAGGTTGAGCGACTCCGTCGTCCCGCGGGTGAACACGATGCTCGAGGGCTCGGGCGCGCCGATGAACGTCGCGAGCTTCGCGCGGGCGCCCTCGAACATGGCGGTGGCCTCCTCGGACAGCTCGTACACCCCGCGGTAGAGGTTGGCGTTGTGCCGCTCGTAGAAGTCGCTGATCGCGTCGATCACCTGGCGCGGCTTCTGACTCGTGTTCGCGCTGTCCAGGTACACCAGCGGCTTGCCGTGCGCCGTCCGCTCGAGGATCGGGAAGTCCTTGCGGACGACCTCGGGGTCGAGACGGTGAAGCCCCGCGCGCTGGGCCGTCATCCTGGCCATCCGAACTAGCGTACGCCCTCGGGCTCGGCGGCCCCGGCCTCGACCTCCGCGATCCCGAGCTCGGCACGGATGCCCTCGTACCCCTTCTCCTCCAGCTCGTGCGCCAGCTCGGGTCCGCCCTGCTTGACGATGCGCCCGGCCATCAGCACGTGCACGAAGTCGGGGGTGATGTAGTTCAGGATCCGCTGGTAGTGCGTGATGACCAGAACGCCGAGATTCGGCCCGATCAGCTTCGAGACGCCGCCGGCGACTGCCTTCAGCGCGTCGATGTCGAGCCCCGAGTCCGTCTCGTCGAGGATCGCGATCTCCGGCTCGAGCACTGCGAGTTGGAGGATCTCGTTGCGCTTCTTCTCGCCGCCGGAGAAGTTCTGGTTCACGTAGCGCCGGACCATGTCGTCCTCGACGCCGAGCAGCTCCATCTTCTCCTTGAGCAGCTTGCGGAACGCCAGCGCCGAGACGTTCTTGGTCTCGTCGCCCTCCGGGTTCTTGATCGCGTTGTAGGCGGAGCGCAGGAAGTTCACCACGGAAACGCCGGGAATCTCGGTCGGGTACTGGAACGCCAGGAACAGCCCGAGCTGGGCGCGGCGGTCGGGCGTCAGCTTCAGGATGTCGCGGCCCTTGAACCGCACGCCGCCGGCGGTCACCTGGTAACCGGGCCGTCCCATCAGGACGTTGGCCAGGGTGGACTTGCCGGAGCCGTTCGGCCCCATCATCGCGTGGACCTCGCCCTGACGCACGGTCAGGTCGATGCCCTTCAGGATCTCGCGGCCTTCCACGGAGGAGTGCAACCCCTCGATCTCCAGGATCGCCGCCCCGTTCGTCGTCGTGGCGTCGGTCACCGTCAGCTCACCTCGATCAGCACGTCGTCGCCATCCACCGTCACCGGATAGACCCGCACCGGGGTCGTCGCCGGCAGCGACACGGGGCGGCCGGACTCCAGCTCGAAGGTCGAACCGTGCCGTGGGCACTCCACGGTCAGCTCCTCCACGTCCACCTCACCCTCGGACAGCAGTGCGTGGGCGTGGGAGCACACGTCGTCGGTTGCGCGGAAGTCCCCGCCGCCGAGGTTGAACACCGCGATCGGACGCCCGTCCACCTCGAACCCGCGACCCTCTCCCTCCGGGATCTCGGAGACCTTCGCCACGCGCACGCGGGTCATCATCATTGGGCCTCCGGCCCCTGCTCCCGGGCCAGCTCCGCGTCGATGGCCGCTTCCAGGCCCGCGGCGACCTCGGCCAGCGGGACCCGGTCGATGACCTCCTGGAAGAATCCCTTCACGATCAGGCGCTCCGCCTCCGCCGGCGCGATCCCGCGGCTCTGCAGGTAGAACACCTGCTCCTCGTCGACCGGCCCGACGCTCGCGGCATGGCCGCAGCGCACGGGGTCGTTCGTCAGGATCTCGAGGTTCGGGATCGAGTTCGCCTTCGCGCTCTCGGAGAGCAGCACGTTGCGGTTCGTCTGGTACGCGTTGCAGTGGTGGGCGCCCTCCTCGATGATCACGGTCCCCGAGTAGATCGCCCGCGAGCGGTCGCGCAGCGCGCCCTTGTACAGCAGGTCGCTCGACGTGTTCGAGCCGACGTGGTCCTGGATCGAGCGATGGTCCAGGTGCTGCTCGCCGTCGCCGAAGTAGATCCCGAGCAGCTCGCTCGACCCGCCGTCCCCGGCGAGGACGCTCTCGACCTCGGCGCGGGCCAAGGACGCCCCGAACGCCACGCCGACCGAGCGGACCTCGGCGTCGCGCCCCACCCGGGCCCGCTGCACCGAGAGGTGCGTCACGCCGTCGCCCCACTCCTGGAGCCCGGCGTAGCGGACCCGCGCGCCGGCTTCGGCGTGGATCTCGACGACCGCGTCCGACAGGGCCCGGGTCAGCGGCGGGGAGACGAAGCGATCGATGTAGGCCACCTCCGAACCCTCCTCGGCGACGATCAGGGTGTGCGGGAACACGGCCCCGCCGTCCGCGTCGAGCCAGACGATCGACTGCAGCGGCAGCTCGAGGCGCACCCCGGCCGGGACGTGCACCAGCACGCCGCCGGCGCGGAACGCGCCGTGCAGCGCGGTGAACAGCGTGCGGTTGGTCGGGACGAGAGCATGGAGCCGGTCGACGACCTCGTGCGGCCGCTCCGAGAAGGCTCGGTCGAGCCCGCCGAAGTAGACGCCGCGCGCGGCGAGCGCGGGGTCGAGGTGGGCCGTGGCGACCTGGGAGTTGTGCTGGACCAGCAGGCCCGCGCGATCCCCGATCTGTCCGGCAGCGGCGAGGACGTCCTCCGGCAACCCGTCGAGGTTGTCGGCGACGGTCCCCGGCGCGAAGGGGGCGAAGCCCGCCAGGTCCAGCTCCGAAAGGTCGGTGTAGCGCCATTCCTCGGTCTCCTGGGAGGGGAGCGGCAGGGCCTCGAACTCGTCGAGGGCCCGCTCACGCTGGGCCTTGGCCCAGCCCGGCTCGCCGGCGACGGGCAACGCCGCCAGAGCCTCGCGCGTGAAGCCGGTCTTCGTCAGCGTGGCCAATCCGTCCCTCCGTGGAAATCGGGGCGGCCGAAGCGCGCCCCGGACCGCAGTGTACCGAGCAGCCCGACCTAAAGTCTACTGAATTAGTCGGATTCAGCGGTGACGGTTCGCGCTGGCTTCGGCCTCGGAGAGGCCGCGGCTCATCAGGTAGAAGAGCTGGTCCTCGCCGATGCGGGCGACGCTCGCCTCGTGGCCGAGCTGCGCCGACTCCTCCTCGACCTCGACGTACGGGTAGGTGTCGGAGCGGGACCGCTCGTCGAGGATCAGCGCGTCGCAGCGCACCATCGACTTCGCGTGGTCGGCGCCGGGCTCGACCCGGACCAGCCCGCGGTAGCCGGTCCGTCCGCCGTCCTTCGACACCGACTTGCTCGTGATCACGCTCGAGGTGTGTGGCGCAACGTGGATCGCCTTGCCGCCGGCATCCTGGTGCTGACCCTGGCCGGCGAACGCCACCGACAGCACCTCACCGCGCGCGCCCTTGCCGAGCAGGTAGATGGACGGGTACTTCATCGTCACCTTCGAGCCGATGTTGCCGTCGATCCACTCCATCACTGCGTCCTCGTACGCGGCGGCCCGCTTCGTCACCAGGTTGTAGACGTTTGACGACCAGTTCTGGATCGTCGTGTAGCGCACCCGCGCGCCCTTCTTGACGATGATCTCGACCACCGCGGAGTGCAGCGAGTCCGACGTGTAGATCGGCGCCGAGCAGCCCTCGACGTAGTGCACGTACGAGCCCTCCTCGGCGATGATCATCGTCCGCTCGAACTGCCCCATGTTCTGCGCGTTGATCCGGAAGTAGGCCTGCAGCGGGATGTCGACGTGCACGCCCTCGGGGACGTACACGAACGACCCGCCGGACCACACCGCCGAGTTCAGCGCCGCGAACTTGTTGTCGTTCGGCGGGATCAGCTTGCCGAAGTATTCCTTGACGATCTCGGGGTGCTCGCGCAGCCCGGTGTCCATGTCCGTGAAGATCACGCCCATGGCGTCCAGTTCGTCCTTGATCTTGTGGTACACGACTTCGCTTTCATATTGTGCAGAGACGCCGCCGAGGAACTTCTTCTCGGCCTCGGGAATCCCGAGCTTGTCCCAGGTCCCCCGGATGTCCTCGGGGAGGTCCGCCCAAGACGTAGCCTGCTTCTCCGTGGAGCGGATGAAGTAGTAGATGTCGTCGAAGTCGATCCCGGACAGGTCGGCCCCCCACCACGGCATGGGCCGCTTCTCGAAGTGCTTGTAGGCCTTCACCCGGAACTTGCGCATCCAGTCCGGCTCGTCCTTCAGGCCCGAGATCTCCTCGACCACGGCCTGGGACAGCCCCTTCTTGGGCGTGAAGACGGAATGCGAGGGGTCCTTCCAGCCGAACCGGTACCCCTTGCTCAGTTCCTTGAGATGCTCTTCCTGGGTGGTGGACACGATCCATCAACCCCTCGTCACTGCGAAGGTCCTCATCAGGAAGTCTACCCGCTCGGGGCGGTAAAGTCGACCTGGCAGATAGGATTTGACCAGGCGCCGATGCCCTTACCGCTCGACCGGGACCCCCACCAGCGAGCCGTACTCGGTCCACGACCCGTCGTAGTTCTTCACGTTCCCGTAGCCCAGCAGCTCCTTCAGGGCGAACCAGGTGTGCGAGGAGCGCTCCCCGATCCGGCAGTAGGCGATCGTCTCGCCGTCGCCGGTCACCCCCTCCTCCTGGTAGAGCGCCCGCAGCTCGTCGGCCGACTTGAACGTGCCGTCGTCGTTCGCGGCCTTGACCCATGGGATGTTCGCCGCCCCGGGGATGTGCCCGGGCACCTGGGCCTGCTCCTGGGGCAGGTGATCCGGCGCCAGCTTCTCCCCGCGGAACTCCTCCGGCGAGCGGACGTCCACGAACCTCGTGCCACCGCCCAGCTTCTCGAGCACCTCGTCGCGGAACGCTCGGATCTCGGGGCGCACCGCCCCCGAGACGGTCAGCCCCGTCCCGGCGTACGCGGGGACCTCCTGCGACAGCTCGCGGCTCTCCAGTTCCCACTTCTTGCGGCCGCCGTTCAGAAGCTTGACACCGTCGAACCCGAGGTACTTCAGGATCCAGTAGGCGTAGGAGGCGAACCAGTTGTTGTTGCCCCCGTACAGCACCACCGTGGTGTCGGCGGCCACACCGGCCTTGGACAGCAGCCTCGCGAGGCCCTCCTGGTCGACGTACTCGCGGCGCAGCGGGTCGTGCAAGTCCGTGTTCCAGTTCCAGCCGACGGCCCCGGGGATGTGCCCCTTCTCGTAGGCGGTGGTGTCCTCGTCCACGTCGATCACCCGCACCGTCGCGTCGTTCAGATGCTCCTCGAGCCAGTCGGTCTCGACGAGCGCCTCGGGGTTCGCGTACTCCGCCATCGCTCCTCCCTCCCTACCGCTCTCACCAACCTGCCGCGCTCACCAACAGAAGAGGGCCGCCGATCGCGGCCCTCTCGCGTGCCCGGTGGTTCGGTCCTCGGTGCTACCGCACGCCGATCCCCCCGCCCGCGATCGGGCGCCACGCACGGGTACAGCAGATGCGGGAAGGGATCATCGCCCCGACGAGCCCCGCGCAGCGCGAGCGGATCATGCGCTATTTCCGATCTTTCCACTCGGATTTGCAGATGCGATTAGACCGCGGCCGCCGGACGTTGTCAACCGGAAAGACGGCAAGACGGCCTTGCGGGGGTGCACGGGGGGCGGAGCCCCCCGGGTGCATCAGAAGTAGCCGAGGGCGGCCTTGGCCTCTTCGGACATCATCTCCGGGGTCCAGGCCGGACGGAGGACCATCTCGGCCTCGACGTTCTTCACGCCCTCCACGCCGGCCAGGAGCTGCTGCATCTGGGCCTCGATCAGCGGGCCGATCGGGCAGCCCATGGTGGTCAGCGTGTAGGTGATGTGGACGGTGTCCCCCTCGATCGAAACGTCGTAGACGAGCCCCAGGTCGACGATGTTGATCCCGAGCTCGGGGTCGAGGACCTCCTTCAACGCCTCCAGCACCGCCTCCCGCGTCAGGGCGCCGTCGCCGTTCGCCTCGGCGCGCGCTCGAGCGTCGGCCGCCGGTGCGAGATCGGCTGCCGGGGTGACGCCGGAATCATCCCGTTCGTCGGTGATGGTCGGCCGTTCTTCCTTCATCCGCTTATCCTTCGCGACCAGTCCAGGGAGTATCCTACCCATGTCGTAGGGAATGCCGCCGATGGGATCACGGGCGCCGTGACCGTCCGCGCGCCGGCAACGGGTCGAGAGGAGGCCGCCCAAGCATGCGCATTCTGATCGTCGATGACCATCCGGTGACGCGGGACGGCCTGCGGACCGCGCTGTCGGCGAACGATGAGGTCGAGCTGGTGGGCGAGGCGACGACCGGCGAGGAGGCCATCGAAGCCGTCGACAAGCTCAAGCCGGACATCGTCTTCATGGACGTGCGCATGCCCGGCATGAACGGGATCGAGGCGACCAAGGTGATCCGGCAGGAGCACCCCGAGACGAGGGTCATCCTGTTCACCGTCGACGAGTCCCGGGTCAGCATCTCCGAGGCGATCCAGGCCGGGGTCTCCGGCTACTTGCTGAAGGACGCCTCGATCGACGAGCTGATGCACGCGGCCCGGTTCGCCATGGACGGCAAGGCCGTGATCCACCCGGCGCTGACGCAGGCCTTCATCGAGGAGGTCCGCGTCACGCAGGACCGTCGCCCCGAGACCACGCTCTCGAAGCGCGAGACCGAGATCCTGCAGAAGGTCGCCTACGGCGCGACGACGAAGGAGGTCGCCGACTCCCTGCAGATCTCGCCGCACACTGTGAAGACCCACCTGGAGCGGATCTTCGAGAAGCTCGGCGCGAACGACCGGGCGCAGGCGGTGGCTATCGCGCTGCGCAAGGGCATCGTCGAATAACACGGGGGCTCCGCCCCCGTGTGCACCGGAACGGCACGGCTAGCCCTTCGCCGCCGCGCGCGCCAGCAGTTCCTCGTACGTGCGGACGCGCTCCGCGTGAGCGCCGATCTCCTCCCACAGCCGCGTGGCTTCGCCACGCGTGAAGTCCCGCTCCCCGATCGGCACCTGCTCCAGCACCACCACTCGCCTCCCTGCCCGCTGGGCCTCGCGGACCACGCGCAGGTTCTCCACGTTTCCCGGACCGTACGGGGCGTCGAGCAGGTAGATCACCTCCGCCGTCCGGGCGAGCGCCAGGCACTCCTCGGCCGCGGCGGGATCGATCGGGCTGAACGGCGGGACCGTGACCCGCAGCAGGTTCAGCCGCTCGGCAACAACCGCATCGGTGTCGGTGGCGTGCAGCACGCCCGCCGTGACCTCGTACCCGCGCTCGGCAAGGGCCCGCATCAGGGGCGCGCCGCGCCCGGCACCGCCGACCACGTGCGCCCGCGGCGACCCCGGTACCGGAGCGGCGGCCGGGAGCGTTCCGCCGAGGATCACGGTCGGCCGGCCGGTGAGGGGGTGCGGGATGACCTCCGCCTCCACCCCGTACACCTCGGCCAGCAGCGCGCGCGAGATCACCTCCTCCGGCGTGCCGGCGGCCACCACCTCCCCCACGGCGAGCGCGACGAGCCGGTCGCAGGACGCGGCGGCCAGATTGAGGTCGTGGAAGACGGCGAGCGCTGCCCGTCCCTCCCGCCGCGCTAGTCGGCCAACCACCGTCAGGACGTCGAGGACGTGATGCAGGTCGAGGTGGGTGGTCGGCTCGTCGAGCAGCAGCACCGGCGCGTCCTGGGCCAGCGCCTGAGCCAGGACCACGCGCTGGCGCTCGCCGCCGGAAAGCCGGTCGAGAGGGCGATCGGCCAGGTGCTGCACGTTCGCGCGCTCCATGGCCCGCCGGGCGTGCGCCCAATCCTCCGGCCCGCCGCCGGCCCACGGCGAGAGATACGGCGACCGGCCGAGGAGCACCGTCTCGAGGACGGTGAACGACACCCCCGGCGCGATCTCCTGGGCACGACGGCGACCTGCCGGGCCGCGGCACGGGGGCGCAGCGTGTAGGGGTCCTGCCCGAGCAGCCGCACGGTCCCACGCTCGGGCCGCAGCCCGCGCGAGGCCACCCGCACGAGCGTGGTCTTCCCCGACCCGTTCGGCCCGATCAGGCCGACGACCTCTCCCGCGTCCACCGTGAGCGAGACGCCGCGCAGCACCGGCAGGCCGCCGTAGCCGGCCCAGACGTCTCGCACCTCCAGCGCGGCCGTCACGCGCCGTTCACCGTGTGGGGTCCGCTCGCCATGCTTATCGGGTCCGGCGCTCCCCGGCGCGAGCCACGCCCCCAAACCCCCCGCGCTCGCGGCGCAACAGCCAGAGGAAGAAGGGGCCGCCGAGGAGCGCGGTGACCGCCCCGACCGGGATCTCCTCCGGGGACAGGACGCTCCGCGCAGCCAGGTCGGCCAGGATCATGAACGACGCGCCGCCGAGGACCACCGCCGGGAGCAACCGGCGGTGGTCGGGCCCGACCAGCCGGCGCAGGATGTGCGGGGTCATCAGCCCGACGAACCCGATCAGGCCCGATACCGACACCGCCGCCCCGGCGAGGAGCGCCCCGGTGGCGAGCATCGAGCGCTTGAAGCGCTCCACGTCGAGCCCGAGCTGGCCGGCCCGCTCCTCGCCGAGCAGCGACAGGTTGAGGTGGTTCGCGGCGAGCGCGGCGGCGGCGAGCCCGATCGCGACGAGCGGGGCCGACACGATCGTCGCGTCCCACCCCCGCGCACCGAGGCCGCCCAGGAGCCAGAAGTAGATCGAGCGGACCTGCTGGCCGGAGAACGTCATCACCAGCGAGATCACCGCCGAGATCACGGCGGCCACGGCGATCCCCGAGAGCAACAGCGTCGCCACCTGGATCGACGGCCCGATCCGCGCCAGCCGGTACACGAGAAAGGCCGTGGCCAGGGCGCCGGCGAACGCCGCGGCCGGGACGCCCAGGCCACCGAGCGCCGCGCCCCCGCCGAGCAGGATCACGGCGACGGCCCCCAGCGCTGCCCCGGAGGACACTCCGACGATGGCCGGGTCGGCCATCGGGTTCCGGTAGAGCGCCTGGAACACGGCGCCCGAGGCGGCCAGGGCGGCGCCGACCTCGCCGGCGAGGACCACCCGCGGGAGGCGCAGCTGGAACAGGATCACCGCCGTCGAGGACGGCACCCCGGCCGGGAAGCCCGCCAGCCCGAGCTTCCAGGCGAACAGGCGCAGCGTGGTCGCGGGCGGGATCGAGACCGCACCGATCGCGACGCCGGCGAGCACCGACCCGGCCAGCACCAGGGCCAGCCAGGCGAAGAGGCCGCGCCTGCGCCGCACCCGACTCCGCCCCGTCTCGCCGACCTCGAAGCGCTCCGCCGTCCGCGCTACGCGGCCGGGTGGAGGGCGTCGGCCAGGTCTTCCAGCCCGTCCACCACGCGCGGTCCCGGCCGGGAGATCAGGTCCGAGTCGACGCGAGACGGCCGCCACGGTCGAACCCGACTCCGACGAGACCAGGTACACGTCGGGGTCGTCGGCGACGAGCTCCTCGACCGACCACTGCGGGAAGGCCGAGTCGGCATCGGCGGTGACCGGGTCACAGCCCGCGCGCAGCAGGAGGTCGTAGATCAGCGAGCCGGGGCCCACCGTGAAGAAGCCACCCTCGAAGCCGACCTCGAAGAAGCAGGTCACGCGCTCCTCGTCGGCGACGCGCCCGGCGACGTCCTCGGCCCGGCCGCGCATGTCGTTCACCAGCGTGCCTGCCTTGGCCGTGGTCCCGGTCAGCCGGCCGATCGTGCGGATGTCGTGCAACAGGTCCTCGAAGCCGGCGGCGACGACCGTGAACACCGGGATGCCCTGCTCCCGGAGCTGCTGCTTCCATTCCTCACCCCCGCCGAACCCCTCGAGGACCAGGTCCGGCTGCAGTGCCACCACGGTCTCGACGTTCGGCTGAACGTTCGCGCCGCCAACGCGCTCGATCCGGCGCGCCTCCGGCGGGTAGTCGTCGAACTCGCCGGAGACGCCGACGACCCGCTCCCCGATCCCCAGCGCGAACAGGACCTCCGTGTTCGACGGCGCCCAGGTGACGATGCGTTTCGGCACGGCGTCGAGCGTCACCGTGACCTCCTCGTCGTCGGTCAGCGTGACCGGGAACGCCGGGAGCGGCGAATCCTGCGTCGTGGCCGACGGCTGCGGCACGCAGGCGGACGCCACGATCGCGATGGCGGCCAGGGCACCGAGCAGAGTGAGCCGGGCTCGTGGGGCCCGAGACATGCGGTCCTCCCCTCTGGCCGAACGCGCGGCCGTATCGGGCGGCCCCGGGCAGGTCTCCTGGCTCCCGGATCATCGCTCCCCCGAACCTTCCCGGGAGGCCTGGCCTCCCAGTGGCATCTCTCGGGGTCGCTCCCCGGTCACAGTGGCGCGACCGCGCCGGATTCTCACCGGCTTCCCTCTTCAGCCGGACGGGGATGCCGTCCCCACCCGGACCACCGCGGGGCTCGCGATGTCCTTGCACCGCGGATTCTACGCGTCCCTACTTCGGCGAGCGCTCGACGAACGGCGGCCGGACGACCTCCGCCGCGCCGCGGCGGCCGCGGACGTCCACCTCGACCCGGTCGCCGGGCGAGAACCGCTCCCGCGGGCTGAGGTAGGCCAGCGCGATCCCGACCCGCAGCGTCGGCGAGAACGTGCCGCTGGTCGTCTCCCCGACCTGCTCGTCGCCGGCGAAGACCGGGTAGTGCGCTCGCGGGATCAGCCGGCCCTCCATGCGCAGCCCCCACAGCCGCGAGGCAATCCCGGCCTCCTTCTGCCGCAGCAGCGGCTCGCGGCCGCGGAAACCGTGCTCCCAGTGCACCGCCCAGGACAGCCCCGCCTCGAGCGGCGTCCGGTCGGGCGAGATGTCGTTCCCGTGCAGGGGGTACCCCATCTCCAGGCGCAAGGTGTCGCGCGCCCCGAGCCCGCACGGCACGATGCCGAGCGCTTCTCCCTCCTCCAGAAGCCGGCGCCACAGGCCGGCCGCCTGGGTCTCCGCGACCACGATCTCGAAGCCCACCTCGCCCGTGTAGCCGGAGCGGGCCAGGATGAGCGGTCGCCCCTCGTGCTCGACCTCGGCGCAGTGCATGTACGCGAGGTCGGCGGCGACCGGGAAGAACCGCACGACCAGCCCGGTCGAGCGCGGCCCCTGCACCGCGAGCAGCACGGTGTCCTCGCGGATCGTGGCGTGTTCCGGCGCCGGGACGCCCTCCAGCATCAGCTCGAACACCCGGTCGCGGTTCGCCGCGTTGGGCACCACGAGGTAGCGCGTACCACCGGTGCGGTAGACGATCAGGTCGTCGACGATGCCCCCCTCCTCGTTCAGGCACAGCGTGTACTGTGCCCGGCCGTCGGCGAGGGACGAGGCGTCGTTCGTGAAGGCGTGCAGCAGCACGTCCAGCGCGCCCTCGCCGGCCAGCGTGACCCGGCCGAGGTGGGTGAGGTCGAAGAGGCCGACGGCCTCGCGCACGGCGCGGTGCTCCGCGAGCGTGCCCGAGTACTCGATCGGCATGGACCAACCGGCGAACGGCCCCATCTTCGCTCCGAGCGCGACGTGCTCCGCCTCGAGCGGCACGGAAGGGACTGGGGATGCCGGACAACGCCTACGACGTCGTCGTCCTGGGAGCCGGGACCGGCGGCTACGCCACGGCGCTGCGCGCCGCGCAGCTGGGTCTCTCGACCGCCCTCGTCGAGCGGGACGACCGCCTCGGCGGCACCTGCCTGCTCCGCGGCTGCATCCCGACGAAGGCATTGCTGCAGTCGGCGGCGGTGATGGACGAGGTCAATCGCTCGGAGGAGTTCGGGATCAAGGCTTCCGGCGAGCCCGACTGGTCGGGCGTGCAGGCGTTCAAGACCAAGGTGGTGGACAAGACCGTCAAAGGCCTGACCGGGCTCGTGAAGTCGCGCAAGATCGACGTGATCAAGGGGAACGGCCGGCTGGCCGGGCGGGGGCAGGTGATCGTCGAGGGGGAGGACGGCGCGCGCACGCTCACCGCGAACCACGTCGTGGTGGCGACGGGCTCCCGCCCGAAGCTGCTCCCGGGGCTGCAGGTCAGCGAGCGGATCATCACCAGCGACGAGGCATTGGAGCTCGACCGCATCCCCGCGTCGGCGATCGTCATCGGAGCCGGCGCGGTCGGCGTCGAGTTCGCGTCCCTGTGGCGGTCCCTCGGCGCCGAGGTGACGATCGTCGAGGCCCTCCCGCGGCTGGTCCCGCTCGAGGACGAGCAGCTGAGCAAGGAGCTGGCGCGCGCGCTGCGCAAGCGAGGGATCACCTCGAACACCGGCGCGAAGGTGGAGGACGTCACCGAGACCGGCGAGGGCGTCGCGGTTCGGTTCGCCGTCGACGGGAAGGCCGACACCGTCAGCGCGGAGATCTGCCTGATCGCCGTCGGCCGCGGGCCGGTCACCGACGGCGCCAGCCTGGAGGCGGCGGGCGTGCGCCTCGACCGGGGCTTCGTGCAGGTGGACGGGCAACTGCGCACCACCGCGGAGAACGTCTGGGCGGTCGGTGACGTCGTCCCGACGCTGGCCCTGGCCCACGTGTCGTTCGCCGAGGGCATCGCCGTCGCCGAGCGCATCGCCGGGAACGACGTCCCCGACATCGACTACGCGGGGATCTGCCGCGTCACCTACTGCGCGCCCGAGGTGGCCTCCGTCGGGCTGACGGAGGCGCAGGCGAAGGAACGCGGCCACGACGTGGTGACCACCACCTTCAGCCTGCAGGGGCTCGCGAAGGCCAACATCGTCGGCGGGGGCGGCAGCGCGAAGCTGGTCGCGGAGCGCGGCGGCCCGATCCTCGGCGTGCATCTGCTCGGGCCGCACGTCACCGACTTCATCGCCGAGGGCATGCTGATCACGAACTGGGAGGCCGTCCCCGAGGAGGTGGCGAGCCTGATCCATCCGCACCCGACGCTCTCGGAGGCGATCGGCGAGGCGGCGCTGTCACTCGCCGGGAAGCCGTTCCACGCCGGTCACTAGCGAGGACGAAGGACGAGGGAGGGACGAACCGTGGCGACGCCGGTGAGCATGCCGCAACTCGGCGAGACGGTTGTCGAGGGGACCATCACTCGGTGGCTGAAGGCCGAGGGCGACACGATCGAGCGCGACGAGCCGCTGTTCGAGGTCTCCACCGACAAGGTCGACACCGAGGTCCCTTCCCCCATCTCCGGAGTGCTGAAGGAGATCAAGGTCAAGGAGGGGGAGACCGTCTCGGTGGGGACCGAGCTTGCGATCGTCGACGAGCCCGGCGCCGGTGACGGCAGCCCCCAGGCTCCGGCCGCCGAGGCCCGGGCACCCGCGGAGGCTCCGGCAGCGGAGGCTCCGGCGGCAGCGGAGGCACCGGCCGCGGAGGGACCGGAGGCGGACGAGCAGCCGCAGGCCCCGGCCGCCGACCGGGCCGAGTCGCCGGCGGCCGAGA
>WNFV01006268.1_pt1 | contig 19308 bp, 16 predicted proteins | sample 5400101 | NCBI WGS metagenome assembly WNFV01 (sample SAMN13153361, study PRJNA577476) | soil metagenome | isolation source: 115 cm soil or saprolite under grassland replicate 1 | place: USA:California | collected 2016-06-15 | reverse complement strand
ACATCGCGCGCCGGTACCTGGACACACCGAACGGCAGGGTCATCGGCGTCTCGGGGCGGAATCCCATCGAGCTGATGATGGCGTTCGGGAGCATGGCGGCGGGCGGGGTGCTCGAGCGACACCCGCGGCTGCGCTGCGCGTTCCTCGAGGGAACGTGCGGGTGGCTTCCCTGGTATCTCTGGCGGCTCGACGAAGCGTGGGAGAAGTTTGGGCCGGGGTCCGAAGTGCAGATCTCCGAGCTGCCGAGCCAGTACTTCTTCCGCCAGTGCTATATCGCCACGGACGCCGACGAGAAGCCCCTCCGCCAGGTAGTGGAGGCGATCGGCGACGACAATATCGTGGTCTCCACCGACTATCCGCACTCGGACGGGCTTTTCCCGGTGGCCATCGAGGAGTTCGTCCAGCTCGAGGGCGTCAGCGACAAGACGAAAGCCAAGATCCTCTGGGACAACTGCGCCCGCCTCTACAAGCTCTCCGCGACAGGCTAGGCCTGCATTACCCTACGCGTCGTGAATCGCAGCCCTGCGGGCTGCGCACACTCGCGAAGGGCCCACTCCGCCGGCTGCGCCAGCGCCGCCCCCGACGCCACCCGTCCGCTTGCACGAGCGGCGCTCGTGAATAATGCGCACTAGCGCCGCGTCCCGTCCGGGAACGGCGTCCTATGACGCGGGGGCGGACGCGCCGGCGCCGCGCCGGCGATGACGCCGGCCGCCCCGGCGGGAGCGCCGGCCACGCCGGGGAGTGACGCCGGCGGATCCTGATCCTGGGGTCACCGCGGCGCCGCCCTCGGGCGGAGCCACGTTGCCGGGCCCCACGCTCAGGTCCTCGCCCGAGTCGATCGGCCACCCGGCGAGCTGCGCTACATGCCGACCGTGATCGGTTGCCGGCTCTGCCCCCGCCGGTTCTTCCGCGCCCGGCGCGGCGTCGCTTGGGGTCAGCGTGATGGCCCCCGAGCGGCTCACCGTCAGCTCCTTGATGCGGCGCAGGCGTGTGATGAGACGGGGCGAGCCGGGGGGGCGGCTGAAGCCGCGTGACTTGAGGGCATTGGCGAGCGTGTCGATCGTCACCACGCGCCCGGAGGCGTTGTGGACGAGGTCCTGGACGATGGTGACGAGCTCGTCGAGTGGGGCAGTATGCGGCTCTTCCACCACGGGGTGCCGCGCGACGTGGCTCCGCGCCGGCGGGGGAGGACTCGCCGCGTCTGATCGGGGAGCCGCCGGGCGATCTCGCCATCCGCCACGGCCTCTCCGGCGAGAGTGATGCCGGCCACCGCTCGCCGGCTGGGCCGGAGCGCTCTCCATGACGTCGGCCGGGCGAGCGCCCTCTCCGGTCAAGGCACGGAAGGAGAGGCGGCGGAAGGCGATGCCGAGGCTGGCCGAGACGTCGCCGACGGCGTCGAAGGCGCGGTCGTCCGATACGATCTCGATCACGTCGCCGGGACGCGCGGAGGCCAGCCAGACACCGGCGGCCACCGCGATGCGGAGGTCGCTCCAGTCGCGCACTCCCACGGAGGGCGCGCTGTGCACGAGGTGGGCACCGTGCCGGGCGAGGAGTCGCGCGGTGTCGTGGCCGATCACACGCCAGTTGCCGACGGCGACGAAGTCGGTTCGCCGGCCACCACGGTCGACGGCCAGGTGCTCGATCACGCGCGCGATGTGGGCGGCGCGGCTCGTGTTCTCGACGTCGAAGAAGATCGCACGATGGGCGGAGGGGAACGGCCGATCGGGCGGCGGCGGTGACACGCGGTCCGCGAAAACCGGCTCCACGTGGATGGTGGTCAGGTCCGCGGGAAGCGGAGCCTCCGCCAACGTCTCGACCGCGGCCTCCGGGGGAGGCGGGGCCGCCTCGCCCGGGGCCTTCTTCCGGGCGCGCGGCGCGGACGCGGTGGCAGGTGGGGGACGCTTCTTGGTGGTCTTCCTGGGCGGCACTCGTATCCTCCGTTGTCACGCGTGGTGACGCATGGTTTACCGCGGGGCGCTCTCTATCGAGCATCATTGTAGTCTATGCTCGCATCCATCTCACGGAGGTGACATGACCCCCCTCTCGTTTCTCTACGGCACGGCATGGAAGGACGAACGAACGGCGTCGCTGACCCGCCTCGCCGTCGAGGCGGGGTTCCGCGGCATCGACACGGCCAACCAGCGCCGGCACTACTTCGAGCAGGGCGTGGGCGACGCCCTCGCGGAGCTGTACCGAGCTGGTCTCATCACGCGCGAGGACCTCTTGCTGCAGACCAAGTTCACCTATGCGGGCGGTCAGGATCACCGCCTCCCTTATGATCCCCAGGCCGACTATGCCACCCAGGTGCGGCAATCGTTCTCCTCCTCGCTGGAGCACCTTCGCACGGACTATGTCGATTCGTACGTGCTCCACGGCCCATCGGTGGGGCGTGGCCTGAGCGAGGCCGACTTTGCCGTGTGGAAAGCGATGGAAGCTCTGTCGGCGGCGGGGAAGACGCGGGCCATCGGAGTGAGCAATGTGAATCTGGGCCAGCTCCGCATGCTCGTGGAGGCGGCCGTCATCCCGCCGCGCTTCGTGCAGAACCGCTGCTTCGCCGTGAGCCACTGGGACCGCGACGTGCGCGCGTTCTGTGCCGAGCACGGCATCGTGTACCAGGGGTTTTCCCTCCTCACCGCCAATGCGCAGCTCCTGGGCGGTACGGAGATGGCGGCCATGGCGCGGCGACACGGCACGACCATCGCCCAGCTCGTGTTCCGCTTCGCGCAGCAGGTCGGCATGCTTCCTCTCACCGGTACCACCGACGTCAAGCACATGAGGGAGGACCTCGCCAGCTCGAGCTTCCAGCTCACCGCCGACGAAGTCGGATCGATCGAATCGATCGCCGCCCGCTGATCCCCTCTCAGGCCCGCTTGCTCTCGAGCTCGGCCCAGCGCTCGTAGAGGCGCGCGACCTCGGTGCGCGCGGCCTCCAGCGCCGTGTACCGCTTCTGGAGCTCGCCCGGGTCGGAGGCGATGCCGGGATCGTCCGCGGCGAGGCGACAGACCTCTGCCGCCCTCTCCGCCTCCTCGATGGCCTGCTCCATCCCGTCCCACTCGCGCTGCTCGAGATAGCCGAGTCGCTTCGCCCGCGCGCGCTCCCGCGAGGGCGGCGGATCGGCGGCGGCGCGGGGGGCGGGCGCCGGCGCCGTCCGGGCGGCTTCCCACTGCGCGTAGTCGGCGTAGATCTCGGCGCCGCCCTCGCCGTCGAGGGCGAGGATGGTCGTGGAGACGCGATCGAGCATGAAGCGGTCGTGCGTCACGAGCACGAGGCCGCCCTCGAACTCGGCGAGGCTCTCCTCGAGGACTTCGAGCGTCGGTATGTCCAGGTCATTGGTCGGCTCGTCGAGGACGAGCAGGTCCGCGGCCTCGCTCATCAGGCGCGCGATGAGGATGCGCGCCTGCTCGCCGCCGGACAGGCGGCCGACCGGCACGTCGAGCTGCTCCGACCGAAAGAGGAAGCGCTTGGCCCACGACGCCACGTGGACGCTCCGGCCCTGGAAGGTGACGGTGTCGCCCTCGGGGGCGAGGGCGCGGCGCAGCGACTGCTCGGGGTCGAGACCGCCCCGGTGCTGCTCGAAGCGCAAGAGACGGAGGGCGGCGGCGGGCTCGACTTCGCCCGCGTCGGGGGCCAGGGTGCCAGCGAGGAGGTTGAGGAGCGTGGTCTTGCCGCTGCCGTTCGGACCCATGAGGCCGATGCGCATGCCGGGCGTGATGGTGAGATCGAGATCGCGGATGAGCGGGCGCCCGCCCAGCGATTTCGTCAATCCCCGCGTGACGAGGAGCCGGCGTGTCCGCCGCTGGGACGAGGTGAAATCGATGCCGGCGGGCGCGGCGACGGCGCGGGCGCGCGCGTCGTCGAGCTCGGCGATGAGCCGGCCCGTCTCCTTGATCCGCCCCTTGGCCTTGGTGGAGCGCGCCCTGGCGCCCCGTCGCAGCCACTCGATCTCCCGCCGGACGGTGTTGGCGAGCGAGTCCTCATAGGCGGCCTGGCCGCGGAGGAAATCGTCCCGCCGCGCGAGGAAGTCGCTGTAGGGCCCGTCGGTCTGGAAGAGGCCGTCGGGATAGGCGCGGCTCAGCTCGATCATGCGGGTGGCCACGTGCTCCAGGAAGTAGCGGTCGTGGCTGACGAGGAGCACGGCACGCGCCCGCTCCGCCAGCACCTTTTCGAGCCAGAGAATGCCTTCGACGTCGAGGTGATTGGTCGGCTCGTCCATGAGGAGCACATCGGGCTCGGCGGCGAGGGCGCGCGCGATGGCCAGGCGCTTCCTCCAGCCGCCGGACAGCGTGTCGACGGCGGCGCGCCCGTCGGCGAACCCGCCTCGGCCCAGAGCGAAGGCGATGCGACCGGGCCGGTCGCCTTCGTCCACGCCGGACAGACCGGACGCGACGATCGCTTCCACGGTGAGACCGGCCTCGAGGACCGGGTCCTGCGGGACATAGCCGATGCGTATGCCACCCCGGACGGAGCGCGTGCCGTGGTCGGGAGAGGTGAGGCCGGCGAGGATCTTGAGGAGGGTGGACTTGCCCGAGCCGTTCGGTCCTACGAGGCCGACCTGGTCCCCTTCGAAGAGCCCGAACGAGAGCTCTTCGAAGAGAGCCCGGGTCCCGTAGGACTTGCTGACCGCGTCGCAGCTGAGAAGAAGCGATGGGGCCATCCCGCGCTACTTTTTCTTCTTCGGCTTCTTTTTTTCCTTCTTCATGCCCATGCCTTTGGCCACGGTGCTCACCTCCCTTCGTCGAGTTGCGCGTGGGGAGCCGCGGCTCGCGAACACGCGTCGGTTCGGCCAACTATGAAGCAATCGACGCGAGAAATCAAACCCCACGCGTTCTTGGCCGCGTCGGATCTTGTTTGGTATCATGCGATGGGCTTGCTTCCGTCGCCGGAGAAGGGCAGGGCCCAAGGAGCGCGTGCCATGAGTCGTGGGTCTCAGACCGTAGGACCTTCCGCGACGAGGTCGTCCACCGATCTCGTGGGCCGGATCGGGGCGACCCCTGTCGAGACGGCGCCCTTCGAGCATCTGTACCTCGAGCACGTGTTCCCTCCCGACGAGTACCAGCGGCTGCTCGATCACCTGCCCGAGACCCGCCGCTACCGCGAGCTGACCCATCGGGAAGCGGTGCAGCCCGACGGCACGAGCGCGCGTCGCAAGTTCTACCTGCTGCCCGAGCACATCATGTGGCTGCCGGGAGGGCAGCGCGCCTACTGGCGCCGGCTGTCGCGCGTCCTCCGGTCGCGGGAGCTGCAGGAGGCCTTTAAGTCCAAGTTCCGGGCCGCCCTCGAGCAGCGCTTCGGGTGCAGCATCGACAAGCTCTCGTTCTATCCCGTCCCCATGCTCCTGCGCGACCTCGGCGGCTATCGCATCGGCATACATGGCGATGGGCTGCGCAAGGCGATCACCGTGCAGTTCTACCTGCCGCGGGACGAGTCGCAGTCGCACATGGGGACGGTCTTTCACGAAGGCCGGAACGGAGAGGCGGCGCTGCGCACCAAGCGGCTGGCCTTCGTGCCCGCCGCCGGCTATGCCTTCCCGGTCATCCGGCACAAGAGCTGGCACAGCGTGCCCCAGACCGCCGACTCGGACGGGGAGCGCAACTCGCTGATGCTGACCTATCACGTCCAGCAGGGCCCGCTCGCCTGGCTCGCTCAGCGCATCCATCGGCTGGCCGTGTTCATCGGGTACGGCTTGCGCAAGTGAGCCGAGAGTGGCGATGCTGACCCGCATCGACCACGTGATGATCTGCCCGCCCAGCCTCGAGCACGGCATCGAGGCCTACACACGAATCGGATTCGATATTCGTCCCGGGGGCGCGACCAGCACCAAGGGCACGCACAACGCCATCGCCTTTCTCGAGGACGACTACCTCGAGCTCGCGAGCATGAGTGATCGTGAGGCATACCTCGCCGCCAGCCCCGGTGGCGGTCTGGCGGACTTCCTGGCCCGCGGCGGCGGGTTCCGGTACGTGATCGTGCAGAGCGACGACCTGGCCGCGGACGTCCGGGCCATGCGCCAGCGAGGCGTCGAGGTAGGCGACCCGACCGACGGCTCACGCCGGACTCCGAGTGGGCAGACGCTCAACTGGAAGCTCGCCGTGCCGGGCCCGGCCAATCCCCTCCCGCTGCTCTTTATCCAGCACCTCACCCCGCTCGCCGAGCGGCGCGCGCAGGCCCCCGGGGCCGGGCATCCGAACCGGGCGCTCAGGATCGACCGCGTGTACATCGTGGTGTCGGACATCGCCGTCGCGGTTCCGCAGTACAGCCGCGTGCTCGGGATGCCGGCGCCGTCCGTTCAGCGCGGGGCGGTGATCAAGGCGGATATGGCGGTGTTCGATCTGGGGCCGACGGGGCTCACCCTGGCGCGGCCGGCCGAGCCCGGCCCCGCCGAGGAGGCGCTCCGCCGTCGCGGGCCGGGACCCTTCCAGGTCCTGTACCGAACCGGCAGCATGGATGCCGCCGCCCGCTGGATCACCGATCACGGCATGCCGCCCCCGGCCCGGGGCATCCGCAACAACGGCGAGCAGGCGATGCTCGTGGGACCGGAACACGCCTGCGGCGCCTATATCGGCTTCGTGGGACCCGCCTAGGGAAATATGCGCGCCCGCCTGCTCGCCCAGGCTCTGGTGGCTGGCGCGCTCTTGGTGGTCGCCACGAGCCCGCCTGTCGAGGCGCAGCGTGGCCTCGGCAACGGGCGGCCTCGCCCGCTCCTACGCGGAGCTCGGCCGTACCAACGACGCCTTGGCCGCGTCGCGGAAGGCGGTGCGCCACATCGAGGACGTCCGCGCGGAGCTCGGCGATTCGGAGCTCAGGAGCGGATACTTCGAGGGCAAGCAGGGAATTTACGAGCGGGCGGTGAACCTCGCCCTCCAGGCGCAGCATCCGGACGAGGCCTTCGACCTGGCCGAGCGCGGCCGGTCGCGGACGTTCCTCGATCTCCTCGGCAGCCAGACCACCCTGTCCAAGGGCCGCACGCGCGCCCTCGTCGACGAGGAAGTGCGGCTCCGCGCCCGGTTGGCCAAGGCCCAGGCGCAGGCCCAGGATTCGGGCGAAGAGTCGGACCGTGCCCGGGCGCAGATCGAAGCGCTCGATCGCGACTACCGCGCCTTCCTCGTCCGCGTCCGCAAGGAGAGCCTCGAGCAGGCCTCGCTCATGGCCGTCGAGCCGGTGACGCTGGCCGAGATCCAGGCCCTGCTTCCCGAAGGGACGACGCTCCTCGAATACCTCGTGGGCGACGGCGGCGTCGTCCTCTGGGTGGTGGACCGTCAGCGCGCCACGGTGGTCCAGCTTCCCGGCGATCGCCAATCGCTCATCACCCAGGTGCGCCGGTTTCGCGGAGCCATCACCAAGCAGGCCCCGATCGCCGATGTCCAGAACCAGGCGCGGGGGCTCTATCGCCGCCTTCTCGAGCCGGCGCGCAAGGACATCCGGGGCGAGCGGATCGTGATCGTGCCCCACGGCGTGCTCCACTACCTGCCGTTCGTCGCGCTCCGGAGCTCGAGCGGGCGCTGGATGGTCGAGGAGTTCTCCGTGAGCACGCTGCCCAGCGCGAGCGTGCTGCGCTACCTCGCCGAGAAGGGGACGAGCGCATCCGTCCGGGCCCTCGTGGTGGACAATCCCGATCTGGGCGCCGAGCTCGCCCTGCCGTGGGCCGAGCGCGAGGCGCGCATGGTGGGCCAGCGCGAGAAGGATACCACGGTGCTCGTGCGGGCCGACGCCACGGAGGTCCAGGTCAAGAAGCTGCTCGAGACGGCGGGCGTGGTGCACCTCGCCACCCACGGCGAGCTGAGCGAGGATGATCCACTCTCCTCCGCCGTCCTGCTCGTGCCGGGCGGGGGCGAGGACGGCCGGCTCGAAGTGCGCGAGGTCTTCGGCCTGGACATGCACGCGCGGCTCGTGGTGCTCTCGGCCTGTGAGACCGGGCTCGGCAAGCTCTCGCGCGGGGACGAGCTGGTCGGTCTCCAGAGAGCCTTCCTCTACGCGGGAACACCGGCCGTGGTCACCACGCTGTGGAAGGTCGACGACAAGGCGACCTTCGAGCTCGTCCGCTCCTTCTACACGCGTCTCGAGGGCACGGGAGCCGTGGAAGCCTTGCGCCAGGCACAGCTCGAGACCATGCGCGCCTTCCCCCATCCCTACGCGTGGGCGGCCTTCGGTCTCAGCGGTCTTCCGCGGTGACGTCACCGGGTATCAGGAGACTTCAAAGCTGATCGGTGGCAAGCACCTACGGATTTTGACCAAAGCCGCCGGGAGCCGGAAAGCGGCATGACCGTCGCCCCCGAGCTGCTGGACGCCGTCGCCGAGCTGCTCCAGCCGTTGCTCCAGACGCTGGAGCGCGTGGTGTGGGTGCAACGGCATCTCTATCCTCCCATGGCCTCACGCCTGGCCCGGGAGCTGGCCCCGAGTCGCGAGACCATCGCGGGGCCGCTCGGGGCATTCGAGGCCCTGGCATGGCCGGATGATCTGCGCTTCATGCGCGATCGGCTGGTCGGGGCGGCACGGCAGACGCTCGCTCTCGTCGAGGCCTTCGTGGAGGCGTCGCAATCGCCGGAAGGGCCGATCGGTCTCTATCGAGCGCTTCGCCGATTCTCGGGCGTCCAGGAGACACTCTATCCCCTCGCGCCCGTACTCGAGCCGGTGAGCCGCTGGTTTCTCGAGCCCGGACGGCGCGACGACGATGCCTTGGTGGCCCGGCTGCGGGCTGCGGCGCTGCGCGACGACGAGGCGAAGGTGGGCGTGCTGCATGCCTCGAACGAGCGCGCCGATCGCGGCGGCTTCTCCCTGTACGTCCCCGAGCCAGGGGGAGGCGGGTCACCGACGCCGCTCATCGTGGCCCTCCACGGAGGCCACGGCCATGGCCGCGATTTCCTGTGGACGTGGCTCCGGGAGGCGCGCTCGCGCGGCATGCTGCTCCTCTCGCCCACCTCGCTGGATCGCACGTGGTCCATGATGGGGCCGGACGTGGACGCGGAGCCCCTGCGCGAGATGGTCGAGTCCGTGGCCGCGCGCTATGCGGTGGACCGCGGGCGCGTGCTCCTCACCGGCATGTCGGACGGTGCCACCTACGCGCTCTACTGTGGTCTGCGCGAGGGCATGCCGTTCACTCATCTCGCGCCCGCCTGCGGGGTGCTGCATCCGGCACTCTTCGCGGGCGGCGATCTCGCGCGGGCCGACGGACGGCCCATCTACCTCGTGCACGGCGCCCTCGACTGGATGTTCCCGGTGGCCGCCGCCCAGTTGACGCGCCAGGCCCTGCTCGCCGCAGGAGCCCGGCTCGTCTACCGGGAGATCGAGGACCTGTCCCACACCTATCCGCGGGACGAGAACCCGAAGATCCTCGACTGGCTGATGGGCGCCCCTACGGTTTGAGGATCACCCGGGTGGCGGCCGTGCCTCCGCCCTTGCCCTGCCACTCCGCGAACTCGAAGGCCTTGTTGACCTCGGCGAGCGGGAAGCTGTGGGAGACGACTTTCGACAGGGGGTACTTGTCCCTGGTCCGCACGAGGAAATCGAGGGCCGCGGGCATGATCCACGGGTTGTAGTGCATCAGCCCCGTCCAGTGGATCTGCTGCGTGATGACCTTGGTGGCGGGGAAGCTCACATGCTGGGGAACGATGTTGCCGATGTCGACGAACTTGCCGTTGAAGCGGACCATGTCGAGTCCTTCCACGGTGGCCGCGGCGATACCGACGACCTCCACCACCATGTCGGCGCCGCGCCCGTTCGTGAGGTCTTTCACGCGCTGCACGCGGGCGTCGGGGGTCTTGAGCTCGTTCATGTCGACCACGTCGGTGGCCCCGCACTGCCGCGCCATGTCGAGGCGCCCCGGCTGGCCGTCGATCGAGATGACTTTGGACGCGCCCTTCTCCGCGGCCACGGCGGCGGCGTAGATGCCGAGGCCCCCCGCGCCCTGGATCACCACGACGTCCCCGAACTTCATCTCCGCATACTCTATGCCGTGAAGGACCTGGCACAGGGCGCAGTTCACGGGCGGGATGGCGTCGTCGGGAAGCACGTCGGGCACCTTGAAGACGTAGTGGCCGGGCGGCAGGTAGTAGTAATCGGCGTAGCCGCCGTCGCAGTACGGGTATTGGTCGAGATTGAACTGCATGCTCCGGCGCGAGCGATGCGGGCAGGCGTGATGCTCGCCGCGGATGCACCAGTAGCACCGATTGCACGGATTGAAGAACGGGAAGGCGACGCGGTCGCCCTCCTTGAGGGGCCGCCGGAGCGAGTCGGTCTCCACGCCGCGCCCGAGGCTGTGCACGACGCCCGTGAACTCGTGGCCGGGCACGCGCCGGAGATCGGGGCCCGTGTACTCGCCGTCATTGCGCCAGTAGTGAAGATCGGAGCCGCAGATGGCCGCCGCGGTGTTCCGGATGAGAATGCCGCCCGGATCGATCTCGGGAGTGGGCAGGCTCTCGAGCTCGAGCGGCTTGCCGGGCTGGTTCAGAACCACGGTCAGTCCTTTTGGCACTGAAGTCTCCTTTGGCGGCTATCGGTGAACGGGGCTGCTTCGTATTGTCCCGGCGCCATGAGGCGAGTCTATCTCATGGCAACGCTGAAAGGTGAGGTCGGCGAGATCATTTTACCTTGAGTACATCCCGCAATCCGTCTCCGACGAGATTGACGGCGAGGACGGTAGCGGCCAGGAAGGCGCCGGGGAAGAGGATGATCCAGAACGCGCGCTGCACGTAGGCGCGCCCCTCGGCCATGATATTGCCCCAGGAAGGGATGTTGGGGGGCGTGCCCGCGCCGAGAAACGACAGATACGCCTCGAACAGCATGGCCGAGGCGCAGATATACGTCCCTTGGACGATGAGGGGGGCAGCGAGAGCAGGCAGGATATAGACGCGCAGAATGCGGGGCGTCTCGGCGCCTAGGGCGCGCGCGGCCTCCACCATGGTCTGCTCACGCAGGCTCAGCACGGAGGCGCGCACCACGCGGACCACGCGCGGAATCTCGGGGATCACGAGGGCGATGATGACATTGCGCACGCTGGCCTTGAGAAGCGCCATGAGGGCGAGGGCGAGCAGGATGGCGGGGATGGCCATGAGGCCGTCCATGATCCGCATGACGATACGGTCCAGGCGGCGGTAATAGCCGGTGACGAGGCCGATGAGGATGCCGAAGGCCAGGCTCGCCGCGCCCACGACCACACCCACGAGGAGGGAGATGCGTCCTCCGTAGATGGTGCGTGAGTAGATGTCGCGGCCGTACTGATCGGCGCCGAACCAGAATTCTCCGCCCGGCTCGCGGAGGCGGGCGATGGGCCGCAGGCTCGAGGGATCGACCGTACCGAGAAAGGGCGCGGCGAGGGCGGCTACCAGGATGAGGGCGAGACAGGCGAGACCCGCGACCATGGTGGGCTGCTGGCGGAAGAAGCTGCGACGGCGGACCTGGGGCCGCCGCAGGGTCGCCGCGGCCGCGCGGAGCGCCGCGCCGTCAGTAGCGGATGCGGGGGTCGAGGACGACATAGAGGACGTCGATGCACAGGTTGAGGAGCACGTAGACGCCCGAGATGATGAGGATCACTCCCTGGATCACCGGGTAGTCGCGCCGGACGATGGCGTCCACCGTGAGCCGGCCTATGCCGGGCAGGGCGAAGACACTCTCCGTCACCACCGCGCCGCCGATGAGGAGGGCGAAGCCCACGCCGATGATGGTCACCACGGGCAGCGAGGCCGCTTTGAGGGCATGGCCGAGGAGCACGCTCCGGGGCGACAGGCCCTTGGCGAAGGCGGTACGCACGAAGTCTTCTCCGAGCACCCCCAGCATACTGGCCCGCGTCATGCGCGCGATGAGCGCCATGTAGATCAGGGACAGCGTCGCCGCGGGCAGAATGAGGTGACGCAGGAACTGCCACGGGCCGTCGGCGAGAGGCTGATACCCCTGGACGGGGAGGGCGCCCAAGCGAATGGAAAAAGCCCACACGAGAAGGAAGCCGAGCCAGAACACGGGCATGGAGAAGCCGGACACCGAGAAGACCATGATAGTGCGATCGATCCAGGAGCCCTGGCGCCAGGCCGCGAGCACACCCAGCGGCACCGCAAGCAGCACGGAGATCAGCACGGCGAGGACGGTCAACGCGACCGTGGGACCCGCCCGCTGACCGATCAGGGTCGTGACAGGGAGTCCCGAGTAGATCGACGTACCCAGGTCGCCACGCAGCACACTGCCGAGCCAGATGCCCGCCTGGGTGAGGAGCGGCTTGTCGAGCCCCAGTCCCGCGCGGATCTTGGCGATGTCCTGCGGCGTGGCGTAGTCGCCGGCGATGATCTCGGCGGGATCGCCGGGCGTGAGGCGGAGAAGGGCAAAGACGGTCAGGGCCACCACCCCCATGACGGGGATGGTGGCCACGATCCGCTGCAGGATCAGCGGGAGCACGTCAGGCCGAGTTTCTCAGCACCCGCCTACACCTGGATATTCCAGAGAATGGTCGCGCCGAACTCGAGCACGCCCTTCACGTTCTTGCGGAAGGCGCTGGGGGCGATGAACTGGCCCCAGGAGACGTGCGGCACCTCGTCATAGGCGAGGAGCTGGATCTGCTCGGCCAGCTTCTTCTGCTTGGCCTGATCGGGCTCGCGCACCCAGTCCGTCCGGAGCTTCTCCATCGCCTCGCTGGAGGGCCAGCCGAACCAGGCCTTGTCCCCCGAGCTGTTGATGAAGGCGTTGACGGCGGGATTGACGATGTCGAACGCGGTGGTCCAGGTGTGGAAGATGTTCCAGCCGCCCTGGGCCGGGGGCTCCTTCTTGGCCCGGCGCGCCACCATGGTCGACCAGTCCATGGCCTGGATGTCGACATTGGCCCCGATCTTCTTGAGGCTCTCCGCGGTGACGAGGGCCGGGGCGTGCGCGAAGGGAGAGTCGGTGGGATCGAGAATCACGATGGGCCGTCCGTCGTACCCGCTCTCCTTGAGGAGCTGCTTGGCCCTTTCCAGATCCTGCTTGGGCGCGCCGGCCGCCGTCTCGAACGGGCCGCCACAGATGTAGATGCTCGGGCAGGTCTTGGCGTACTTCGCATTGCCGATCACGGCCTGGAGGTAGTCCTGCTGGCTCACCATGTAGAGAAGGGCCTGGCGGGCCTTCTTGTTGTTGAAGGGCGGATGCAGCGAGTTGGGCCTGACCGTCCCGAGATTGCCCTTGGGATCGGTGGCGAACACGGTGAGGCCGGCGTTCTTCTCGAGGCGCGGCACGAAGTCGATGGGGGGGTTCTCCCAGAAATCCACCTCGCCTGCCTCGAGGGCGGCGGCGGCGGTGGCCTGGTCGGGGATGTAGCGCCACTCGACGCGGTCGACGTACACGAGCTTGGCCCCCGCCCCCCCGCTCGGGGTCTCCTTGCGCGGCACGTAGTCCTTGTTGGCGAGGTACACCACCTTGTTGCCGGGCTGCCACTCGTCCTTGATGAACTTGAAGGGACCGGAGCCGGTGAAGTCCTTGATCTGCTCGTTGGGGTCGGTGGCGGCCACCCGAGCCGGCATCATGACGCAGGGGCTCGCCGAGGCCTTCCCGAGCGATTCGAGGACGAGACCGAAGGGCGTCTCCAGCTCGAGGACGAAGCTTTTCCTGTCCACGGGCGCGAGCTTGCCGAGCGACTTCGCCATGAGCTGGCCCACCGCGTCGCGAGCCGCGAAGCGCTTGATGGACAGCACGCAGTCCTCGGCCGTCACGGCCTGGCCGTCGTGCCACTTGAGCCCGTCGCGCAGGGTGAAGGACCACTTCCGCCTGTCCGGGCTTGCTGTGTACTTGTCCACCATCTGCGGCTGCATGCGAATGCTCGCGTCGGGGGCGAAGAGCATGTCGTAGATCATGTAGCCGTGATTGCGCGTGATGTAGGCGGTGGTCCACACGGGATCCAGGATCTTGAGGTCGGCGTGGGGCACGAACTTGAGCGTGCCGCCCTTCTTCTGCGCGTGGACATAGGGAGCCGCCGCGGCCACGGCCGCGCTCGCGGCCGCCCCGGCGAGGAAGGTGCGGCGGTGCATGGAGCTCATGACATCCTCCTTGGCCCGAGGTGGGCTCGGCCGTTCATTCGGTGGGCACGCGGCATGGCGACCGGGGTCAGCGCCCGGATCGTAGCAACAGGATGGCGTCCGGGCAAGGGGATGTGGTGCCCCCGTTTAATGGTTGGGGCGCCGATCTTCGCCCTGATCTTCGTGCTGGCCTTCGACAGGGGCTAAGACATGAGCATGACGATGGCGATGCCGAAGATGGTGAGCAGGGCATTGCCGACGGCATAGGGGACGGTGTAGCCGAGGGCGGGCACCTTGCTCTGGACGATGTCCTGGATCGCGCCCAGCGCGGGCGCGGTCGTGCGCGCTCCCGCCACACAGCCCAGCGCGATGCCCGGATGGAACCGGAAGACATACCTGGCGAGCAGGAGACCGACGACCAGCGGAATCACCAGCGAGCCCCCGCTCGTGCTGAGGCTGAGGGGAACGTCCCCGATCTTGATGGCGAGGGCACCTACGAGACCGCCGAGGGTGATGCCCGAGGCGAGGAATATCACCGCGTTCACAGTGACGGCACGCGGAGCCGCCCGTGTCCTCGCGCGCCTCCTCACGAGAGAGCGAGGCACGACAAGCACGGAGGTGGAGCGGGCAGCCTCCGTGAAGTCGTGCCGAGGCAGAAGCTCCGGCTCGAGCTCTTCCAGGGTGGCGCCGGCCGCGCGGCTGCTCGCGAGCTGATACGCGCGGCGCGCCACCCGCCGGTAGGCGGCGGCGATCTCCGGGTCGTTCGTGGGCGCGACCATCCTCGCCTCGTACTCCTGGCACGCGGCGGCGACGTTGCCGCCCACGAGCCAGGGACCCAGCGCGGACAGGATCCACGCCGTTCCCGCGGTGCCGAAGATATACGTCACCGCGTAGGCGACGGTCATGGCGTCGAGGAGCCGCTGCCTCTCTTCGCTGGAAACGGGCAGCCGGTTGATGGCGTCGGTGGCAGTGCCGAGGAGCGCCGAGATGGTCTGCGAGCCTGCGAGCAGGCCGGCGGCCTGGCCCACGTCGTAGCCGAATGCTTTCGCGACCGCGTAGCCCGTGGCCAGAGAGATGACGCACTGGACGGTGGCGAAGAGCATCTGCGGCAGGCCGTCCCGCCTGAGACCCCGGAAGAACTGGGGTCCGACCCCATAGCCCACGAGAAAGAGAAAGACGAGGAAGCACACCGCCTTCACGTTGGCGGAGATGGCGATGTGCCATTGCCCGACGAGGACGCCCATGAGGAGCGTCCCCGTGACCGAGCCCACGCTGAAGGATCCGATCCTGAGGCCACCAAGCGAGTAGCCAAGGGCCAAGACGAGGAAGATGGAGAGCTCCGGGAACTGCTGAAGGGTTTCGACGACCCAGTCCACCAGCCAGCCTCCCTCCGACTGATGCGGATCGCGAACCCACACGGCTTCGACGTCGCCGCCCGGCGCGAGCGTGGGAATGGCAGGAAACGCAAGGGCCCTGCCACGGCGCGCGGACGCGGGTCATGGCGCAAGCAGGGAGAAAGCTTGCGGGAAGGGTTTGCGCCGATCGATGCGGGCAGGAACGCGACGTCACCGGGGGATCAGCGTCAATGACACCGCGTCACCCGGCGAACAAATCGCTACGTCGAGAGAAATGTGGGAGGAACTTCTTGCACGCCGCGTGAAGGGAAAACCTGTTCCCTATTGTCGAGGAGATTTCCAGTTTCTGCGTCTTGTTTCTGCGTCTAGACAGCCTCCGCGATGGCCTTCCCGAGGTCTTCCGTTTTCGCGCTGCCGCCGATGTCCGGGGTGCGTGGCGCGCCGGAGCCCGGGGCCATCGCTTTCTCGATGGCGGCGACAATGGCCGCGCCAGCGGCGGGCTCGCCGAGGTGATCGAGCATCATCGCGCCCGACCAGATCTGGCCGATGGGATTGGCGATGGCGCGGCCGTAGATGTCGGGGGCCGAGCCGTGCACAGGCTCGAACAGCGACGGGAAGGCGCGCTCCGGATTGAGGTTGGCCGAGGGCGCGATACCGATGGTGCCCGCGGTGGCCGGGCCCAGGTCGGAGAGAATGTCCCCGAAGAGATTGGAGCCGACGATCACGTCGAAGCGCTGCGGGTTCAGCACCATCTGGATGGTGAGGCCGTCGATGTGGTACTGGCTGGTCTTCACCTGCGGATAGCGCGCGCCCATGGCCGCGAAGCGCTCGTCCCAGTACGGCATGGTGATGGAGATGCCGTTGGACTTGGTGGCCGAGGTGACGTGCTTCCGGGGGCGCGTCATGGCGAGATCGAAGGCGAACTTCATGATGCGGTCGACGCCCTTGCGGGTGAAGCACGACTGCTGGGTGACGAACTCGCGCTCGGTACCCTCGAACATGCGCCCGCCCACCGAGGAATACTCGCCCTCGGTGTTCTCGCGGACCACGTAGTAATCGATGTCGCCCGGCTCGCGGCCGGCGAGCGGGCAGGGGATGCCGGGCATGAGCTTCACCGGCCGCAGGTTCACGTACTGATCGAAGTCGCGCCGGAACTTGATGAGCGAGCCCCACAACGACACGTGATCGGGGACGAGGGCGGGCCACCCGGTGGCGCCGAAGTAGATGGCGTCGTGATCCCCCACCACGTCCTTCCAGTTCTCGGGCATCCACTGGCCGGTCCTGGCCAGGCGGTCGCAGTTCCAGTCGAGGTGCTCGAGTCTCAGGGTGAAGCCGAACCGTCGCGAGGCGGCGTCGAGCGCGCGCACGCCTTCGGGCATCACTTCCTTGCCGATGCCGTCTCCGGGAATCACCGCGATGCGATAAGTCTTCATGACAGTCCTTTCAGCGGTAGAGGTCGATCAGCTCCTGGAGCGCCACCATCTGGCCGCCCTTGGTGGAAGAGGGCACGATGATCAGGGTGTTCACGCCTGCCGCGTACCAGGCTTCGACCCCTTCCCGCACCTCGGTGGGGCTGCCATAGAGGGTGACCTGCGATAGCCACCGGTCGGACATGAGGGAGGGGATCTTGTCCTCTTCGCCCGCGGCGATGACCTTCCGTATCGCCTGCATCTCCTCTTCGAAGCCCGCCTCGATCCAGTAGTTCTGGTAGTTGGGGAGCTTCACGTAGCCGGTGAGAGTGCGCCGGTTGACGGCGGCCGCGGCGGATTTGTCGGCGTCGATGCACGTCGGCACCATGTTGCCGATGAAGAAGGTCGGATCCTGTCGCTTGGAGGCGGGGAGGTGGCCGAGCGATGTGGGCATGTGCGAGCGCGCGGCATTGGCCCACACCGCCCCCTGGGCGATCTCGCCCGCGAGAGCGACCATCTTCTGCCGGAGCGTGGCGAGGACGAGGGGCGGCAGCGGACCCGCCTGCTTGGCGCCGGTCTGGAGCTCGCCCACGAAGCGGCGCATGTCCTCGAGCGGCTTGCCCGCCGTCACCTTGAGCCTGGCCAGGGTGAGTCCATGGCTCACCCCGATACCGAAGCGGAAGCGGCCGCCCGAGAGCTCGTGGACGAGCGCGGCGGTGTGGGCGTAGTCGTGGGGATGGCGCGAGTAGATGTTGGCGATGGTCGTTCCGAGCGGGATCTCGTGGGTCGAGAGCGCGATGGCTTCGCAGAGAGCCAGCCCGTCGCCGAAGCTCGGGCCGTAGATGCCGGAGAAGCCTTCCTTCTCGAAGCGCTGGGCGAGCTCGAGGGTCGCCCGGCGTCGGCCCGCCGCCGCGGCGAGGCTGACCGCGGGCTTGCGGGTCAGGCCCACGGCAGCGCGCCCCCCCACCGATTCCACGACGTGGTCTCCGTGATCGGTTTGCGGCGGCTCGGCCCGTACTTCACCGCGGGGTAGCCGAGGGGGATACAGAAGTGAAAGCCCAGCTCCTTGGGAATGCCGAAGAGGGCACGAAAGCGATCCATGACCACCGCGTGGAGGGTGGTGGGGAGCGAGCCGATGCCGAGCGCGTGGGCGGCCAGCATCAGGTTCTGGCAGGCGGGAATGACCGAGTTGGCCCCGCCCGTCGGCTCCGTCAGGGCGAAGATCACGCAGGGGACGTCCTTCATGTCCTCGGCGAGCCCCATGGCCGAGCGGTAGCTCTTCTCCCCCGGCGGGATGTCCTGGGGACCATTCCAGCCGTGATCGTCCTTCCGCTTCGCCCACCACGCCTCGCGATAGAGGGCGCCGAACTCGCGGATCTTCGCCCGGTCGGTGACCACGAGGAAGCGCCCCGTCTGGTGATTGCCGCCGTTCGGCGCCTTGACGGCGGCCTCGAGGATGAGTCGGATGTCCGCCTCCGGAATGGGCTCGGGCTTGAGCTTCCGGGTCGAGCGCTGGGTGAAGATCGCCTCGCCCAGCGACATGGTCAGCCGGTCTCCGTCCATACGCTCAATCCTCCAGTGTCGCGAGCAGGCGATCGACGCCCTTGGTGAGGCAGCGCTTGATCTCGTCGCGGCAGTAGCGGTACTTGTCCTCTCCTTGCTCGAAGGGGTCGTGGATGTCGCCCGACTCCCCCACGAATTCCTTGAGGGTGAAGATGTCCCGGCCTCGCGCCTCCTCGTAGGCGCCGAGCATCTCCTTCTGCTGCTCGGTCATGGTCAGAATGAGATGGGCCTGGGCGATGATCTCGCGGTGGCGCCGGAGGTCCGTCGAGGTCATGGCGTCCTCGGTGAGATGAATGCCTTCCTCCCGGAGCACGATGCGCGCATCGAGGGAGGGGATCATGCCGTCGCGGGCATGATTGGCGATGCCCCCCGAACGCACGACCACGCGCGCCCGCGCGCTACGCTCGTCGAGTATCTGCTCGAGGAGCACGTGGGCCATCACGCTGCGACAGGTATTGGCGTGGCAGACGAGGAGGACGTTCTTCAACGCTCCTCCCGCGGCCACTGCCAGAAGCGGACGCCGCGCCCGAGATCCTTCCACTCGTTCTGGGGACGCTCGTGGAGGGTCCTGCCGAAGGCGGTGCCGGGCGCATCCTGGATACCCGGAGCGAAGGTGTCGGGCAGGAGCTTCACCAGCTCCTCGGGCTCGAGACGGCGGTCGGCGTCGATGCGACGGATCGCCTGCGGCTGCGCCAGCAGCGTATAGCCGTAGCCGAACGAGTGGAACACCTGGCCATTGACGTGCGCCGCGGCATCGCTCGAGAGGAAGACGACGAGGGGCGCCACGTTGTCGGGATCGCGCTCGGTGCCGACGGCCTGCTCGCTCGGCCACTTGCCGGTCTCCTCGAAGACCTTCTTGCCGCGCGGGGTCGAGTCGATCATGCGCGTGGCGCCGCTCGGCATGATGGCGTTCGCCGTCACGTTGTATTTCGCCATGGCGTTCGCGGTGGACCACATCAGTCCGATGATACCGGCCTTGGCGGCGGCGTAGTTGGGTTGACCGGGCGCGCCCAGGGC
>WNFV01011801.1_pt1 | contig 19316 bp, 17 predicted proteins | sample 5400101 | NCBI WGS metagenome assembly WNFV01 (sample SAMN13153361, study PRJNA577476) | soil metagenome | isolation source: 115 cm soil or saprolite under grassland replicate 1 | place: USA:California | collected 2016-06-15 | reverse complement strand
TGGGCGCCGCAGCGCTCAAGCTGGAGCAGGCGGCGGCCGATGGGAACCTGGACGCACGGCGGGCGGCCGAGCACGTCGCGGCTGCCGGCGCGATCTACTACGGTGAGGAGTGACGGCTCCCAAGGCTAAAGCACTTGGGCTTCAAGGGGATGCCGCCCCATCCCACAAACCTACAATCGAAGTGTTTGCAGACCACGTTGCAAGATGTTAAGCGCCGCATTCTTATCGCGATCCATCACCAGCCCACAGTGAGGGCAGGTGTGGACGCGCTCGCTCAAATCCTTCTCGACCAGCTCACCACATTGGGAGCACATCTTGGACGTGTTGCGGGGGTTCACCAGGATGACCATTCGGCCAGCTTCTGCCGCTTTGCCGATCGTCATACTGATGAACTGCGTCCATGCCACGTCCATGATGCTTTTGCGCATTTCGCGCCCGCGTCTTGCCCCCATCTGCTGTGGTGCGAGGTCTTCAAACACGATTATTTGATACTGATTGACCAGTTCACGGCTGCGCTTGTGCGCAAAGTCCGAGCGCCGGTTGGCTATCCGCTCGTGGATTTTCGCCAGCAACACCTTTTGCCTGGCGTTCTCTTCCCAATCCTGGGCATTCTTCGCCGCGTCCTTGCGTTTCTGGACGCGCTTGAGATCGGCCTCATCGCGGCGATAGAAACGTGGGTTCTCGATCTGCTCTCCATTGGAGAGGGTGGCGAACGATGCAAGACCGACATCTATGCCAGTGATGTGTTCGGTCGGCGGCAACTCTTTTGTCTCGGTCTCACACGAGAAGGCGACGTACCACTTGCCCGTAGGAGCGCGCGTGAGTGTGACGGTTTTGGGCGTTCCCTCCAGCGGTCGGTGCAACACGATATGCACCGCGCCGACTTTCGAGAGAATCAGCCGGTCTCTATCGAGCCGAACGCCGTTCCCATACTGCGGATAGGTGATACTGTCGTAGCGCCCGAACTGCTTGAAACGCGGGTAGCCGGGATCGTCAGCCCCTTCTTTCACGCGACGAAAGAAGGCTTGAAAGGCCAGGTCAACGCGCTGCGTCACGTTTTGGAGCACCTGACTATGCACCAGCTTGAGGGAGGGCCGTGTTTCCTTCCAGCCAGGCAGCATGGCTTTCGTCTCATACCAGGAGAGCGAAATGCCCTGCTCATATGCATCCCGGCGCGCTTCAAGCACCTGATTGTAGACCCAGCGGCACTCCTCAAGCTGTTGCTCAAGGATGCGCCGTTGGCCGTTCGTGAGATAGATGCGATATTTGAAGGCTTTTCGCATACATTTAGTGTAGCAGACAACTTCCTAAAACGCCACGTTTGTGCTAACCAATCCAGCGGTCTGAGGCTGCTAAAGCGAGAAAAGGGCTTATATCCCAGGGCTAAAGCACCTGGGGTTTACGCCCTCTTTTTCTAACCGTTGCGCTGGGGTACCGGCAGAGGACCTTAGCACATCTGTACGTCGTATACCACAAATCAAAGAATAGCGCAATGGGAAGCCGTAAACACAACGGCTATCAGTCGAGCGCGGACGCCGTTCGTGCCGCCGTGCTCCCATTCCTCCGCTCCCGAAAGTGAGCGGTTTCCTTGGAGGTTTTTGATGAGCACAGACGCGGGCACGGGGATGTCCATCGCATGTTCGGTCGCGCCGATGCTGTCGGTTCGCAATGGCGCGCGCGCGGTTGAGTTCTACATCTCGGCATTCGGGGCGATCGAGGTCTACCACGTGGGGGATCCCGGCGGTGCGGTGGTGGCGCGGCTGTCGATTGATGGCGCCGAGTTTTGGCTGAGCGACGAGTCGCCTGAGCACGGCAACTTCAGCCCAGAGTCGCTGGGCGGTAGCTCTGCGCGGATGATCTTGACCGTGCCGGATCCTGATGCGGTGTTCGCGCGGGCACTTGCGGCCGGCGCCCAGGCGGTCGTCGCGGTGGAGGAAGCGTATGGCTGGCGCGTGGGTCGCGTGGTCGATCCATTCGGCCACCACTGGGAGATCGGCCGTCCGCTTGAGTCGTAGATCACGGGCATGCGGGTCGGCGGTGTTGGGCCGCCGATTGTGCCGACACGGCGGGGAGATTTCCGCGTGCAACCGCGCATTGCGCCGCTCCGACGGGATGTGCAGCACCTTGCAGCCGACTCGCAGCTCAGCGATCTGGCTCGCCGCGTGATGCCGCCATAGGTGGCCTTGGCCGAGGTTGTCAATCGGCCGGACGTGCGGCGGGCGCCATCCCCGGCGGCGGCATTATGAGCGCCCGCGCGATTGCGCGCCACTACGCCATGTTAGCCGGCGATGATCCGACGAAGACCGCAGCGTACCTGGTTGCCGAAGCAATTCGAACCCAGCTTGATCGTGATCGCTAGCGAACGCGACATGGCGGCGTTGCTGCGTCATTTCATCGACACCCTCCTGGCCCCCTTCCTGCCAGTCTGAGAGGTTTCTGAGGTATCCGTAGTCGCCGTCGTCTCTCCAAGCGGGTGATCACGTTTTGGATGAGCTGCCGGTGGTGTGTCTGGTTGCTCGTGTGAAGCCCCCGCCGGCAATGCGCTCGTACACCACCGCCTGCCAGGCCCCGGCGTTGCGCGCGAAGCGCTGCTGCAATCCATTGCGCCGCACAATCGCGTCGACCGCCGCGCTCGAGTGAGCGAAAACCCGGAAGGTGGAGCGCTGTAGCCACAGCAGCGCATTTTCGGCGCGCAGGCCGGCGCGGACCCACCAGGTGTCGCGCGGGTAGACCAGCCCATACAAGCGCGCCGCCTTGGCCGACGATCGGTCGACCAGCGTGGGCATATCGTGGTAGCAGCAAATCACCCGGTCGAGCGTCACGATATCGGCCGACGGGAGCGTATCGGCGATGTCGACAAAATTGCCGTGGTGATAGATGATGCGCTCAGCATGCTCCTGGCGGGCGGCTTCCTCACGTGCGACAGCGAGGTAGGCCGTCGAAGCCTCCACGGCGGTGGCGGTCGCGGCGCCGGCCTTGAGCAGCGCGTGCTGGATCGCCCCAACCCCACCGCCAATGTCGAGCAAGGTCTGCCCTGCGACCGGCTCGCGCATGAGCGCGTCGAGCAGGAGCTGAGTGGTGCGCGCCGGCCCGGCACGGCGGTACTCGCGCAGCTTGCGGGTTGCTTCCGCGCGATTGAATTGCTCCTCGATCCCGCAGCACTGGCAACAGTTCATCATGATTGTCTCTGGCAAAAAATGGATTTCCGATAGCCTATACTACGCCCCTGTATCAACGCGCTGGTTCTCCTGATCGGTAGCGTTGGGCGAGGCAGGCGCCAGATCCAGCTGATCTAGCGGTATCTCGGTGAACGGCGGCGGCGCAGGCTCCTCGGGTAGATCCTCGCGTGGTTCCTCGCGATATGCCGAGCCCAGCATCTCGCTGGCCCAGGCAGGGCGCTCGAGCTTGGGTGGCAGTGGCCGATCGTCGCGCTCGACCGCGGAAGCCACCCGCCGCACCACGGTCGGATCATCGCTCTGGCGCCGGCCATAGCCATTGCCGTCAGGTAATTGGACCGCGTGGCGAAACAATTCCTCGGTCGAAGTCCCGTATGGATCGACCTCTTCCACCCGAAGCATCGAGTAGTGCGATCCGAGGTTCGGATCGATACCCCACGGGCGGCGCGTGTTGGTGGTCAGTAACATCGCCAGCGCGCCCGCAAGCGCCACTATCAGCAGCCCAAACGCGGTGATCAACAGGTAGTACGATTGCCTGGGCACGTCGGCCATGGCTATCAGCATCACAATCACCCCAGCCAGACCGAGCAGGCCAAGCACGCTCGCCGTAAGGTAGATCGGGCGGGCGCTCGATTGGGGATACGCAGTTCTGTTCGACATAGGATGCTCCTCCGAGAGCAGTCGGCGCTCAGCAGGATCCAGTTGGCAGCTGAGCATGCAGCAGAAGTACGCAAGTACAATCGTGCCAGTTCCAATCATTTGGCGGCACGATGAGGTTAACCCGCAGGCTGATTACCTGGATCCGCATGTGCCAACCGATCTTCGATGATCGCCACCAGAAAGGGTTCAATCCGTTCCCACACTGCATCGCCGCGCACAATCAGATCCGCATGCACGCGCGAGGGTTCGATGTACCGCGTATGCCCCACCCGCGCACTTTCCCGATAGTAGGTGGCGATGAAGTTGGGATCGCGGTTGGCCCGTCCGCCTTGCATATCGCGCAACAAGCGCCGTAGGGCTCGCTCATCGGCATCTAATTCGACAAAGAAACGAATGTCCAAGCGTTCACGTACGGTCGGTTCGTGGAGCAGCAGATGACCCTCAACGAGGATGATCTCCGGTCCGTCTGTTTGCTGGAGGAGGTCGTCCAGATCGCGTAGTACATGGTTCCAAGCAATCGCATCGGGATGGTTGGCGTCGAACATGCGCGTGCCGGTAGCCTGCGAAAAGAACGTGGGCCCGAGGGATCGGTCCTTGTGCATATACCGATCAGTTGTCAGGATGAGGACTCGGCGCTGGTGCAGGCGCTGGAGCGCCGCAGCCAATGCGCTGGCCAGTGCGCTTTTTCCCGAAGCGGAGCCGCCAGCGATCCCGACTACAACGCGTGGTGGCATACGGAGTACTCCTGCCCTATCTCGCCGCCCGTCGCGCGGCGCCGTAGGTAAACGCCCGATCGATTGTGCGTCAGTATAACACGGGCAGCACCGGCGCGCGCCCACGCGCGTGCCCACAGAGGTGTGGCGTACATCTATCAGCACCGCCCAGACCCGCTCCGGCAGCGTGCCGCAGAGATGCAACCTGGCGGGCCCACGTCAGCGCGCTGGCGATCAGCGATGCCGAGCGCGAGCAACTCGCGGCCCGCTATGCGGTCGGTCAGGAGCTCTGGCGCGTCCCGGTCTCGCATTTCACACCGTGGGATTTCAAGCGGTTCCTGGCCGATTTCAGTCGGCGGCGGAACATCCACGGCCACGCGCCGATCAACTCTGTTTGGCGCTCCCTGCCATAAGAATTGGTCGCGCCGCTCCTCTAAGCCGATGTGCTGTGCGTGACCGTGGATAGGATATAAACTTATGCTGGCCCAGGCTCATCTACCAGCTGACTGACAGTACGGTCTTGCTTAGCGCGGCGGCTGCCGTGGAAGAAAATTGGTGGAGCGAATTCACGACGATGGTGAGTCTGGCGCGGCCAATGCCTCGGCCAGGGCCTGCTCTAATGGTAGTGACCGCCCTTCGTCCCAAGCTGCTGCGAAGGCATCTTCGCCAAGCTTCGCCCTTGTCTCAGCGATCAGACGCTCGTTCGTATGTATCTCGTCCGGATCGAGGAGAATGCTCATTGTTTCCCCCATTGCCTCTGCGGCGCCGAACAGCCGTGCAGCTTTGTAGGAATCGCCTTCGACCTGGGCCGTACCGGCTAATCCCGCGAGGACTGATAGGATCCGCCAGGCGTAGCCGATCGTCTGCGCTTGATCGTATGCTTGCGCAAAGTAGCGCCGTGCCGCTGACCCATCACCCCCTGCGCGTGCGACGTACCCCAGCTTTGCAAGTGCCATTGTGACGGAGATCAAATGACCGTCCGCCTGAAAGATGGCCAGCGCTTCTTCGAGCAGCGCCCGGGCGCGGGTATGGTCGTCGAGGAGACTCACTGCGGCAGCAAGACCCTGAGGCATCCAGGCGCCTATATCGGGGTGCTCCGCAGCAAGCTGGCGTCTCTCGTCGTAAACGGCTTGGAATTGGGCCAGCGCGCCCGCATAATCGCGCTTGGCAATATCGCACCAGGCCAGGCTCCACCGGTCCGCCCAGGCATCGGGAGAGCCGAGCAGCTCGGCGACGCGTTGACACTCCTCAAAGGCTGCGCGTGCGGCGGCGTAGTCGCCCTGCGCACGCGCCAGCGATCCTTCGCTGTACAGCGCACCGCGGCGCTCCTCTGGAAATGTGGCAGCACTTGGCAAGGCGAGCGCCGCCTGGATCCAGCGTCGCCCCTCGCTTGCATGGTTTTCCCAAAAGAAGAACTCAGCACCGATCAACAATGCTGGCGCCGCGTGGTCGGTCGCCAGCGCCCAGCTGAGCACCGCGCGAATGTTATCAAGCTCCAGATTCATGCGGTTGAACCAGTTCGTGAAACCGCCTTCCGGTGTTCGGCTGAGCAGCGAGATACAGTAGGTGGCGTGTCGCTGCCGAATGGTCTCTTCCTCGCCGCTCTGGGCCAGCCGCTCCAGCGCGAACTCGCGAATCGTTTCCAGCATCACGAAACGCGGCTCGTCGCCGCTTCCTTCCACTTGGCGAAGTAGACTCTTATCGATTAGCGACTCCAGGCCGCCAAGGATGGCATCAGTCGGGATCAAGGCCGCAAGCTCGCCTCCGGCCTCAGCCCGCTCGTCGGCGAGCACCACCTCGGCCGCCTCCAGCGTGCAGCCGCCGGCGAACACGCCGATCCGCGCGAACAGCGCCTGGTCGGCGGCGTCGAGCAAATCGTAGCTCCACGCGATCGCGCTACGCAGGGTCTGCTGCCGCACCGGTAGGTCGCGCGCACCGCCGGTCAGAAGGTTGAGGCGCTTGTCGAGCCGGCTGAGAAGCGCCTTCGGGGGGAACAGCTTGCTGCGCGCCGCGGCCAGCTCGATCGCCAGCGGTAGCCCGTCCAAGCGGGCACAGATTTCAGCGATCGCCGGGGCATTCTCAGCGGTGACGGCGAAGTCCGACCGCACCGCTTGGGCGCGCTCGATGAATAGGCGCACTGCCTCGTACTGCGTCAATCGCTCGATCGGCGGCAGGTGCTGAATATCCGGCAATCTGAGGGACGGGACTTCGAACTCATGCTCGCCGTAGAGGTGCAGCGCTTCGCGGCTGGTGACCAGCGCCTTAATCGTCGGCGCCGCGGCCAGCAACTCGGATATTTGTGGCGCGGCGGCCGCTACCTGCTCGAAGTTGTCGAGCACGAGCAGCATCCGCTTCGGTCGCAGGAACATGGCGATCGTTTCGGCCAACGGCCGGCTGACGGCCTCGACGACGCCGAGCGCCTGCGCGATCGCCGCGAGGACCAGATCGGGCTCGCGCACCGAGGCGAGCGGCACGAACGACACGCCGTCACGGAACGCGTCGAGCAGCTCGGCCGCGGCCTGTATCGCGAGACGAGTCTTGCCGATCCCGCCCGGCCCAGTGAGCGTGAGGAGCCGTGTTTCGGGCTGGCGCAGAAGGTTGACGATCGCCTGAATGTCTTCTTCTCGCCCAATCAAGGGCGTAGGCTGGAGCGGCAGGTTATCGGGGCGGTGGTCCAGCGTCTTGAGGGGCGGGAAGTCGGCGGGCAGATCTGGCGCGACGACCTGAAACAGGTGCTCCAGGTGCGTCAGACCTTTCATACGATGCTGGCCCATGTCACGCATGGTCACATCCGCATATGGCTGCGCGGTCAGCGGCGATACGACCGGCAATATCATCGGCCCAGACCCGCAGCTTGGCCCACTTGGCGATAATGGCGGGCTGACCCCGACACACGCCCTGCTAGCAGGCAGTCCGACGATCGAAGCGGGGATCACGACAGCCGGCGATGGCACGCTGATCGCCACAGATCAACGTGGTGTGCACCGGCCGCAAGGCACACGCGCCGATATCGGTGCCTATGAGGCCAATGCGCTCCCGCTCCTGATCACTGTGCAGCCATTGCTGCTCCATGCCAATAGCACCGAAACGCAGACCCTTAGCATCCAGGGGAGCGGATTTGTTGTTGGTGCACGCGTGCAATGGAACGGGGCCGACCGCTCGACCATGTATGTGAGCGAGCATGAACTCACCGTGCAGCTTGAGCCGATCGATACCGCCAAGGCTGGACAGGCCACTGTCCGAGTGCGCAATCCTGGCCCCGGCGATGGGAGCACCGCCGATGTGGTGATTACGGTCCAGGCGCTGGTCTTTCTCCCTATGATTATGCACTAAGAAAGAGCTCATCCGCTTTCCCTTCTAAGAAATTCAGGTTCTACAGGGGTTGCCCTGGCCGCCACGAGATAGAGGCAGCGTGTGCGGCCTAATGCGTACTGAAGAACCAGGCCCCGATATAGGCGGCGATCCCAAACCGAATCGATTTTCCAATGAAGGTCGCGAGCAGGAACTTGGGAAACGGGTATGCAATCCGCCCTGCAATTATCCTGCAGAGATCGGTCAAGAAGTTGGGTATCGCGGCGAGCGTCAAGATCGTCAGGAACGGATAGGCACCGATCCAGCGGAACAAGCGGTCATACCAGCGGGATTGGTTTGTCTCAGGAGCGACGAACCCACGCGATGCATAACCAGCCGCGTATCCAGTAAACTCGCCAAGGGCTGATCCAAGTCCGGCGACAATGCTTACGACCAGCGGATTGAGCGCTTTTCCCGCTAGGAACGTCGCAACCATCGTCGGGCCGGGGATAAACAAGGTCATGCTTCCCACAAACGTGACGACGAAAATCCCGCCATAGCCCAACAGGGCCATCTGTTGCGCATCAATCGGGATCGACCAGAGACTAAAACTGATCGCTATGCTAACAGTGAAATGCATTTCACTGGTAATAGCACAGGGGCGCTGAGGAAGCGGAGTGGCGGACAGCTGAAGATGGCGTAAGGCAGATATTGCCTGCTCGCACCAAAGAATAGACACAACGCGGGCGGTGACGCTCGCTCGGGCCGCAATGCATCCATAGCGCACGGCAGACCATGCGAATGGCAGGCGCGGTTCTGTGCGGACAGGTATCATGGGGACAAACGCTCGCTACCTCCCACGCTCAGAAACGGCGCGGCATGAAATAATCTCCCCGCAGGTCTACTATTTTGTCACACAGGTGACCACATAGCGGGCATAGCGCTGTACACTGGGAAAGCGTGCCAAAATCCGTGCATCTATGCCTTCGATCGCCCGGCGTAGTCGTGAGCCACGTTTCAGATGCAGCACTTTCGCGCCCACGCTGATGAACTCGAAGCCGCGATATGTGCATGTGGTGAAGTGGCGTCCAAATGCCGAAATCTCTTGCACATGCAACGGTCGATCAGTTCCTTTCGCGGGATGTTTGCCGCGGTAGGGCAAATAGTCCCGCGCGAACTCGAACAACCAATTGTGTCCCAGGGGATCCTGAAAGGCTCCTTTCCCGCTTGATTTGAGCACACGTGCCAGTTCGCGGCCCACCTGATCCAATTGTACATGGTGCAGCGCAGCGCCGCCGTAGATCAGATCGAATTGGGCGTCTGCAAATGGCAATGTCTCGGCCGGGCCGACGTGGACATGCACACGGTCAGCGACCCCTTTGTCTGGTGTCATTGAATAGCCACAGGCAATATCAAGGATGATTTTGTCTTGCACCGAACCGAGAAATGAGAACAGATACGCGCGCCAGGCGCAGTGCGCCGCATACGATTCAAGACGCGTATCCATGGTGGCGAAGCGGCTAAAATCCAGGTGCTCCACGCGTGCGTCGGTAATCCGGGCCTCGATGCTAACTCGTGCATCTAAATCGAGTTCCGCAATGGTGTCTTTGGCTACCATGCGATTGGTCGGCAACATCGGTTCATTCCTCCTTGAATCATCCGCCCGCCACGCAAGCACCACGAATGGTCATCACTCTACATGGAGAACGAGCATGGGCTGATCTGTCCTGCAGCGGAGGCGCGGCGTGTCACCGCGCCTAGAATGAGCGGCGCAATCGCTAGATAATCTTCATACTAAATCGGAATGCTTATTATATCGAATGCGGTCGTAACACCAAAAGATACGGGCACAACGCTCTCTTAAAGATTACTGAGCCTTCCAACCAGATCACTCGACGGAAACGCTACAGAGCCGTTCCATAGAAATGGCCAACTGCTACGGATATGCTAGTGTGATCCTTGGCGGTGGCCGCAGTGATTCGTCTGGCGCAAAGCCATGCGTGAGTGTTCCGAAGCTGACAAACCCCGTACCCACCGGCCGTTCGCCTTCCCGCGTAAGGATTCCTGGCAGATTGGTGTCGAGCATCTGCTGGTATGCCTGTCGCTTCGCCGCGTCCGGCTCAATGCCAACCGCGTAGGTGTAAAAGCGATTGGCGATCTCCAACATCGCACCGTGCTTGAGGCGCACATGGTTCGCGATCAAAAACTCAAGACTATGGTAGAGTGCTCCGCGACCTGTTGCGGGATCGATGTGGGTGTAGATGCTTGGGTCACCGCGGCGCCAGGCCACCTCGGCCAGGCACACCATCGCTTCCGTCGCGAACTGCGAGTACCGCGCCGCCGGCCCGTACGGGTCGGGGATGTGTGTGCTATCGCAGCTATATTGGCGCCGCAGTTCGTCCGGCAGCCCGCCGTCCGGGCGAATCATCGATTGGAAGCCGCGGGCATCGCAACTGCGATCGGTGAACTCGGCCAATTTGCCATCGACCATTGCAAGGTGAGTCTGGAGCGCGTCGGTATAGATAGTCGCGGCTTCCAGTTGGATGCAGGTTGTCGTAGCACCAGCGGTGCATGGCGTATCCGCAGCGACCTGATACGCGCCGCGCGCATCCTGGATGAGCCGTTGGACGTACAAGGGCGCGGCATTGCCGACATAATCGGCGATCACCGCGCTGGTCAGGCGCCCCCAGGCGCCCCAGTTGGTCACCCGCGTATGCCCGACATTATAGGGGTAGCGGATCATCACCGTGCCAAGCCAGGTCTTCAGCACCTGTGCGTCAGTGCTCTGCGCGAATGGGGTCACGCCCCCTGGTGGAACCCAGTCGGCGAGCAGATCCGCCGCGTAAATGAAGGTCTGGAGATGGACGGCGATATTCAGCCTGGTGTTGGCTTGATAGCCGCTGACCTGCGTGTTCTGGCGCGGCATGGCCATAATCGCATCCGCAGCGGCCTGCGCATAGGCGTGGGCGCGCGTGGGTTGCGAGTCGCGTAAGAGATTATAGCCAATCGCCCACGCATAGGCATCCTTCGAACCGGTCGCTAAGAATGCTGGCTGCTCAATATTGCCGGATTCGCGGATGTCAATCAACGCGGGAGCAGCAGCCGGCGGATGCGCGAGCGCCGCTGCGGCAGCGCGCAATGCCTGGTTCACCGCTGAGTGATAGGGCTCAACGCCTGCCTGGGCCAGCAGCGCGGCGCGTCTCAGCTCATTCGGAGTTGTCAAGTAACCGCGCGCCAGTGTGGGCTCGCGCAGGACGGCGGCGGCTGCCCTGAAGGCGGCTAACTGGCTCGTGGTCGGCACAGGGTGTGGGGGCGTACCATCAATTTGCGGTGCGACAGGCGGCGAAGGGAAGCGATCGCGCCGTGGCGCCCACGGCGCGTAGGAGACAAGGATAGCTCCGCCAGACAGCAGCCCCGCACAGAGAACTGCCAGGACGCACCAGCGGAGGCGCTGACGTTTCGCATGTTGCATGGTATGTACCGCTCGGCAATGGTCACCAGGCCACCTGGCAAAGGAAGTCTCGCTGGATAGGCAGCGATGCGCCAAGACAGAACAGGGCGACCGGGTTCGAATGGCTTCTGCGTGTTTTTGCAGTCAATCGAGCATTAGCTCGTTGTAGTCGCTGACGGCCCTAATACCATAAAACGAGGTGGAAGAACGGAGGTATTTCCTGGGAACCCGCAACAACCCATCGTTGAGAATCGCGCGCGTTCCAAGTATAGCAGAGATTCTTTAGGAAACGATTAAATGGTGCATCCGGTAAGTCGATAGCCAATGTGCAATAGAATTTATCAAGGTTTATTGATAGAAAGGCCAGGGCTTCAGTCGGAGTCGAAAGTTATGCAAGCCAACGCAGACCTCCATGACCATATCACGCGCGGTGTCCTTCCATAGCCGGATCGTGTCTTTGACAATCCGCAGACGCTTGATCGAGCAGATGATGTGTTCGACACGTACCCGACGATGTGCGATCAACTGGTTTTCCGCCTTCTGCTCGGTGGTAAGTTCACCACCACGTGGCTTCTTATGTGGCTGGGTGATGGCGACATCTTCAAGCGTAAAGCCGACGAAGCCCAAGTCTTGCAACAGTTCACTGCCTTTGGGGAGTGGATAGGGCGTTTGGTCAGCAATCGGCTTGTCGTGCCGACTGCCTTCGTAGGTATCGCTCAGAAACGGAACCTGGCACCTCTCGTCGCCAAGCAGGACGTTTTTCACAGTATGACGCTTTTTCTTGCCGCTATAGTGCGCTTTCTGCTCAGCGCCGTCGTGCGGACGGGTGATCGGTCGTTCGGTGCCATCGTGGTAAAAAGGGGGGCCGCATCTTGATCTTCCGTTTGTAGCTGGGCCAGGCGTTCGTGCAACCTGAGCAGATGCCGCGCGGGCGCATCGCCAAGATCACGCAACGTCTGATGCAGCACGATCAGCAACAGATGGAGCCACTTATTGGCGTTGGGCTGGGTCATGCCGAACAAGGCTGCATGGGCAACTTGAAGCGAGGCCACTTTCAGATAGCACAGCAGGAACAACAGACGGTCTTCGGGCGTCGGCAGTGGCGAGTTGGCATAGGGCGTATAGGCACGTGCCGTGCGTGGCTTGCCTTCCATTGTCCACACGTTCATATACCGCACAAACGCCTGCTCAAAGGGTTCGAGCAACTGCTCGAACTGCTCGACGGTCAGGCTGGTCAGGTTCAGGATGTGGTTTGCTTTATCTCGTTCGCTTGCATAGCGTAACATTGCGGTTCGCTCCTTTCGTCTTGGAGCGGACAGTATACCATAAACCTTGATAAACTCTTTTATGTACCCAGTTCGTCGGGACAGCCTCGTCAACCGGGTTGACGGTCTCTACAGCAGAACCAAGCCCCAACTCACGGCGTACTGATTGCCCTACATCGCTTTCTAACACATCATGAAGCAGCTCAAACAGCAGTGTTGCCCGCTCTTGTGGTGGCAAGCCGTGCCACTGTTTAAGAATGGTTGTCTTGAGGTGCTGCAATTGTTCAGCCTCAGCGCCTCGTCGCGCGTCTGACTTCTGCTCATTCATCCTTTTAACCCCTTTCCTTCTCTATTTATCTCGCCTCCAACATACCTGCTCATAATACCGAATTGAGAACCGAAAAGTCTAGATATAACCCTCAAAGCCAATCTTTGTTCGCAAAGCTCAGCTTGTGCGACTAAAACTTATTTTGTGGCTGTAAATGTCAATACTATCGCTTTTGAATTTACGACGAGACGCTTACCCATACGCTCCTTACCCATACGCTCACGAAGGTTGTACCACAGCGTGACCCTGAACAGTCGGCGATAGTCCTTGCCACCGCCGAACGTATTCGTGCTACTATTCTGAAAGAGAGCTTTAACTTTGGTCAAGCGAAAGCCGCTGTCATGGCAGCGACAAGCATGTAAGCGTAGGGCTAAGCACGATCCACTACGGTTGCTGCTGGCGCCGCGCGCTTGACCGCCGCAATCCCATTTTCCATCGCCGTAGCCGATGAATATTCCTCTCCTGCAGCACCTCCCAGAGACCCATGTGGAAGGGTGGGGCCTGGGAGATCAAAGCAGCCTTGTATTCCTGCCCATGCGTCCACTGGCAAGATCCAGAGAAAAACTGCACCTGCTCGGCGTCGGTGGTGGCGCGTTACTAGAAGCGCATCTCGGGGCCGCTGCTCGACCGAATCGAGATCGATGTGGATGTGCTGCGTGTCAACTACGAGAAGCTGTCGGGAACCAGGAAGGGCGAGCCACCACGCGCCATTCGCGCGCGCCGCCTTAATACAGAGCAACGCTCATCTTTATTCATTGCAATTCAGCCATCCAAGAGGCGAACACACGACCGCTTTACAAAGTGGTACCGCGACCGACAAGGTAAAGACAAACTCATCGCGCTTCGTTTGCTCATTGCAACCGTGGTGCTTCGGAAGCATTTCCAGATACGCTCACAGGGTTCCGGCTGCCTCGCTTCGCTCCCGTGCTCCTACTCGTGACAACCCACACTGCCGACTTGTTGCACCAACCTGTCATGCACGGCGTAGATCGTGGTTGTCGTGCCTTCCCAGAGCGTACTGTGCACCACAATCTCGTGAGTACCGTCACCGTTCACATCGAGGATCGTGGCGAGCGCGTGGGTGGATGGGTAGGCCAGATCCTGGGCCTGCCGATAGTACTCGCCAACCAGCGGCAGCGTCACGACGCTGCCGGCAACCAGCTTGCGTACCACAACCACCGAGTAGTCGCCCGCTGCGACTGGTGGGGTGTGGCCGCCATCTTTCAGCCGAGTCGCACTGACCACCACTTCGTCCACGCCGTCCCCCTCCAGGTCAATCCGCTGCACCGCGGTCAGCTGCACCTCCGGCTGGTCGATTCCCTGGGTTCGCAGCCAGTCAGCCATGGCCTCGCGGTAGACCACGCTGTCAAGCGCGAGTGCCTGTGGCCGCCGTGGCAACAGATCCCAAGTGCCGCCAATGGCAATGGCTGGTTGCACCCGCGGGCTGGGCTTCAGCGTGATGACATGCCTGCCGCTGCAGGGGCCCGCGCTTTCGGTGACGGGCCGGCTGCCGCGGGCTTCGCCCAGGTTGGTCACGCCGCTGTAGACGCGGTAGCGCTCGTTCCCGACCAGCAGCTGGGCCGTTGCATCGGGATCGAGCCAGCGCCCGTTTTGTGTGCCACCGAGTAAGAAGCCCGTGTTCCCGTCTACAATCGGCGCGACTACAGGCTTCCCTGGCTCAGATTGAGGCTCCTCGGTCGGCGGGGCTGGTTCGCTGGTGGGTACGACTGGCGCCGCGGTCGGCGCTCCCGACGCTCGCGTGGGCTGGGTCTCCTGCGCTGTCAGCGCGACAACCGAGGATGTCGCCGGTATGTGTGTGGTTGTTGGCAGAGTCTCCGTCGGCACAGCACGACTGCACGCCGCGAGCGCAAGGGCGAGTGGCGCAAGGCACAGTCGAAAACAGCTGCGATGATGGGTCATCGTGACACACCTCATTGCTTCTCAGCCCGTCAGGCCGAACACCTAGGTACATAAGGCAATAGAATGCACAGTGCCCGTGCTGTGTCTCTCGTGAGCGACAACTTCCTAAACCCTATTTTCTCATAGGCACGTATCGCGTGGATTGCGCCCCGAAGGCGGTAGGCTGCAATACGTCGTTCGGGCGCATCGTCACGAAATCAACGGCCTGGTAGACGGTGCCTGATCACATTGCCTGATGGCCCGCCGGCAGCGTCACCCGGTTCCTACGACACATCCCGCTGCACCATCACGCTCACGGCAGACCAGTCAGGTAGAGTGTCTGGCTTCTTCCCATGCGGTCACCGGGGGAACCATTGTCGATGGTAAACGCAACCTGATTGCCGATCAGCAGCGCGGTTCGCTGGCTTTGGGCGGCGATCCCGGCGGCAACCGTTTTGATCTCTCCGCGCGCGATGTCGTAGGCTTGCACCGACCATGCGTTGGCCGGATCGTTGTCCAAGAATGGATCGGTCGCCCAGACCACGAAGGCGCTATTGATGAAGATACTTGGGCTGCCGGCGGCACCAGGCGAAATCGGTGTGGCCTTGCCACTACTGATCTGGTACAGGTACACGCGATTGTCGGCGCCCATCGCCGAGAAGGCCCACACGACAAAATCGCTGCTGGCGCTGTATCCACTAAAGTGCCCCATCGCGATAGTATCGATCCGTGTGAGTACACGCTCCTCACCGCTCGTGATCTGACGCATATGTAAGGTCCAGGTTTCACGATACCCCGCGCCGGTCTGGCCGTTTGTCGCCATTGTACTCCATAGCAGGAGATCGCCAGCGGCGACAGGGTCACGGCCGTTCTCGTCGATCAGGCGCTCTGTGCCATCCGCGATCGCCCGAGCGTAGAGACCACGATGATTCGGCGCGAGATCGGTGTAGTATAGCACGTCATTCGCGAGTGCCAGGCTCGCAATCTGCATGCCCTCATGCTTGGCTTCGAGCAGGACGCTGGTCGTGCCAGGTGGGCCAGCGAGGCGACCGGACGCCTGATAGAGGCGCACCCGTTGCTGCTGTCCATTGGGGCCGTCCTCAACCCACGCAACCGTTATTCCGCTGGGATAGGCCGTGGGACGCACGTTGAGATCGACATGATCCGCAATCGCGAATGGGAATGGTACCAGGACATCACTCTCGTAGAGCGTGCCGAACTGGCCGTGTGGTTCCACCCAATAGAGGAAGAGGCCTGCGACCGGTTGCCCGATGACTGATGCAGAGAGCGGGCGGGGAATAAAAACACGTTGTTCATTGCCGAGCAACCCCAGCAGCACCTGAAACGCCTCCGGTTGGTCGGGATGCCACTCGAAGCGCGCCCGCTCGAACCACTGTGTTCGGTAGGTCTGACCATCAGTCGGATTGACCGCATCGCGCGCTTCGGTCAAGGGCAGGCCGAACAGCGCCAGGCTGTTCTCGCGAGCGTTCAGCTGCGGGTCATGGAGGCCGTGCGCCTGCCAGTAGGTCTTGAACCCCAGCTGCGGCGCCTGGTCGCAGACATTATGGCCGGTCTGCGCGAACCAGAGGCAGCCCGCCTGTGGGCCAGGCTCGCGCGGCAGGGTCTGCCAGTCGATTCCCTGGCGTTGCAGGAGATCGTCGCCGAGGCGGCCGAGCAAGATGTCGTAGGGCGGCAGGTTCTCAGGATGCAGCTCGAAGCGGTTGCGCTCGAACCATTGAGTCAGGTAGGCGTCGCCTGTGTCGCGAATGCTTTCTTGATTGGGAGCCGAAATCGGGTAACCAAATACCGCGAGCCCTCCATTCTGCTCCCAGAACGCGCGGATACGTCCGCTGATACATTGACCGGTTTCGGGGAAACAGCGTTCATCGGCTGCCTGAGCGGGATGCCGGGGCGGGACGGCCACGAGCGAACCAAGCATAAACGTCACCAGAATCGGCAGGAAACAGCGGTGATGAAGCATACGACACCTCCCAACACACTACCGAATCGCTGAAGCACCGATCCCGCGGGGGTGAGTCTGTATGTATCGTTGTCCCTCGATGATACCTAGTGATCGACCGAATTGGTATGGGATGGTGCTGAGATACCCCTTAGAGCAATCTGAGGTTCATTGTAGGTGATCTAACAAAGTGTAGAAGCCACCCAATATTCAAGCCAGCCGTCTACTCTATGAAACGTTTCTGCACCAATTTTTCGAGTGAGACTGCGTGCAGATGGCGGCCAGCTCGGGGCTCAGCGAAGCATCTACGCCGGCTGTCGCACCGCGCCAGTAGCCAGTCCAGATCGTTTGAACCAACCCCCCAAAACCAGGTGTGACGGAGGCGGATATGAAGAACCCGAACCGGGCCGGCTTGCTGATTATTTTCACTGTGGGCTTATTCTATCTGGTGCTTCTATCGGGCTGTATTCGGTGAGCAATACAGCCCCCTACATCCCAGTTCATGCCTGTGTCGTTTTTCCGGTCAGCTCCTGACCCACAGCACCGCGTGGTAGGCCCCGTCTGCCGTTGCACTCTCGCCCACGATTTGGCCGCGGTCATTAATCGCGGACGCACTGCTAGACGCACCCCCGAGCATACCAAGATCGCGCATGTGACCATCCGCCCACAGAAAGACGCGGCTGGCGCCGCTCGGTGTCCCGCTCCGTCCAACGACTTGGCCACGGACGTTGATTCCCGCAGCAGCCGAATAGTCGAGTTCACCTCCTAGCGTGCCGAGGTTCACCACGGTTTCGTGTGTCCAGAGCGTGGGTCGGTTTTGCCCGGCCGCATCGGTAGCCACGCCAACGACCATGCCACGCTGATTGATTGCATTGGCACTACTGTAGGCTCCACCGAGCGTCCCCAAGTCGATCATGCGGCCAGCATCCCACAAGAAGGCGTGCGTCTCACCAGTCGCGGTGCCACTTGCACCGACGATCTGCCCGCGGTTGTTGATCGCGGCAGCAGAACTATACAGGCCGCCGAGCGTCCCCAGATCGGTAATTGCATCGTGCTGCCAGAGCACCGCATGGGGCGCCTGCGCATCGGGGAGGAAATCTTGACCCACGATTTGGCCCCGATTATTCACCGCCATGGCGTAGCTGTAGCCGGCGGATGGCAGTGCGTGCATCACGCCCTGATGCCAGAGGAAGGCCCGCACCTCTCCGCTCGCAGTGGTACTTTCCCCCACCACTTGGTCGCGGTCGTTCAGACCAAAGGCAACACTCATGGCGCCGCCCAACGTGCCGAGGTCGATCATACGGCCCTGTTTCCATAAGAAGGCGTGATCAGTTCCGGTCGCGGTCTTACTCACTCCCACCACATGGCCGCGATTATTAATCGCAATCGCGCGGCTCTCAGTGCCGCCCAAGGTGCCGAGGTCGCGCATGCGGATTCCGCGGTCTCGCGCGGCAGCTTGATGGGTAGGCAGGCTCACCAACAGCAATGCAAGCACGAGGAGTGGGATCTTCCACCTGATGTTGCGCCTCATCATACGAACCTCCGTACCATTATCTCCAACCTACAAAGTAGGTTGTCGTCATCTTCAAATCATAGGCGAAGCGGCGCTCATGGTGAATGAGCGGATGCTGAAGTGAAAGGTGCATGCGGATGACGAAGCTGATAGGGAAAGGAGGAAGGGGAGCAGATCTTCGATGCCTGAGCGGAACCTACCCTGGCGAGCTTGCTCCGAGGGGTGCCTGTATTCCGGATGGCAGAGCTCCATTTCCCATAACCATGGAGTATCGGCAATGGCTCGGCTCGACCAAAGCTAGCGATACAGCGATGCCGTTTCCGTGTAAGCGAAAATGCGCTGATTATGAGCAATGAAAATCTTGGCGAGTGCGGAAGGCTGCACCCCATCGGTGGGCGTCAGTTGACCGTTCGTGCTCAGGCGTCCCCGAATGTCCAGCGGGTGGCTGTGCGCGGGTAGGCGATCGCGTCGGAGATGAAGGCGAAGGCGACGCGGGGACGCACGCAGGAGATGAGAAACTGTCCCAGCTCAAGCTCCTCCTGGTATTTGGTCGCATACGCATCGTGAAAGTGTTTGCGCAGCATGGGGTCACTCACCTGCTCCGCTACACCTTCCACAATCACCGCTTCATCCGCCTGGTCGGGACATACCACGCAGTGTGGGTTCGCCGCGAGATTGCGGGCCTTGCGTGAATCCGCGATGGTCGCAAACCAGAACGCGTTGTGCAGCCAGACACCCCAGACGACCATTACGTGCGGGCTACAATCCGGTCGCGTGGTCGCCGGATGGCACGCGGCTGCTGCTCAATGCGTGCTCTCAGTCGATCGACTGGTGCGGGGCAGTGGTCAAGAATCTGGCTTCTGGCAAGCTGGTTCTACTTCACGCGCTGGAGGGCATGACGACGGTCAGCTCCGGCGGGTGGAGCGCAGACGGTAAGGCGATCTACGTGACGATGTATCAGCCCGGCTACATGGCGCCCATCCTCGGCCTCTGGCGTGGCGACCCGGCCACCGGTGAGCTGACGTCCTATATTCCCGCCTCGCCGGCCGAGGGTAAGTTC